>Ga0187784_10002732_pt1 | contig 14153 bp, 14 predicted proteins | sample 1015_SJ02_MP15_2_FD_132964 | JGI IMG/M metagenome (GOLD analysis project Ga0187784, IMG submission 132964) | Tropical peat soil microbial communities from peatlands in Department of Meta, Colombia - 1015_SJ02_MP15_20_MG | ecosystem: Environmental > Terrestrial > Soil > Wetlands > Peat | place...
ACCCTTTCCTGCCAGCGTAAAGGCAGAGACGATGCTCATTGTAATAAGCATCATCCCGGCGACCGTGCCCACACCAAAGATCAGCAGGTAAGCAATAGCCCAATGCACGTTGGCGAATCGTGGCCAGGACAAGCAGCGCTAAGGGCCGCTGAGACTACGCAGACTCGGCCTCTTCGGTATCCGATTCACGATGCAGGGACGCTTCTACCCGGACGTGTTTTCCAAGGCAGGCATAACCCTTGTTGTACCCGACGAAAGCGAGCAAGCCTACATTCACAACATTTACGCGAATGAACTCCTCAAGGGCGCTTTCTTGCTCGAAACACGGGAGCGATTGCTGACGATCGTCGACCGACTGGCACGACAAGGGTGCGTGGAAGGTTTGATTCTTGCGGGCACAAAACTGCGGCTGATCCTGCGGGAAGCGAGTTGCAGCGTTTGATTTCTTGATACCGCCGAGATCCATGTGAAGGCCGCCTTGAGACGCTTGTTGTCTTAGCACGATTCGCCCGGATGCGTAGCTGCCAGGCAGTATCTCGATGCTGATGGGCCAAATATATCGAGATCCACGAGACGGCCCTTATATGTTCTGGTGGTCGCGCCGGATTAGATCAGGTATATGGAGCGCGCAAAAAGTGACGCAGAACCCCATAACGACGACTGCTGTTTTCGGTGCTGGTGGAGTCAGCGGCTACTTTGGCGCTATGCTCGCCCGAGCGGGTTACCCAGTGGTCTTCATTGCTCGCGGTGCGCACCTGGAAGCAATTCGCAAGAACGGATTGGCCATCCGCAGTCCCAAGGGCGATTTCCACGTCACTCCGGAGCAAGTCACGGATAATCCGGCGGACATAGGTCCGGTCGACGCGGTTATCCTCGGCGTCAAGGCGTGGCAGGTGCTGGGAGCCGCAAAGGCAATGCATCCGCTCCTTGGACCTACAACGAAAGTGCTTCGGCTCCAGAATGGTGTAGAAGCCGCAGACCACTTACAGCAGATTCTCGGTCTACAGCATACTCTGGTCAGCCTCTGTCGAACCTTCAGCCATCATCGCCGCCATCACGCGCCTTTTCCGAACAACCAGCGATGATCCCCGTGATAGATGCATCGATCACAACCTCATCGTTCTGGTTCTTGAACAGCGCATCGGCTTTAGCCCGGTCGCGTTCATCCACTTCAGTAATCGTGAAACACCATTCGATTGTGTCACTGAAATACACCGGCTTTTTTGAAACGGAAATTCATTCTTGATGCCAACCACTCAATCTGCCCCCCCGATCTCAGTGAGTATGCTGCCGATTTAACAATCCATGACAAATCCGGCCCGAAAGATTCTTTACCGCTACAAAGCGATCATCGAATGCACTGGGGTATAGGCCCGGCTGACTTTCGCAAACGTCGCCGTATCTTGTTCCGTGAATGTGCGTGAAACGGAAAAATAGTCGCCTCGCTTCAGCCCCGCAACAGCTCGTTCTCGAATGTATGACATTATCCTTCCTTACGCGACAACTACCGGACGTCCGGCGATGCCAGAGCACTTAGCTGCCAACCGATGCGAACCACCTCTTGCAGGAAAAGCGTAATGTCCTCGTTGGTTGTCCGGTGATTCGCTATGGCGGCTCGAATTACGAATTTTCCATTCAATTCTGTATAAGATGGCACCGCGAATCCTGTTTCGTGCAGGTGGTGTAGTAGCTCACGGTTTAGCTCTGAGATCAGCGGCTCAGAGACACCCTCCGGCGCGAACTGGAAACACACGATGTTCAGGTCTGCGGAAAGCAATTGCAGCTGTGGGTGTTGCACGACTAAGTCGGCGAGAAATCGCGCCTGCTCAACGTTGCGCTCGATTATGCGTGCGTACTTATTGAACCCGTGCTCCTTGAGAGCGAACCAAACCTTCAAAGCGCGAAACGGTCTGGAAGTTTCGATACCGAGGCCAATATAAGGCGTGCCAGAGCCAATGCCTCGTTCTTGCTTCTCCACGTATGCACCCGGAGCCGAGAATGTCATTCTATGATGCCGGGGGTGTCGAGTCAGAAGACACGCGGCGTCGTAGGGGACGTGCATCCACTTGTGGAGATCGAAGGCGATGGAGTCGGCCTTCTCCAGACCAGCCACGATCGGACTGAGGGAGGGCGAAAGCTTCAAGAGTGCGCCGAACGCACCGTCGACGTGAAACCAAATTTGTTCTCGTTCGCAAATCCGCGCGAGCTCCTGCAGGTCGTCGGTCGCACCGGTGCTCACTGTGCCGGCGTTACCAACAACACAGAGAGGGACACACCCCTCCTGACGATCTTTCTCGATGACTGCCACCAGTTCCGGAATCCGTATGCGGAACCTCTCATCAACCGCGATTCGTCTGATAGCATCGGTGCCCAGGCCTAAAAGAACGACAGCCTTTTCGACACTGAGATGAGTTTCTGCGGAACAATAGAGTGCGAGACGATTCGCGCATCCTTGCAGGCCTCCGTTCAATACGCCGTTCCCCAGGATCGCCGTCCGCGCAATCGCCAGTGCGGTGAGGTGCCCGATCGATGTTCCGCTTACGAGAAGGCCGGAGCAATCGGGAGACACACCGATTTTTTCCTTGAACCAGGTCAAGATCTGTTCCTCAACGTAGTTCGGCGATTGATCTGCTCCGAAGACGTTGGAGTTCAGCGCCGCAGTCCACATTTGGTGAGCGATACCCTGAAGCGTCCCAGCGCTAATTACCCAACCCCATGCCCGTGGATGTGCATTCGCGTAGACGTATGGAACAACCAATTTGCGGAAGTCTTCGTACACTTGCTCCGGATCCTGGCCGTCATCCGGTGTTGCCTCTCGCAATGCGTGTTTTACCGGGTCGGGGACGCCGCACCACACCGGCTTCTCCCGAATGCCAAGCATGTAGTCGATCGCGTCATCCAGCGATTTGTGTGCGAGTTGCCGAAAACTGTCCGGGTTCTGCGGGTCGAGAGATTCTGGCGTACTGGAGAACGAGTTTTCTTCCATAAAATTCTTGCTCACATTCCACGACTGGAGGAATAATATCGCAGTTTGATCGGCGGTTTCTCCCATAATATTGCCTCAATGCTGGATATCGTGGTATAAATTGCAAAATGGATGAGATTGATAAGAAAATCCTTTCCGAGATTCAGTGCGATGGTCGCATCAGTGTCACGGAGCTCGCCGAGCGGGTAGGGCTTAGCCTGTCGCCGTGTCATCGACGTTTGCGCGCTTTGGAGGACGACAAGGTGGTCATGGGCTATCGCGCCATACTGGATCCATTAGCTGTTGGAATGAATTTTTCGGCGCTTGTATTCGTGACACTGAGTCAGGGAGATCAAAAGGCGGTGGCCGCATTCGAGCATGCCGTCACGTTGGTCACGCAGGTGGTCAAGGCAGAGCGGTTGTTCGGTACACCTGACTATCTGCTTCAGGTTGTCTGCCAAGATTTACCGGACTTCCAGCATCTATACGATCAGCGCCTTTCACGGCTCCCAAGCGTGCTTCGTCTCACTTCGACGCTTGTCATGAAGACTGTCGTCGCTGACCGCGTCCTTCCGATTTAGCGGCCCCGATGATCCGGCTCTTTCCATTCCTGTTCACTACCATTGTCAGTTCTCTCCTGTTGCTTTCCAAGAGGAGTCGTGCTATTATTCCTGTAGGAAACCTACAGGTTGATGACGATTGTTTACGTGACGAGTGAAGGAGTGAAAAGTGGAACTATTTGAGCCTCTGTGTGACGAGTTTTCTGGCCAACTCGCTCCGGATCGGAGCCACCTATGGCGTGAAGGAATGACCGAAAAGGAGTGGTTCGATGTGGCTCTTAAATGTGGTGAACTGGAACGTTTTTACGATTCGTGGGGCCGACGCGATGCGTTTATGTCCGGTAAGTCGTGTGGAGTGGGAGATTGGCGCGTCATCAAACATGTTATCTTTTTTCCTTGGGAGCGTGCGCTGCAATGCAACCGATGCAAACTATGGACATTGGTCACTGTGCCGTCTTGGAAGTACAAAGTGGACCAACCTCTGTCAGGTAAATAATCGTGAAAGAAAAGCCGGACGTTTTGCAAGGAACGCTCGCCCTGATGGTCCTCAAGACTCTAGATGTCATGGGACCGCAGCACGGCTGGGGAATCGCCCGGCGCATCGAGCAGATCAGCGGAGACCTTCTAGCTGTTAACCAGGGCACGCTTTACCCCTTGCTGCTCAAGCTCGAGCATGAAGGCTCGATTGCCTCCGACTGGGGCGCATCGGAAAACAACCGCCGCGCGCGCTTCTATCGGCTTACCGGGGCCGGCCGCAAGCAACTCCAGGCGGAGGCTCGCGAATGGGAGCAAACCGCAGCCATTATTGCGCGCTTTTTCAAAGTCAAAGCCGAGGATCTGGCATGAGATATCTGCGACGCTTGCTGATTCGCGTGTTGAACTTCACGACGCGACAGAGCGCCGACCAACGCGTGCAGGAAGAGATCGCCGAACATCTTGCATTGCAAACCGAAGAGAATATCTGCGCCGGCATGTCGGCCACCGAAGCGCGGCGCCAGGCCGCAATCAAACTGGGTGCGGCAGAAGCGATCCGCGAGCAACACCACGCCGAGCATAGCCTCCCCATCTTCGAGAATTTCCTCTTCGATCTGCGATACGCGGTTCGCATGCTTCTGAGGTCTCCTGGATTCTCTTTTATTGTGATCGCCACAATGGCGCTGGGCGTTGGAGCGACTACCGCCATCTATAGCGTGATTGACGCCACGCTGCTGCACCCTTTACCGTTCCCAAACCCTGCCGAGCTCGTACACATTGAGGACGACCTTCCCGGCACCGGCGCGCAGGATGTCGGCATCTCCGTGCCTGAGTGGAGAGACCTTGAAAGCTCCGGGATATTCCAGTCCGCATCGATTGCCGGCCACGGCGCAAACGTGAATCTGACCGGCAGTGCACAGCCTTTGCGTCTCAGCTTCAAAGGCGCTACGCCGAATTACTTCGCGGTCCTTGGTGTTGACGCGCAGTTAGGCCGCACCTTCGATCCGCACGATGCCACTCCCGGCTTCAACCTGGAGGTTGTGATCAGTGATGGCGTCTGGAGGAGAGAATTCGGAGCCGACCCGCACATCATCGGAAAAGCTCTGCGTCTGGACGACGACGAGTATCACGTCGTAGGCGTTATGCCGCGCGGTTTTCGCGATCAGGGCTCGACCAGCGAGGAGCAGAATGTGGAGTTGTGGGTGGGGGCAGGCTATGCCGGCCTGCCGTTTCCGCCTCCGCAGCGCAGTTTACGTCTGCGTGGAGCGGTCACCGCGCGGCTGAAGCCAGGTCTCTCAATTGCGGCCGCGCAGGCGCACCTTGACGCGCTAGTTGAATCCCTGAAAAAGCAATATCCGGCGGAGTATCCGGCACAGTCGAAATGGACCGTGCGCCTAATTCCGCTCAGCGAAAGTATGGTCGGCAGCGTTCGCCAATCTCTCATTCTGCTATTCGGCGCAGTAGGATTGGTTCTCCTAATCAGTTGCGTCAACGTCGCTAATCTCCTGCTCGCCAGGGCCAGTGTGCGAGGCCGTGAAATCGCGGTACGCCAGGCTCTGGGAGCGCAAAGAACGCGCCTCATCCGCCAGCTTCTGACCGAGATCCTGCTGCTGTTCCTGCTTGGCGGAATCGCTGCTTTCGCCATTCTCTTCTGCGCCCAGCGTTACCTGCTGCGGCTGGTTCCAGAGAGCTTGCCACACGTCAACGACATCACGATTGGCTGGGGTGTTCTGGGGTTTGCCGTGGCCGTCTCCGCCACAGCCGGAACCATCTTCGGGCTCGCTCCCGCCTGGCTTATGAGCCGTGTCGATTTGGTCGGTACGCTTCGGCAGGAGGGGCGCGGCTCGAGCGGTTCTCAGCAGCGCTCGCGTGCACGCCAAATTCTGGTCGTCAGTGAATTGGCGCTGTCTCTGGTGCTAATGGTCGCCGCAGGCCTTTTGCTGCGCAGCTTTTGGAACTTGTTCAAGGTGCAGCCCGGTTTCAACCCTGACCACGTTATGGCTATTCAGACCTGGCTACCGGGTCCCAACGATCCCACTACGGACCGCTATCTAACCGCGACTCAGGAATCGGCCCTGGTACGCGAGGTTCTTCGCCGCAGCCAGACCTTGCCGGGCGTAGAAGAAGCGGCCGTCAGCGACCCGGCTGCTCTCCCCCTGGGCCACAACCACGGCGCTGTCGACCTGCTGCCGTTGATCCGGGAAGATCTTGGGGAGGGCATCGAGACGAAGGAGAATCTGGCTCCTGTGATCGGCGGTTCCATCGTTTCGCCCGAATACTTCCATGTATTGAACATACCGCTATTGCGCGGACGCCTTTTCACCGACCAGGATATTGAGGGTAGGCCCGAGGTTGCGGTCATCAATCAGGCCGCGGCACGCACATACTGGCCAAACCAGGACCCGGTTGGCAAACACGTTCGTTTGCGCTCTCCGGTCTCCGCGAGAAACCGCGAATATTTGAACTCTGCCCCGCTGCCCTGGACCACGATCGTCGGTGTAATTGCGGATGCCCGCACCGAATCATTGGGGGATGCTGTAACTCCCGAGATCTACCGCAGCGTATATCAGCACGCCGCCAGAGGCCTGGTTATCTTTCTTCGTGGAGAACTCAATCCCAGCGCTATTCCCGCACAAGTGCGCGAGCAGGTCCAGTCCATCGACCCGGGACTTCCGGTCTTCCATGCTGAGATGCTGGGTGACGTGCTCTCTGCCTCGTTGTCAGTGCGGCGATTCGCGATGGAAATGGTCGCGTTTTTTGCAGCCACTGCCTTGTTGCTTGCTGGGCTTGGAATCTATGGAACCATTTCTTATCTTGTAAATGAGCAAAAACGCGAGATCGCCATTCGCCTCGCGCTGGGCGCGCAAAGAGGCAATATCCTCAAGATGCTACTGAGCCGGGGACTCGGTATGGCCGCCGTCGGCGCAGGGGTTGGGGTAGCTGGCGCGCTCGTCGTCTCTCGTCTCATAGCCGGGCTACTCTACGGCGTCTCGCCTGCCGATCTGCCCACTTTCGCGGGCGTCACCCTTGTGCTTACCAGTGTCACGCTGGCGGCCAGCTATATTCCTGCACTGCGCGCCATGGGCCTCGACCCACTCACGACACTCCACTCCGAATGACTTCCTGGCACTAGAGGACTTATGGAAGCATTTCAAAACGAGAACGCGGCATTACCGTACGCGAGCGTCTGCCACAGACACGACTTCTTCCATCAATTGCTGCAGCAGTCGGCGTGCTGGAGGACACTCGCGGATTTCTCCCATAGGGGCTCGCGCCAACGCGCCCGCGCCGCTGACGGCAGCGATGAATTCGGCTGCAGATGATTAATCGCAGTGGAGACGACCATCCGCTGCATCTACATCGGCACACCTTCGAAGTCACGAACCTCGATTCCAAGCCCATGTCAGGATTGACCAAAGACGTTCTGATTGTGCCGGCAAACGCAACCGCCGAAGTAGACTTCACCGCGGACAATCCAGGTGCGACTCTCTTCCATTGCCACCAATCAAACGCATATGGATTTCGGATTCATGACTTTGTTTCGGTATGCGTGATGGCTACGGTTTCTCCTTCAAATATTTGTCGAGCCATTCCGTGGTGCGGCGGATGGAATCGATCTGGTTCTCGCGCTTCTTGAAGCCGTGACCTTCGTTGGGGTAGTAGTGTGCGTCCACGGTCTTGCCGTCTTTCTTTAGCAAAGCGACCACCTGTTCGGCTTCTTCCTTGGGCACGCGCGGGTCGTTGTCGCCCTGCAATACCAGCAGTGGAGCCTTCACATCGTGGATATAGGCGATGGGGGAAGTGGCCTCATACACTTTCATGTCCTTCACCGGGTCGCCCAACAGCGCTATTTCGTACTGCTGCAACAGAGGATCAGAGCTTTGCAGCATCGTCTGCCAGTCAATAATCCCGAACAATTCGACCGCCGCAGCCCAGATGTCGGGGGTCTTGCCGATCGCCATCAGCGTCATGAATCCCCCATACGAGCCGCCGGTAATTCCGATTTTCTTCGTGCTGACGTACCCAGTGTCCTGCAAGAACTTCGCGGCGTAGACCTCGTCCTGCAAGTCTCCCCCGCCCAAGTCTTGGTAGTTAGCGCGCTGAAAATCCATGCCATAGCCGGTGGATCCGCGAACGTTGGGCGCAATGCAGATATATCCACGAGAAACGAAAGCCGCGATGCGCGGACTCCAATAAGCCTGCACTTGCCCGGTAGGGCCACCGTGCGGAAGAACCAACGCCGGATTCGAGCCATCGCGCTGCAGATTGAACGGAACCCACATCATCGCGCTGATGACTTTTCCGTCAAAGCTCTTATAGTGGACAACCTGCGACTCCGGCATCGCGGCGGCGTTCAGGCTCGCGATCGCGGTGCGCGTAAGCTGCGTGATTTTCCCCAACGCCAGGTCGTCAATCCAGAAGTCGCCCGGCCTGACCGAACTTTCATGCGAGAGAAGCAAACGGTCGCCTGAAGGCGAAAAAGAACTGGGATATGCGGGGAATGTATTCAGTCCGGCCTCGACCGGAATCTTCTTGGCGCGCAGGGTGGCTGCGTCAACCAGATAGGCATCGGTGAAGCCGTCCGCGTTGACCGTGTATGTAAACGACTTTCCTGTAGGGGAGAAGTCGCCCGCATTCGCCTCCCACTTCGTATCCGTAACCCACGTCAGCTTCTTGCTCGCAAGATCCAGCAAGGCTACGTTCTGATATCCACCTTTCTGGTTGGAAGTTAGAAGCAATGTCTTCCCATCCGGCGACAGGGACGACGCAAAGTTCAAAACCTTGCCTTCATGCAGCGTCAGGTTGGTCGTCTTACCACTGGCCACATCCACGGCGTATACGTCGGCGTCGGTAAAGCTGACTTCAAATCGATTCGCGTAAAGAGTCTTGCCATCAGGACTCCAGGCGACCGATCCCCAGGAGCGATCCTTGGTTTCTTCGCGCGTCAACTTGCTGACCTTGTGCGATGCCCAGTCGAGCAGCGCCAGATCGTAAACCGTTCCGTCCTTCGGCTTGTGGTTCACCACTATCGTTTTTCCGTCGGGAGACCAGCGCGGAGATTCTTCCCGAATGTCAGGAGTATTCGTCAGATTAATGGCCGTGCCGCCCTCGCTGGGCACAGCGTAAATGTCCCACAGTTCGTTCCCGGCTGAATCTTGCATGTAGGCGATCCATTTGCCGTCGGGCGACCACGTGCCGCCATACTGGCGCTCATCGGATTGCACCAGTTGCACCGGCCAACCACCCGCTGAGTTGACCTTCCACAAGTTTTGTCGCCCCGCCATGTCCGTGGTGAACAAGATCTCTTTTCCATCCGGTGACCACGAAGCATTTCCGACGCTTCGGGTGAAGTAGAGATCGTCAATCGGTATCGGGCGCGCCGCTGGGTTCGACGCCGAATTGATGGAATGCGGGTCGGTGAGCATGCGATCATCCGGACCAGATGGTTGAGCGAGCGAGCAAAGACAAGAGTGGACAACCAGGACAGCCGTGAAGAGCAGACGCAGAAATTCCATAGGGACCTTCCTGAATTCGGGCATCATTGTCGTCCTGAGCAGTGGCGGTTGCAAGGGAATTTAGATTTCAGCTTGGTCTGCGGGGCGATCAGCCCTGAGCTTCCATCTCCTCTGCCATCTCGAGCATTTTGGTCACACTGTTCCAGTTGCGGGCAGTGCCGGGAGTGGAGCATCTTGATTTTGCCGCGCGCGCATTCGCAATCAGAAAATTGGTTTCATCTTTCAGAGCTTCAATCTCATTGGCGATCTCACCGTGTATGAGAATGTCGAACTGCCACTCACCTATCGCCACAAGATGCCCGCAGTGGAGCACAAGAATCGCGTGATGCAGTCGCTCGAGCGGGTCGGTATGGCGCATCGCGTTCACCATTACAGGCCGGTGACGTGACGAGAGCCGAAACCAGGACAATCTGTGATGCCAACCATCATATACGGTAGTTAGCTATATGACGAACTATTATCGCACAAGCGGAATCCTGTTGTCAAACCCAGCCGATTGCGCAGTTTTTCGCGAATCGCCGCAAGAGTGTTATGATAGTTAGGTAATGCGCTAAACGTCTTGTCCATGGAGCACGTTAACCTTGATGATACCGACCGTCGTAATCAGGGCGCTCGCGAACGACCGCAGACTGCAGATTCTCGAGTGGCTTAAGAACCCAACAAAACACTTTCCGCCGCAGGTATTCGGCGATCTGGTAAAGGATGGAGTTTGCGGTCAACGCATTGCGCACAAGCTCCGGGTCACCCAGCCGACCACGAGCGAACACATGAGGGTTCTGTGCCAGGCCGGTTTGACACGCTCCAAGAGGATCCAGAAGTGGACGTTCTACAAGCGCGATGAGGCCAAAATCAAACAAATCAAGAAAGCAATTCTGGCGAAAGTATAGAGCCGAACTGAGGTGCATGCCGCGAGAGCAGCTTGGACTTCGGGAGGGTCTGCCACTCGATAGCGAGATTGGGCTCAAAAATTGAACCGTTTGCCCTTATCAAAATAGACGATATTCGGACCGTACCGTTATTTTCGTTGGAACGACGCCGACAAATACCGGGAACTGGTGTCGGCTATTTTCTTGGCTGTCGCCGAACGCCGGCACTCTGGATGACGCACTTCACTACCTTTTCACGCCATCCCGGGAGCTACCGATGGCCGGGAGTCCTACGATCGGGACGACTTTTGCGCTCGCGGGAGCGGGACGACTGCGTGCGGGCGCGGATAAGACGGTGCTCGGCCTCGGCATAGGGCCAACGACCGTGGGACTCGAATGGGGTGAGAACGGCTTGGGCTTTGCCTGGATGACGCAACCGATTCCGACATTCGGGCCCATCGTCACCGACAACGTTGCGGTTACCGCGGCAGTCGGTGTGCAACCGTGCGACCTGGCAGGCGGAAACTTGCCGGTGCAAGTCGCGTCCTCCGGGGTCCCATTTCTGTACGTTCCGCTACGTTCGCGCGCGGCAGTCGATGCGGCATCCCTCGAACGGGCGAGATTGTGCACGTTACTCCGCGCGGTGGATCTCGAAGAGCTCCCTGTATTCGTATTCTCGTGCCAGCCAGCGGACGATGATGCCACGGTGTACAGTCGAATGTTCGCCCCTGGCTTCGGCATTCCGGAGGATCCGGCCACCGGCGGCGCGAGTGGACCGCTGGGCGCATATCTCCTCCAGTACAACGCAGTGTCCGCCGACAACGCCTCGAGGCTGGTGAGCCTTCAGGGTGTCCGCATGGGCCGGCCAAGTCGTATTTACATAGCGCTCTCAGCCCGCGCCGGAGTTCTCGAACAAGTTCGGGTCGGCGGCGAGGCGGTGATTGTCGGCGAAGGAACGGTCCGCGCCTAACCGGTCGTAGCTCCTTCTAATCGAGAGGTTCGTCATTTATGCACCAATCCAAGAGCAACCAAAACGAGGTGCAAACAATGCTTAAGCGTCGCCGATATTCACTGAGAAAGACCTCGCTCCTTGCAATTCGACATTGCGAAATCGACAGCTGCCAATGCATGAAGACGCGTGGAGTCAAATAATGGTACCGGCGCATCCTCCTGCTTCAAGAGCAGACCCAGTTCCGTGCAACCCAGAATGATGCCCTCGGCTCCCTCCTGCGCAAGCTCTTGCATGATGGCCCGGAATCGGGCCCTCGTTGTTTCGCGCAGGAGGCCCTGGCAGAGTTCCTCGTAAATTGCCCGGTGGGTAAACTCCCGCTCGCCGGAACCCGGTGTCTTTATCGCGAGCGCATGCTTCACCTGCATATGGCGGTGGTAAAACGAGTCTTCCATGGTGAAGCGCGTTCCCAATAGCCCGACGGTTGACATTCCCAGCGCTTTCACTGACTTCGCGGTCGCATCGGCGATATGAAGTAGCGGGACCGACACCGCCGCTTGAGTCTCATCGGCGACCTTGTGCATGGTGTTCGTGGAAAGGACGATACAATCTGCGCCCCCAGCCTCAAGATTGCGGGCAGCGGTCTGCATTTTCGCCGCCATGCTGGCCCAATTTTGTTCACGCTGTAACGCCTCGATCTCGGCAAAGTTCACTGTGAGCATGAGGCTCCTTGCGTTTGCGTGGCCGCCAAGACGCTCTCTCACTAGCAGGTTAATCAGGCGGTAGTATTCGGCGGAGGACTCCCAACTCATTCCTCCGATCAGACCGATTGTCTTCATGGATGCTGATGACTCCGGCCGGTTATTTCGAGTTCATGATGTCCTGGACCTGCTTCTCCAGTGGAGATGGATCTTCATAGCCGCCCTGCACGTAGGCTATCTTGCCATCAGGACGTACGAGAACGCTCACCGGGATGTGTCCTCCACCGGTAGGGGTTCCGACTCCATAAGCAAGCGCAGGTTCACCCGATAACGGCCCTGCATCGAGGATGGCATAGGCAGAATTGACCTTGGCTGCAAAAGTCCTCATGGCTTCCCGACTATCTTTGACAGCCAGCGCCAGTACTGTGAGCTGATCTGGATGGGCTTTGGCTAACCGGTTCAGAATCTGCGCTTCCTGCTGACAGGGTGCACACCATGTTGCCCAAAAACTAATCAGCACCCACTTCCCGCGTTGCGAGGCAAGGCTTACCGGCACGTCATTCAGGGAGGCGAGCGTAAAATCGGGCGCTTCAGCGCTTGGGCTCACAAAACTCTTTGTTGCCTCTGTTTTGATTTCTGGCGCAGTTCCATCTCCCCTCCACAAGTCGATTTTGATTGGTTGCCCGCTCCTTAATGCGACGATCGGCACCGTTTTGATGAATGCCGAATTGAGGGATGCCATGACAGCAAGCGGCCCTAATCCCGCAGCGTCCTTGCCGTCGAGTTGGGTCAACAGGTCATTCTTCTGGAACACGGATGTGCCTTCACTGCCACCGGCCAAATCAACCCGCCATCCAGTCTTTTCCTGGCTGAGGAGCAGTGAGGTGATCCGCACGACGCTCTCCTGGCCGAAAGCCAAAGTAATCGACACGAGAAAGCAGGAATAAAACAAAAAGATTCTCTGCATGAATAGGTGTTACACGCGAGAAGCAGGAGTTGTCTTGTACCTATTTGCAGCGGCACGCCACGCCCTGGGCGTCGAACGCGTCAGTTGTTTCACGCCTCGCGTCATGTGTGACTGATCGGCGAAGCCGAGATGGTACGCAATCTGCGCGAGCGGACAACCTGAAGTCTGGATCAATCTCCATGCTTGACGTGCGCGTGCTCGCACTCGGAACACCTCCGGGGAAACGCCAAATACTTGGGCGAAACCACGCGAGACCGTCCACGCGCGAAGACCTTTGGTTTCAGCCCAACGACCAAGCCGGAGAGACGGATCGTCGATCAACGTCGCAGCCAATTCGTCTGGCCAATCGGCATACATTACCGCCCTCGGCTGGATCGCGGAGAGCAAAAGGTTCACAGCCTTTGTTTGGCTTCTTTCGGCCGCGCTCACAATGGAGTCCGGGTCAGCAATCTTCGCTGCCCCAGGTGCGAACGAAGATTCTGCAGGCAGACGCAGATTGAGCACAACTGCCCCTGACGCAGAAAACCGATCCAAGTGCGCCTCAAAACGATCGTGTAGCAGGACATCACCAGCGGCAACTTGAAATCTTCCATGATCCCCCGCCTCTTCGTAGCCGCCTGCCAGAACAACTGCCGCGTAGGCATGGTCATGGCCGTGGTGTGCCATAGAGGACGCGGAGATTGTTTGTAGAGCTCGCATTAAGACCGGCCTGAACCAGTATGCACCCTGTTCTTTGACGTGGTAACCCTTGATCTCGTTAGTCGGCAACCCGGAAGTGGGCCATGAAAAAGACGGGTTCGAGGAACGTGGCCGGATTTGTAACGATAAGTCGGCATGGCACCAGTTTTTCCGAAAGCAATCCAGAACGAGATTATCCTGAACTCTATCCCGTTTCCCACGACTTGACCTTGCCGTTACGGCAAACCGCATCCTTCGGGCTCCACAACCGCGACAGGAGCCTACCGTGTTAAGAATCTAACGCGTACCGATCTGCCGACCTCTGTTCACACTCGCAAAGTCATTGTCGAATCTATTTCCGGTCCGGGCCGTCATACCCGGCGCGCCGCACGAAGGAAACGCACGACACGCTTCAACCTTCACGGCGAAGTTTTGTCAGACGGTGAGGTCGGCGTCGCCGCTGGCGGCAGGCCGAGC
>Ga0187784_10002734_pt1 | contig 14148 bp, 13 predicted proteins | sample 1015_SJ02_MP15_2_FD_132964 | JGI IMG/M metagenome (GOLD analysis project Ga0187784, IMG submission 132964) | Tropical peat soil microbial communities from peatlands in Department of Meta, Colombia - 1015_SJ02_MP15_20_MG | ecosystem: Environmental > Terrestrial > Soil > Wetlands > Peat | place...
CCATGTTCTGGAAGTAATCTTCTATGTTTTTGTGCTCATTCTTTTAATCACTGGGACTTATTCGAGGAATAGAATTTGGAATAGCGATATTGGGCTCTGGGCCGATTGTGTAAAGAAATCTCCTAACAAAGACCGACCGCATGCCGGCCTTGGAAGTGCTTATGCCGATCAGGGGAGGTATCAGGAGGCTATTGCTCAATTAACCGAAGCGCTGCGGGTCAACCCCCATTACGTTGAGGCCCATAACAACCTTGGAAATGCTTATACCCATCAGGGGAAGTACCAAGAAGCTATTACTCAATTAACCGAAGCGCTGCGAATTAACCCCAATTACGTTGAGGCCCATAACAACCTTGGATTTGTGTATACCGATCAGGGGAGGTATCAGGAGGCTATTGCTCAATTTACCGAAGCGCTGCGAATTAACCCCCATTACCCGGACGTACACAACAACCTTGGAAGGGTCTATACGTATCAGGGGAAATATCAGCAGGCTATTGCTCAATTTACCGAAGCGCTGCGGATCAACCCCGATTACGCTGAGGCCCATTTCAATCTTGGAATTGCATATCGTACGATGGGCGATAGCAGCTCAGCCTTCAAAGAATATCAAATCCTAAAGAAGATGAATCCAAGTTTGGCCAACCGCTTCTATGGAAAGACTAAATAGACCCCTGCTCTTCTGGTTTTTATGGGGTAAAAAACGAATAAAGGCAGTGTCCGAAATGTCCCTGTCTTTCAGACCTCGCTTCTCATCTCCGTATCGAGGATTATTAACTGAAACGTTGCACTATCAAATAAAATTGGAAAATAACACTTTGGAAGTAGTCTTTGGGTTGCGATATATTCGTTGGGGTATTGTTGTTATACTCCGGGCGTATTATAAGAATACGGATTCTGGATACTGCAACACGTTTGAGAAATAGGCATTATGATGGAAGCATTTTTTACGGCCTTAATCGACACAAGCGGCATTTATCTGTGACTATTGTTCTTCTGAGGTCTAGGAGAACTAATACCAACGCATCAATTCCTTTTACTGCGTCATTGCGAGCGATGAAAGGGAGCGTGGCAATCTCTCTTCATAACTACGAGATCGCTCCGTCATTTCATTCCCCTCAAAAACAATTTATTTGATGCGTTTGTATTAAAAAGCATAGGTTGTGCCCACACTATTCAGGAGGAACTGCGAAGGCATTTTCTCGGCAAATTGATTGATGGCCTTCCACCCGGTGCAATGCATAGGGGCGACAAAAGTAGGATCGATCTTCTTCATCTCCTTGATGGTAGGCTCAATGATTGGTTCAAAAATCGGCCCAGTGAGATGAAATCCACCCAAGACCGCGTCAACTTTGTTTGTTTGGGTTACTTTATGGGCATGTTTAACCGTATTGATGATCCCTGCGTGAGAGCACCCTCCAATGATGACCAGCCCCTTATCTTTCACTTTGACTACGACTCCGCGGTCATCGGGGAAGGGATCCGTAACCCAACGCCCGTCGATTTTCGCCTCTGCCCCCGGAAACCCTTTCTCAAAATTGGTTTCCCTCTCCACCTCACCCAAGACGAGGATGAGTCCTGAAGCCGTGGTAGAATCCTCCCTGATTTTTTTTAGTTCAACTCCGGCTTCCTTCAGGATATTTTCATCTAAGGAGGGCAGCTCTCTCTGAACCCCAAGAGTGGGAATGTTGAGGCGTCGTTGCAGGAAAGCTTCTGGATGGAGGATGAGGGGAATTCCTTTTCGGAGTCTACCGAGGACTTTTTGCAGAGCCCAGAAATGATCAAAATGGCCGTGGCTTATAATGACCGATTCCACCTTGGTCAAATCGATCTTTAAAAGATCGGCGTTATGGAGGAGGCAAGTAGCTGATATTCCCACGTCCATGAGCACTGTGTGTTCCTCAGAGTCTGCAGATGCCTTGATGAGGCAGGAGAACCCGTGTTCGGCAAGAAAGAAATTCGGCGGAGGAACCGCCGGACGTTTCAGCACCTCTGAACTCTGGAGGAGAAGCATGTTCGTATAATTATCCACCAAGATGGTCACCTCCAGTTTTTCTGCTTCCCTCAGGCTGACCGGGTTCATTTTTTCCTCCCTTCCTTACATCCTTTTTCAGAAGATGCTTATCTGGTTGATGCGCCATTACTTTTAGGTGGACAAACATTATGAATGTATCCCTTTGTCCCATCAAACATATTTTTGTAACGGGCATTTTGTCCCTTTACAATCAACTGGTTGCAGTAATCACATTTATGAGGTTTTCTTACTTTGACAGAATGCGAATATGGAAATCGTTCTTTTCTTGACATTTACCCTCCTTGGTGTACAAACCGTACAAGCGTATTTCAGAATTTCATTACGTGGAAAATAATTCCGTTCTCCCCCTCTGTTGAGCCTATGCACCTTTTTGGCTTACCAAAACAGCAATTGGGTAGCTGTATTTGATACGACCTTCTTCCAGGCGCGCGTTTATGCCCATCTCGTCGTTCCCGACGGTTTGGCGAATCAGTGCACGCACCTTGTCCGTATTCCCCTTTTCAGGAAACGACCGCTGTAAGACACTTTCCAGCTCGAGTTCCATCTTGTAATATTTGATTTTGGGGGCCGGCAATCCGACGTCGTGAAAAAGCCCTTCCATCTCCGAGAGGGACAGGGCTCGCACATGCGACGGGTCCCTGAGCTTTTCCATCTGATTGAAACATTCGGCCTGTTTTGGGTCCTCCGAGGCCATCACATCAACCAGCGCGACTTTGCCCCGGGGTTTACAAACTCTCTTCATCTCGGAGAGCACGCCTCGAGGGTTCTCTAAATGGTGAAATGCATAGCGTGAGGTGACGATTGAAAAAGAAGTATCCGCATATGGCAGTACGTACACATCCGCGACTTTCCAAGATACGTTCTTGAGCCCGCGTTCCCGCTGCAAAGACTGAGCTTGTTCGATCATCGCAGGCACGAGATCGACGCCCGTGGCATGTCGCGTGATTTCAGCGAACGCGCAAACCGCGATCCCGGACCGCACGCAACATCGAGTACTGTATCTTCCACACCGGCACTCGTCGACGCTAACAATAGCTCCAGCGCTCGCTTATCCCTCATGGCCGCCGCACTTGCAAATGGACTCGCTTGCTTCGTGAACTGGTCTAAAACCACCCTCTTCTGACTCTCCATCTATTGAGCGCTCCTTATGTAACCTGAATATAACATGGGGATCACCGGCGGCCCAAAGCCATCCGCAGGAGTAATTTGTTCTCTGAACCCTTTCTCATCAATAACTTATGCCAGTTTTCTTGGTAAACTTGGCCAGGGTTTTATCGAAGGTCCAAAGAGGAACGTCCGTTAATAAAGCGGACGCAATCAGATGGACATCTACATAGCCTAATCCCATTCCCATTAGGTGGTTATTCTCAATGAATTTTAAGACTTCTTCATCTTCGGTTAAGATAGACATAGGAAGTGATTGAAGATATGTAAGGATTTCATGTCGATTTTTGAGATTCCCACAGGCAAGCTCACCAACAACGAATGGATGGCATACAACTTCCCCAGCATTCAATAACTTCTCAAGGCCCACATTTCCATTACGAAGGTGAGACACCCAGACGGAGGTATCAACCAGAACCATCTTATTTCTCCGCCATTCTTCTGCGGGGTATCATTTCCAGTTTCTTTTCGGTTCCGCCCAGTTTTGCAAGCCTCTTATTGCTTTCCATAGCAATTAATGCCTCTAACCCAAGTTTGACGAGTGTTGTCTTTTCTTTGATGCCTGTCAGCTTTGAAACCTTTTTAATGAGATCGTCTTCGATGTTTAAGGTCGTCCTCATATAACCCTCCTAATTCTATATGTATCAATATGCATGATTACTGCATACGTTGTCAAAAAATTTTCAAGATAACATTATTTTTATACTGCTGCGATTATTTCCTAAAAGCCGACCTTATGTTCCCCCTCACCCTTGCCCTTGCCCTCCGGCTGGCAGGCTCTTCCCTGCCTTCGTCCCGCAAGCGGGCCTTTGCGCAGGCAGGCACCAGGAGAGAGGGAGTAAACTGAAGAGTTTAGGAGGGTGGTGTACTATTTAAATTCTACAAACTGATCTTTGGGTGCTCCGCATACCGGGCAAACCTCGGGCAAGACGCCATCCGACACATAGCCGCAAACCTGGCACACATAATAAGTGGTCTCCCGTTCTCCAATCAGGTGGTTGATAGCGTTTTTGTAAAGTTTGGCGTGAGTTTCTTCTACGTCTCTGGAATTGGACAAGACACTCAAGGCCGCGGCGTCTTCTATCTCTTCGGCAAGCTCGATAAAATTGTCATAAGCCACTCCAGCCACATGGACTTCTGACTGAAAGCTCTCTTTGAGATTGCTGTCGGTATCATTGATCTCTCGGAGCATCCGAAGGGCCTTTTCACCGTGAATCTCCTCGCTGAAAGAAATCACGCGGAAGAGTTTGGAAATTTGGGGAAGCGCTTCCTCATCCGCTTTCTTGGCAAAGATTTTCAGCCGGAGTGCAGCCTTGGCCTCGCCTTCATAAACCTTGTGAAAAGCATCTTTGAGCCTCTCATCCATGGGTTCCCCCTATCGATTTGATTCCCTTATTTTTTATCTATACCATTGATAGGAAAAGAAAAACATCTATTTTTTTCTATTGTCTTGTCCAAGAAATTCGTTGCCCCTCACCCCATCCCTCTCCTCAGCGCCTGCCTGCCCTTGTCTGCCGGCAGGCAGGGGGAGAGGGGCGTGAGAGGGTGTAGAAAATAAAAGAATAGGGACACATCCCCTTTTCCTCTTCGCAGCATCATCAATGGGATGTGTCCCTATCGCTACTCTTTTTCGAAGCGCTTTCGCTCTTCTGCTCTCAGTTCACGCCTGAGGAGCTTGCCGACTTTCGATTTTGGGAGCATGTCGCGGAATTCTATATATTGGGGGACTTTGTAGGAGGCTAACCTCTCGCGGCACCACTTGAGGAGATCGTAGGCACTCACACCCTTCACATCCTCTTTCAGAACTGCAAAGGCCTTGATCCTTTCGCCAACCTTTTCATCAGGAACGCCCACCACGCAGGCAGAGATCACCGCAGGATGTTCCTGCAAAACCGCTTCTATTTCTGAAACAGCCACACGATACCCTTTGTGCTTGAGCGTGTCCACAGATCGATCTAAATAGAAGAGCCACTCATTTTGGTCTATGCGTACGATGTCACGCGTCCTGTACCAGAGTTTCCCATCCATCTCAATAAAGCACTCGGCGGTCTCTTCAGGTTTGTTCCAGTAAGCCTTGACCATATGCTCAGAGGAGACCAACAATTCTCCTGGTTCACCAGGAGGAACAGGTTCAAGCGTATCGGGATCCACCAGCTTGACCTTTTGAAGAGGTGTTATTGTGCCAGCGCTTCCTGCCGGAGCCTGTTCGCCCAAGGGTGTCAGCGCCACGCGGCCACAGGTCTCTGTTGCCCCATATCCTTGATAGATCGGCTTCCCGAACTTCTTAAGCCATCGCTCAGCTACCTCAGCGGGCAGGACGTCGCCACCGGAGAAGCAGTACTTGAGCGAACCCAAATTGTAGTAGTCCACTCGGTCATGTTCGAGAATCATGCGATACATTGCAGGGACACCGAAGAAAGTCAATACTTTGTATCTTGCAATATGCTCGAAGAGGCCGTCCAGATTCACCCTGGGAAGCAATACCATCGTATCGCCAGAAAGGATTCCTCCCAGCCCGACTGCCTGGCCGAGAATATGGAAAAGCGGTCCTCCTTGAACAAGGATGTCTTCTCCCTTGGGGATAGAGTGTTCACTCATCGCCCTCTGCTCAACAACGCTTTCCAGAAACACGATATTTGTAAAAGGGACTCCCTTGGGGAGGCCTGTGGTGCCCCCTGTATAAAGCATTTCAACCATTTCCTCGGGCTCTGCCTTGAAAGATGGCAGAACAGAAACAGGACCACTTTTTAACAGTTTTCTAAAACAAAAAATATCCCCTCCGGAATTAAACTTCCCTACGGGAATTTTATTAAAACCTCTTCCAATGAGCCATTTCCACCAAGGGACAAGCTCGGCAATATTAGTAACGATCACTCTGTTCAATTTGGTTTCGGGAAGCACTTGTGTCACATACCCAAAGTTAGTATCCAGACAGAAGACGGTCTCAGCGCCGCTGTCATTGGCCATGTATTTGAGATCAATGGGCGTATAGATCGGTGAGATCGGGACGGCAATAGCACCGATGCGCTGCAAGGCAAGCCATACGATGACCCACTGCGGACAATTCGGGAGATAAAGGATGGCCTTATCTCCTTTGGAAACACCCATTTTGTGAAGATTCGCCGCCAGGCTCTCAACCGCTTCGCGCAACTCAAAATAACGATACTGCATGCCGAGGTAAATAAGGGCTGGTTTCTGCGGAAAATCCCTGGATATCTTATCAAATTGTTCGTAGATAGAACCAGTCGCTACCGTCATTAATCCTTTATCCTAAGCTGTTTAGTCCGATCAACGCCAAATGACAAAGTTCGCGCGGAGCGATCAACCGAAGGTGAATCAATGTCAATTCAAATCCAAAGCTCAGATGTCAAAAATGTTTTGGATTTTGGACTTTGACATTCATTTGGCATTTGCCTGCCTGCGCGAAGCCGCTTCGGCGAAGGCAGGGATTTTGAAATTTGGATTTTTGTAATCTCCTATACCCCAAAGTAAGCTGCCTTCACTTCCGGGTTGTCCATCAATTCCTGTCCTGTCCCAAAGAGGACGAGGATCCCATTCTCAATCACGTACCCTCTGTCAATAATCGGCAGAAGGGGCCTGGCAAATTGTTCCGTTACGAGAATAGTAACCCCTTCTCCCCGAATTTGTTTGATCGCTCGCCTCAGATCATGCTGAAGAACCGGAGAGAGTCCGAGGAGCGGTTCGTCCATCAGGAGAAGGCGGGGCTTGGTCATCAATGCCATGCCAATAGCAAGCATCTGTTGCTCCCCTCCACTGCAGAACCCGGCCTTTCTTTTTTCTATCTCTTTCAGATGGAAAAAGACGGAGTAGACGAAATCAAAGGTCTCCTTGACTCCGGAATCCTTCCTCAGATAAGCAGCGATTTTCAGATTTTCCTCTACACTGCTTTCAGGAAATATCGGATGTCTTTCTCGGCTTAATACGATCCCTTTCTTAACCCTTTTATCAGGTTCTGTTTTCGTAATGTCTTCGCCTTCGAACTTTATCTCACCCAGTACCGTTATTCTTTCGCCTCCCCTTCGGTCTTCTTTCCTCTTGATGTCAATCATCAAACCGGAGATCGTATTCATCAAAGTCGTCTTACCCGCGCTGTTCGAGCCAAGCACACCGACGACTTCCCCTTTTTCGACACTTAGGCTCAGATCGTTGATCGCAAGGGAGTTTTCAAAAAAGACCATTAAGTTCTTTACTCCGAGCATATTATCCTTCTTCTTCACTCCCAAGGTAAGCTGCTTTCACGGCTTCGCTCTCCATCATCTCGCGAGGAGGTCCGTCGGCAATTTTAGCGCCAAAATTTAGGGCGATGACTCGATGAGCAATTCGAAAAAGCTCTTTTAACCGGTGCTCCACCATAATAATGGTAAGACCGTCCGCGTTCAGCCTTTCAATGATCGGGAGCGTACTGGCTACCTCAGACATGGCCATTCCAGAAAAGAGCTCGTCGAGAATAAGCAAATCTGGCCGAAGGGCCATGCAGCGTGCCAATTCCAAACGCTTGAGATAACCATGGGGGAGACTGGAGGACACTTTGTAAGGAACAGAGGAGTCCCGTTCGAAACCGACATCTTCCAGAAGATCGATGGCGACATCATCTCGATCGCCGTACTGACCTCCCCTCAACTTCTTCACTCGGGTAGAATATAAGGGGATGATCAAATTCTTGAAGGCGGACAGTTGATAAAATGGCTTCACCATCTGAAAGGTCCGAGCAATTCCCATCTCTGCAATCCTATAAGGCATTTTGCCCGCAATATCCCTTCCCCGGTAAATCACCCTGCCAGAATCCGGTGTCACAAAGCCCGTCATCAAATTGACCAGCGTGGTCTTCCCAGAACCGTTCGGGCCGATGACGCCGAGAAGCTCTCCCTTTCCCAAAGAGAAACTTACCCTGACAATGGCCGCGACGCCACCAAAATTCTTACTCAACCCTTCGACTTTCAGAATTGTTTTGTCTTCCATCTTATCCGACTTCTACCATTCTCTCAAATTGGTGATACTTTCTCCTGATATAATGAAAGATGCCTTCGGGAAGGCCCACGATGCAGATAATGAGAATAGCGGAGTAGAAGACCACTCTCAGTCCGCCAACGCCACGAAGGACTTCAGAAAGAGGCATGAGTATGAAGGCACCTATCGTTGGACCGGCAAAGGTCCCCACGCCACCCAAAACAGCAGCGGTCAAGGGCAAGATCGAATAATCCATTGCAAAGGCAGCCATTCCCACGACCTGATTATAATGGGTCATGAAGGCACCGGCAAATGCCCCTGCCACACCGGCGATGAAGACCGCTTGGGCCTTGAACCAGTAAATGTTAATTGCCCCGCTCATGACCGCCCGATCATTGTCTCGGATGCCCTGAAGAACCAGTCCATAATCTTCGTTGATCAGTCTGCGAAAACCAAAAAGGCAGATGAGTAGTGCAAGGACAGGAACATACATTTCAACCCATATGTTGGGAAGAGGAGAAAGGGCGCTCATCCCTTCTGTTCCACCAAGAATTTTTGTCGTCTCAATAAATCGGCCCAGAAGTAATGGTAAGGTTAAAGTAACGATGGCGAAGTAGACTCCTCTTAATCTCAAAACGGGTAAGAGCAAAAGAGTGCAGAAAAATGCTCCCCCCAGCGTGCCCAAAGGAATGGTCAAAAGGGGAGGTAATCCAAAAGCATGATTTAAAAAACCTGTAATATAAGCTCCTGCACCAAAGAAAAGCGCTTGGCCCAGGGATATCAACCCCACAGAGGCCATCAAATCCCAGCTCAGGGCAAGCAACGCGATGGTACAGGTGATCATCAAAACCTTTTCCCAATAAAGTCCAATCACTCCTTTCAACAGAGGAAGAATGAGCAAAATAGTGACTGGCAAGACTCGAGGGAACATCAGATATGACATCTCCCTGTAAGATGAAAGGGCGAAGATGTCATCGCATCTCGCCTTGATTCCCCGGTCCAACCGCTCTTTTCTGAATTTCATAGAGTCCCTAATCCAAATTGTCCAAATCTTGTCTTATTAATATTCTCAAAATAGTAAAGACATCGATCTGCAAAATCCCTCCTGCCCTCCCTTTTCCTAAAGGGAGGAATTACCCCTCTTTGCCAAAGAGGGGCGGGGGAGATTCTCCAATGCCCTTGCCCTAATTCCGCTGTATATATGTTCCGCAATCCGCATTCTACACTCCGCAATTCCTACACTCTCTCCTCCAGTTCCTTAAACTTCCCAAACAGACCTGAAGGTTTAATCGCGAGAACTAAGACGATCGCAGCCAGATAGACAACCATCATCCATTCTGGCTTAAAGTATGTACCCGTGATGATTTGGGCATATCCGAGGATAAGGCTTGCTACAAGAATTCCTGGAACGCTCTCCAGTCCTCCTACGATTCCGACGGCAACGGCGACCAGCAAGACTTCGTATCCAGTATTAATCGAAATGATACCCAGAGGAAGGATAACGATGGCAGCGATGGAAGACATCGCCGATCCGAGGGCCAAACTGAGGGCAGCCGTCCAATCCGATTTGATGCCGAGCGAGATCGCTGTTCGCTCATTCTGGGCAATTCCCCTGAACGCCAAGCCAGTCTTTGTGTAATGAGTAAAGAAATACAGGAAAAGGACCAATGCCAAACCAACCCCAATAATAAAAAGGCGTTGGTAATCCACAGGTACTCCGGCTATCATCACCATACCTTTCTTAATGTAGGGTAGCGTGAACTCATAGGTCACAAATCCCAACCAACGAAAGAGTTCCAGTATCCCGACCCCCAAGGCGAAGGTAGCAATCACCTCGGACAATGCTATTACCCGTACTCTCAAAAGAATGACCCAGTAAGTGGCAAATCCTAAAACTCCGACAACCCCTATCGTGACTACGAGGGACACGAAAAAGGGGAATTTAAGATAGTTGAGGAGGATCCAAACAAGAAATCCACTGAGGAGATAAAAACCTCCGTAGGCGAAATTGGCCACCCCACTGATACCGAAAGTGAGGCTAAACCCCATAGCGATCAGGGCTAAAATCACACTATTCACTAAACCGTAAATAATTATGCTAGGGATCATATTTGCGTATTAATTCCTCAAGAGAGGTCTATCGATCAGAGGGACACGAACTTACGATCCCCCTCTAGATAAGGACGATTGGTAACCTCCTGGGGCGATCCTTGATCAGAAGGTCGCCCCTTATTGAAAGCCTGGACTCATCTCTATTTCATATAAGGAGGAAGCTCAATCTTTCCCTCTGCAACGGCCTCTGGGAAGACAACTTCTCTCCTTCCAGGCTTTACCCACTGGAAGCCGCAGGCCAAGGCTGTCTCTTTGGGGTCGAAACCATAGATCACTTGATGGTCTTTGCCAAACTTGATCCTCCCAATCACACCCGACATGTCTGTCTGTTCAAGAGCCTTAACCACCGCATCTGGCTCGACCGTCTTGGCACGCTCAAACGCATTGGCAAACATATAAACAGAGTCGTAGCTTGGTCCCGGACCATGGCCGGAAAGGTTCATCCTTGCATCGCTCCCCCATTTCTTTCCAAAATTCTCGTTGAAAGCAACTGATTTAGGGACAGCTTTTACGGGAATAGGTCCAATTTCAAATATCATGTTTACCATTCCATCCACTTCTCCTTCAAATACCTTCCAGGCATTTTCAGGGGCAACAGGACTGATGAAACCTGCAAGAAGAGCCGGAATTCGCATGGCACGGGCTTGTTTTAGCAGAATACCGCTTTGAGGCATGTCAAAGATGGGTACGATCACCTGAACCTTTTGAGCCCTGACTTTGATAAGGGATGGAGAAAAGTCGCTGGCACCCAAAGAATAGGCATCGAAACCTGCCACTTCCCAACCGTTCTCTTTGTACCATTTATCAAGGCCTTTGCCCGTGCCCTGGGCCCACAGGGTATCCTGTACGATAATATATGCTTTGTTGAAACCAAACTGTTTCTTTATGAATCCCATCACTCCTTGCAGATACATAACCAGGTAAGGCGCGTTCAGGGCATTCCGAAAGCAGTATTTATATTTGTCATAATCATCCAAGATCTTCTTCTGAAATAACGGGGTCATGGCAATGGAACAAATGTAGGGAAGTTTATACTTGGCCATGAGGTCCATTGACGCCAATAGAACCTCGGAGCGGAAATTACCCAATGCAATTGCATGGGGTTTTCTCTCTAAGATAAGCTTCTCCGTCGCCGTCAATGCATCCTGTACCGGAATTCCCGGCTCATGCTCCCTCGTATCAATGGAATAAACTTCGATTTTTTGTTTTGTCTTACCAACCTGCACGCCTCCTTTTGCATTGATTTCATCCCTTGCCATCTGAATGGCCATCCAGCCATCCCGCCCCTCAATAGAACCTAAGGCAGTAGGAACACCAATGACAATAGGCTCACCGGGTTTAAGTTGTGCATGAGAGGTATAAGGGGAAACGATGAAGACAGCCAACCCAAAAAACAGAAAGCCCAAAGAGATTCCCTTTTTCATAACTCCGTCCTCCTTTAAGATGATTTTGAAAAATAAAAATTACTATTGCAGAAACCAAATTCCTTGTCAATGCCGCAAGCAAAAACCAGTACAATAGTTCGTACCAAGAAAATTCTTGAAATGGCAAGTCGATTGGTATAATATTAGACCAATGAATATTTGTCAAGAAAAAACTTTCATCCACCCTATATCCCAGGAGAGGTGATATGGCCGTGTTCAGACCTATCAGACAGGTTCGAGTTTCAGAGGAAATTCTCGCCCAACTCAAGGAATCTATCTTCATCGGCCATTTCAAGGCCGGGGAGAAACTGCCGCCTGAACGAGATTTGGCAGAAGAGTTCCAAGTGAGTCGCATGGCGATTCGCGAGGCTCTCAGGTCGCTGGAAAATTCTGGATTTATAGTCACGCGGCAGGGAGCAACAGGAGGCGCTTACGTAACCGATCTGACCTTCGAGAATCTTGCCAAAACCTTCCTAGATTTATTTATGGCTAACAAGATTTCCATCCCTGAAATGCATCAAGTGAGAATTCTCGTGGAACCCGAGGTAGCCCGATTGGCTACCTTGCACATAACCCCGCAATATGCTCAACTGCTGAAAGAGGCTTTGGAGGTTGAAGAGCTTCCCGTAGCGTCTCTACCAGTAGATGTGGATAGGAAGCAAAGAGTCCATTTTATACTGGCTGAGATGTGTGGAAATCGCTTTTTTGAAGCTCTCATGAAATCCCTTTTGCGATTAACCAAAGAGGTGGTTGAAGCAGTAAATCCCGACCCTGATTACGTACACCCAAAGGGAATGCATCGCTCTGTTGTGGAAGCTGTGGTAGCTGGCAATACTGAGGCAGCGGCTGAGGCTATGAAAAGGCACACCATTGACTTTGGCGAAAATTTTATTAAAATGGAAAGGACTTACCGAGAAAAAAATTCGAAACCAGCATTTTAGGCTCCGAGCTTTCGTGTGACTGGCATCCCCTCCTGTTGTAACCCCCTATTTGCTCTGTAAAGGACTGTGTCGTAATTGAATGAAGTAAGTAAAAACGGGACACTCTCTAAGTTAAGAGAGATGATCTTTCTTCCCATGTATATAGGAAGCCGAAAAAACCAAGATTGTTGACAATACTCTTTTTACCCGTTACCGTTTTCACATAGCAGTGTGCTGCAAAATATTCGTAGGAAAGGATAAACCATGATTCTCTTGCCCTCTCTTTTTTCCTCTATCAAGATAAAATCATTGGAGCTAACCAACCGAGTGGTCATGCCTCCCATGGGGACGAATCTCGGAAATACGGACGGTACGGTGAGCGAAGCAAACCTCGCCTACATCAAGCGCCGTGCCAGAGGAGGGGCCGGCCTGATCATCACCGAGATTTCCTCCGTCCACCCCAGCGGGTCAGGTATAGAGAATGAACTGGGAGCCTATGACGACCGGTTTATCCCCGGGCTGAAAAAAATTGCCGACGCGGTGCATGCCGCTGGCAGCAAAGTGGCCTTGCAGCTCCATCATGCCGGACGGGAAAGTCTCTTCCTTTTGCAGCAAGGCAAAGCGATTGCTCCTTCTGCAATCCCCTCCTTAATTTTCCGCCTGCCCCCGCGAGAGATGACCCGCGATGAGATTCAGGAGATCATCGCCGCCTTCGGCGCTGCCGCCCGCCGTGGAATAGAGGCGGGCTTTGATGCGGTCGAGGTGCACGGCGCACACGGGTATTTGTTGACCCAGTTCTTATCCTCTCTCTCCAACAAACGCGAGGATGAATACGGGGGCAGCCTGATCAACCGCAGCCGGTTCATCATCGAAGTGTTACAGGAGGTCCGCAAAGCGGTGGGACCGAATTTTCCCATCTCGCTGCGCCTTTCCGTGGAAGAATGCATTAAAGATGGTTACACGTTCGAGGATATCCGGCCCATCCTCCCCAATCTGGTTAAAGCCGGGGCCGACATGCTACATGCCTCTCTTGGCACGCATGGGAGTCCGGGTGGCGTTACCAGCGCGCCCCCTGAGTACCCAGCAGGGTTTAATGTCTGGCGAGCCAAGAAGTTGAAAGAGGCAGTCGGTCTCCCGGTGATCGCCGTCGGGCGATTCTCCGATCCTTCTTTGGCGAATGATGTAATTGCCCGCGGAGAGGCGGACCTCGTGGCCTTTGGCCGGCAGTTTTTGGCCGACCCCGATTTTCTAATCAAAGCCCGAGAGGGCCGCACCGAAGATATCCGTAAATGTCTTGCCTGCAATCAAGGATGCATCGAACGCTTGATCCTCGGCGAAGGGAAAATTCGTTGTGCGCTCAATCCAGAGACCGGGCAGGAAATGATTTATCCTCAGGGGCCGGCTGCAGTCCGTCGCAAGGTATGGATCGTAGGGGGCGGTCCCGGCGGCCTTACCGCAGCGTATGAGGCTGCACGGTTGGGCCATACGGTGACCCTTTTCGAGAAGGAGCAGGAAACCGGCGGAC
>Ga0187784_10002735_pt1 | contig 14146 bp, 16 predicted proteins | sample 1015_SJ02_MP15_2_FD_132964 | JGI IMG/M metagenome (GOLD analysis project Ga0187784, IMG submission 132964) | Tropical peat soil microbial communities from peatlands in Department of Meta, Colombia - 1015_SJ02_MP15_20_MG | ecosystem: Environmental > Terrestrial > Soil > Wetlands > Peat | place...
CCCTGCCACGGACGCGCCGTGAGATCCAACGCCTCTTGTTTACCTGGACCGGTGAGTGTGCGTATTGTGGCAGCATAATTTTTAGGCGAAACCGTCCGCCATAACTTAACGTAGTAGTACTAGGCGTCGCCCCCCGCGGAGCGCAGACCTGTTTTTTAGGTCTGCGGTTTTCTGCGCCCGCTGGCAGGACCGGACGCGGCCAGGCGAAGAGCCGCAGACCTAAAAAACAGGTCTGCGCCCCCCGCTCATGATATGATGTTACGTTGAGGTGGATCTGCAGTGGCACACGACTCCGGCAGCGAAAAGCAGCAAGCGCATGAATTGATCGAGCGTCTAGCGCCCAGTCAAGTTTCCGCTGTCGTCGGTCTGCTCCAAGCCATGCTCGATCCTGTCGCGCGGGCCATCGCCAACGCCCCCATCGACGATGAACCGATCACCGAAGAGGAGCGCCAAGCGGTGGCCCGTTCGGAAGCGTGGTTCGAAGAAAGAGGGGGCAAAGGCATCCCCATGGAAGAAGTCCTGGCTGACTTCGGCCTAACGACGGAGGATCTGACGGGCAAAGATGGTCCTCAACGTTGAGTGGTCTGAAGAGGCCAGGGCTGACGTCCGCCGCCTCGATAGGCCTGCCGCACAACGCGTGTTTGACACCCTGCTTCGTTTCGCACGCACCGGGCAAGGGGACATTAGGCACTTAAAGGGAAGCCTTGCCGGAAGGCAGCGCTTGCGCTCCGGCGACTACCGCTTGATTATTTCCCAATCCGGCGACACACTGCGCATCCATTCCGTCCGCCATCGCAGGGAAGCCTACCGCTGACGCACAGAGTTGGGCTCTGCACCAACCCGTGTGTTCGCCATGGATACGGTCCCGTGAGGCATCGCCGAGGGGCGCATACGCATAACGGAGGGGCGCATACATCCCGACAAAAAGCGTCGGGACGTATGCGCCACCCGCCTAATTTAAGGATCTCCGGGTTGGTTCTAGCCCGCAGGAAGCCCGGGTAGCGCACGCGTTCTTTTGGATGCATGCGCCATTCGCGCTAGGATCGAAGGAGGCGAGTGGATGCCAATTCGACAAACTCGCGTGTTTGTTCCGTCTATTGAACCGCATGCCGACTGGGCAGAAACACTGATAGGCAGAGTGTTCCGCCCGGTCATCGCGGAATTTGAGGACGCGCTGGAATGGTTTTGGTTCTCTCGGTATGTGCAGCCGACCGACGACTCCGGGGACTGCGATATCCAACTGATCCCCGAGGAGTACAAGGGGCCTCCGGGGCCTGGCGGCGCCGTGGTTCACCGCAGTATGCGCCTCCGCTTCAACGTCGCTGCCGGCCGACAGTGTGCCTTTGAACAGCGGGCGACCGAACTCATCAATCGAGGCGGGTACCGAATTTCTGACTTTAGGGATTATGACTTTGTGACGGACACCGGTAGCAATCGATTCCTGGGCCTGGAGAGCCGGCAGCCAGGACGTGCAGAACAGCGGGCCGAGCTCACGGTGGGGTTCTACTGGATCACCTCGAAACTGGTTATGGACGCTCTCGTGGGCCCGAACGAACGCGGGCGTTTTCAGCTCGAAACGAGCGACGATACAATCCAGAACCCCCGCGGGTCGACATTTCAGTCTCTGCTTCATTTGTTCTGCAATATTACATCCGTGCCCACCGACGTGTACGTTTGGCTGAAGCCGAGCATGAATTTGGTCGGCTACGGGACCTTTATTGAGGTTCCTCCTGAGCCGCCTGGCGGTTGGGAGCAGTTTCAACGCTTTCCGATCAGGTACTGAGCGATGGTGACGACTGGCGCATACGTCCGTGTGCCAGGCAAAGCCTGGCCGATCTCGCAAGCTGAAAGGAGGCTGTCCTAGAATGGCCTGTTCAACAGGTAGCCAATCGAGCGTGAGCGGGAGTAATTCCGCCGGGCGAAGCCTCGACCGGCGAACCTGTGAGCCATAACGCGAGCGACTTGGGTAGGGCTATATGTATTTGACATCATATGGAGTCGATGCCATATTATGCGTGTGAGCTGGGTGGTTGAGGTCGGCGATGAGTTTGCGCCGGAGTTCGACTCCTTGCAGGAGGATGTGCAGACAGAGATACTCGCACTATCGCTCCTCCTCCAGCGGTTCGGACCGCAGTTGGGGCGCCCGCGCGTTGACACGCTCAAAGGCTCGCGCCACGCGAACATGAAGGAGTTGCGCTTCAGCGCTGCCGGAGGCGAATGGAGAGTCGCCTTCGCCTTCGATCCCAAGCGCCGGGCCATCCTGCTGGTGGCGGGGGATAAGTCGGGTATCGGCGAAAGACGGTTCTACAGGGAGTTGATTCGAAAGGCCGATGCCCGCCTCGACGCCCATCTTGCGCGACTAAGGAAAACAGGACGGTGACTATGCCTATCAACGTGAATGACAGAATCCGCGAATTGCGCCCCGCACAGCGCAAGAAAGTTGAGGCTCGTGCGGCGGAACTGATGGCGGAAGAGATGACCTTGCGCGAGCTGCGAAAAGCACGGAGGCTCACGCAGGTCCGCATTGCCAAGGCTCTGGGCATCAAGCAGGATAGTGTCTCACGGCTCGAAAAGCGCAGCGACGTCCTACTCTCGACCCTTCGCAAAGCGGTCGAAGCGATGGGCGGCACCCTGTCTCTGGTCGCACAGTTCCCCGACCGGAGGCCGGTGGTGCTGTCGTCCCTCTGTGAGGACCATTCTTCCGCAAAGGTCGCTGGCAGAAAATCGGCTCACCCTTACCGCGCCCGCAAGTGAGGCTGTATACTAACTTAGATCGGGTGAGGAAGCCTTGAAAGCCACGCTGGAGATGATCAACGGGATGCTAAACGATGGCGTCATCGGCAAATACGTCATTGCGGGCGCGGTGGGAGCGACCTTGTAAGCTGAATCGCATCCTTGGGCGGCATGAACTGTTCGACAAGTGGGAGAAGTTCGAGCGCAAGTATCTAAGGGAGTAGGGATGGACAAGGATAAGGAAAGGCGGAAGCGGCTGGCGTCGCTCTCGTTTTCCGAGAAGCTCAAAATTCTGGGAAAGCTACGCGACCGCGACCGGGTGATTGCCGCCAGCGGGCTGAGGAAGATGAAGGTCCCTCAGGGAGTTGATAAGTCGAGCTAGTCAGGGAGCAGGGGCGCAGAACTCCGTATTTGAGGTCTGCGGCTCTGGTTGAGAAGAACCGCGGACCTGAAGAACGTAGGTCCGCGCTACTCCCTCGCGGCCGCGGGGCGCGCACCACGCCGCGGTTTTTGTCGGGATGCAGGTGGCCCAGCCGTGCTAGAATCCACTGGCTGAGGGCGCATGACCATATCGGAACCCATCGTCGGGTTCAGCAAGGTCGTTTTTAGCTACGGCCACACCGAAGTCCTGCACCAGATTTCCTTCCAACTCAACCGAGGTGAGGTGGTCGGGTTGCTCGGCCCCAACGGAGCGGGGAAAACCACCACACTGAAAATCATCGCCGGCCTTCTGGCTCCGGGCGGGGGCACGGTTTCCGTGGCCGGCCTCCCCTTGCCGGAGAGAGCCATTGAGGTGAAAGGCCGCATCGGTTATGTGCCCGAGGCGGCGCTTCTGTTCGAGAGTCTCAGCGGGCAGGAATTTCTGGAACTCTCGGGCCGCCTGCACGACGTCGCTGAAGACACGCTTCAGGCGCGAATCCACGATCTTCTTGAAACCTTTAACCTCTCCTCCAATCGCCTGAGACGCCTGGAGGGTTATTCCAAAGGCATGCGGCAGAAGATTTTGATTGTCGCCGCGCTCCTGCATAACCCGGAACTGATTCTGTTGGACGAGCCGCTTTCAGGGCTCGATGTGAATTCCGCCATCATGATCAAGGATCTGATCGCGGCCTTGGCGGCCGAGGGCAAGACCATCATTTACAGTTCCCATGTGTTGGACGTGGTGGAAAAAGTCTGCCACCGCGTTTTGGTCATCCACCAAGGAAACCTCATCGCGGACGCTTCAGCGGAGAGCTTGAAGGCCACCACGAATCAGTCCACATTGGAAGACGCCTTCCGGAAGCTCACAGATTCCGCCGAGGTGGACCCTGCGGTGGCCCGCATCATCAAGGCAGTGACGAGTGACAAGTGACGAGTCACGACCTTATGCGCGCTCGTTACTCGTCAGCGCCCCTCGACTCGTCGCCCATCATTGATGTTGTGGAAGTCAGTGGCGACAGGACCTGATACGTGAAACCTAAGGACCATACTTATGCCGATCACTTGTTTCCATACTTGACCTGACACCTGAAACCTGGCACCTGAACTTATGCTCGTCACTCGTCACTCATCACTCGTCACTGCCCTTCTGAAGGCCTGCGGCGTCAATCCACGCCATTACTGGCTGCTAACGGATCTGTTCGGGCAACTCAGCGAACGCCATGAATTCATGACCCAGTTGGGCCGCTCGGGATACGCCCTGAAAACGATGGCTTTGTGGTACCTTGTAGGGTCGGGGTTTTTCGCCCTCGTGTGTCTTTTCATCCGGCCCCCTCTGACTCGATATCTTTTCATCCTGTTGGCGTTAACGGCGCTGGTTCTCCTGACCCTCCTGGTTTCTGAAACCAACAACAGCCTGGTGAACCCGGTGGAGGGTGTGGTGTTGGCGCATCAGCCGATAGACGGCGCCACCTACACTGCGGCCAAGCTCACCCATTTGGGGCGCATTCTGTTCTACGTTGTTCCGGCACTGAATGGACTTCCGGCGCTTGTCGGATTGGCGCTGGGACGGCCCCCTTGGTTCTATCCATTCCTCCACATGCTGGCGGCTTTTGCGGCGGGTTTTGTGACCGCCTTGTTCTGCTGCGCGTGGTTCGGGTGGCTCATCCGGTTTGTGCCGGCGCCACGGTTGAAGGCCGTCGGAAACTGGTCGGAGCTGATCGCCTGGATGGTTTTCCTGTGGCTTCCACAAGCTCCGCGCCTCCTCATGCGCGTCCATTTTTCCGGGTGGTTGCCGGGGCCAGGCCTGCCGCGTGTGGCCCTCGGCGTGGCCATGGCGGTGATGGTGGCGGGGAGCGTGGTGTTTGGCCTGCGCTCATTATCAGTTGATTACATGCTTCGCGTTTCGAGCATCGTGCATGGAAGTTCGAGCGCCAAAGTTCAAGGGCGCAGATGGCGGAGGAGCAGCGCCATTTCCGGATGGCTCGGAGGCCAATTGGGCCGCGCCGGCTTCGAGTTTGTTTCGCAGATGATGACGCGCGACTGGCAGTTCCTTCGCCAAGTCGTACCGTTGGCGCCCATGCTTATCATTGCCGGGGTGATGATGGTCCCGGGCTTGCGGGTCACGCCGTTCTCGGGCCGCTTCACCAGCTTGCACGTCCTTCCCCATGCCTGCGGGTTCATGCTCTTTTTGATTTGCAACTTCCTCGCCTATGGCAACGATTACAAAGGCGCGTGGGTTTTTCTGCTCGTCCCTGGCGGCGCCTGGGAGCGATTCGCGCGCGGAGTCTTCGCCGTGCTATGGGTCAGGTTCATCGTGGTCCCGCACCTGTTCTTTCTTGCGCTCCTCACCTGGTTTTGGGGAATCCAGTACGCGGCCCTGTTCGTTGCCTACAGCGTGGCCGTCGCCTCGTTCTATCTTGGTCTGGAATTGAGGCTGATTGAAGGCGTGCCGTTCAGCAAACAACCCGAGGTGTCACAGAGCGCAAGGTTGATCCCTATGATGGTGATTGGCGGGCTGGGCGCCGCCTTGGTAGTAGCCTTGCAGCATTTCTTCTTTTTCCATTCCCCGGCCTCCGCCCTCACCGCAACGGCCATTGTTGCCGCGGGCGCCTACTTCCTAACATGCAGTTCCTTGCGCAGCCTGAGTTCCTCGATGCGGTTCAACCTCGGTCTGGTTTCCGGCGAGTCGTCGTTTCTCTACAAGCCAATTGAGGGTTAGGAGGTTCCTCCCGAGCTGTTTGCCTTCCTTGACAAGGTATTCAAACACTCGCCCATTCCTGTTATCCTTGTCATCCCTTTAATGCGGAGGTTCAACCATGCTAGTCGAGGAACAAATCTCAGCTCGCCAGGAGCGAGCCCGCACGGCCATTGCGAGCATCCTTGCCGAGCCGTTAGGAGGGGCTTACGGCGATTACGAGGTGAGGTCAGCCAGCGGCAGGAAGTACCGGGTAGCGATGCGCGGCCCCAGCTTGTTCGAGAACTTCTGCTCCTGCCCGGATTTTGCCGTGAACACGCTGGGCACGTGCAAGCATATCGAGGCCCTGCTGTTTCAGTTGCGCCAGCGCTTTGGCCGGGCTTTCCATCGGCAGCAGTACGAGCGCACTCGCGCCTCGCTTTCGCTGCATTATGGAGAAACCCTGAGCGTGCGTTTACGCTTGCCCGCTGACGCCGCGCCAGCCTTGCGAGAAATCGCCGCCCAGTACTTCGACCCCGAGGGGCTCTTGCGCGGAGAACATTTCCGCGAATTCGAGAGGGTGCTGGAAAAGCTCCGCGCTGTGGACGAAACCACCGTGGTTTACAGCGACGTGTTGGACTTCCTCGATCGCGAAAACGAGCTGGCCCGCGGCCTGGAGGACGAACGCCGCTACCTGGCGCAATTGGATAAAGGCCCACGCCCTCTGGAAGGCCTTTTGAAAGTGCCGCTGTTTCCTTACCAGATTCGGGGGGCGCTTTTTGCCGCCTGCCGCGGGCGGGTGGTGCTTGCCGACGATATGGGTCTGGGCAAGACGATTCAGGCGATCAGTGCCGCTGAGCTGCTCCGCCGGCGGCGCGGCATCGAGCGGGTGCTGGTGATTGCGCCCGCCTCAGTGAAATACCAATGGAAGACTGAAATCGAGAAATTCTGCTCCCTTCCGGCGCAAGTCATCGACGGGCCGGCGGCGCAGCGGAAGAGGCTCTATGCCAAGGCGGTTTTCTTCACCCTGGCCAGCTACGAGCTCGTCCTGAAGGACCTCGAAGACCTGCAAAACCTGCGCCCGGACCTGATCGTCCTCGATGAAGCGCAGCGCATACGCAATTGGGCAACTGTCACCGCGCGCACCATCAAGCAACTCAAGAGCCGGTACGCCTTCGTGCTCACCGGCACTCCTTTGGAAAACAAGCTCGAAGAACTCTATTCGGTGGTGGAGTTTGTGGATGGTCGCCGCTTGGGGCCCGCCTTCCGTTTCCTGAAAGAACACCGCATGGAAGACGAAAAGGGGAAACTGCTCGGCTACCGCGGGCTGGACCAAATCCATCGCCAACTCGAACCCATCTTGCTCCGCCGAACTCGCAAAGAGGTGCTGCCGGACCTGCCAGAACGCACTGACCAGATTTTCCGTGTGCCCATGACAAACGAACAGGCCGGCCCCTACTGGGAGCAGAACGAAATTCTAGCCCGGCTTATGCACAAATGGCAGCGGCAGGGCTGGCTCTCCGAGATCGACCTGCGCCGCATCACTTGTTGTATCCAAAACATGCGCATGCTGTGCAACTCGACCTTCCTGTTCGACAAGGAGACCAATTTCTCTCCCAAGCTGGCGGAGTTTCGCGAGATCATGCGTGAATTAGCGGTCGAAGAGCAACGCAAGGTAGTAGTCTTCAGCGAGTACGAGCGAATGACCTTTCTCGCCAGCCAGGAATTGAACAAACTCCGAATCCCCTGGGTCTCGCTGCACGGCAGCGTTCCAAGCCGAAGGCGTGGCGACCTGATGACCCGATTTCGCAACGATCCCGATTGCAAGGTATTTCTTTCCACTGATGCGGGCGGGGTGGGGCTGAACCTTCAGGCGGCCTCGGCGGTAGTGAACTTCGAGCCTCCCTGGAATCCGGCGCGGCTGGAGCAGCGTATTGGGCGAGTCCACCGCCTCGGCCAAGCGCGGCCGGTGCAGGTGATCCATCTCCTCACTGAGCACAGCATCGAGGAGCGCGTCTGGGAGACGCTCCGGCTCAAGAAGGCATTGTTCTCAGGACTATTTGATTCCACCACCGACGAAGTGAGCTTTGAAAAACTCGGCCGCAAGAGCATGATGCAGGTCGTTAAGGAAGTGTTCTGTGACCAAACGGTCCTACCGATGCCGGTCTCTGCCCCTCAGGCGCAAGTGGCCAGAGGAGTTGAGGAAGCTGAACGAAAGCGACCGACCGAGCCCGTGCCCGTCGGCATTCCCGTGCTGGCCCTCGAGCGGGAAGCGAGGGTTGGAGTTCCCGCGTGGCAGTCTGATATTGAGGGACGCGCCGTGAGCGCCGTATCCCTTCCAGGCCTCGCCGTGCCTGAACCGGCCGAGGCCGCGGCCAAGTTGCTTGAGGCCGGCCTGAAATTCTTGGAGTCAATCGCCCCGCCTCGCGCCGACATGACGCAGCCAGCGGTCAGTTTGGAGCCAATTAGACGAGGCCTTTCTGCGCTATTCCGGACTGACTCGATAACGCAGCGCCCCACGCTCAGCATTCCTTTGCCGGAAACCTTCTCTGCCGACCGTCTTGCGGGGGTCATCAGCGGTTTACTGAGTAAGTTCGCGGGATCAGCCTGAAAGGGATTCGACGGGTCGAGCTGCATTCCTGGACTAGGCAGGTATGGTGCGGAAGGGGGGACTCGAACCCCCACGGTCTTGCGACCGTCAGCCCCTCAAGCTGGTGCGTCTGCCAATTCCGCCACTTCCGCGTACGAGGGAGTTCTCAGTTGTCAGTTCTCAGTCATCAGTTGCCGATAACCAGCCGCCGGTCCCCATCCATGCCCCTAGGGGTCCTTACTGATAACTGATTACTGACAACTGACGACTGCTCTTGCTACTTCTTCGCCGGCGCGGGCTCCTGGGGCGTCGGCTGGAAAGGTACCGACTGGAGGGGCGCCGGCGGCGGCGATTTCACGGGCACCGACTTGACCGGCGCGTGCTCCAGCACCGAACCCAAAGAGGCCCTGGAGGCATGTACGGCCAGGGTAATGGACGTAACTATGAAAACCACGGCCAAACCCCAGGTGATCTTGGCCAGCAGGGTCACGGAGCCGCGAGGCCCGAAGGCCGCCTGGCTGACCCCGCCGAAGGCCGCGGTGATATCCACGTTTTCGCCGCCCTGGAGCAGCACCGCCCCAATGAGCAAAATGCTGGACAGGATGTGAATGATCTGAATTACGGCCAACATGCTATGGAGTCCCTCTCGGCGCCTCAGCCGCGTGGGTAATTGACCAGGGCCGTAAACGAATCAACCTTCAAACTCGCCCCGCCCACCAGCGCTCCGTCAATTTCTTCCTGCGCCATCAGCCCGCCGACGTTGTCAGGCTTCACGCTGCCGCCGTAAAGAATCCTGACGCCGTCCGCTTCGCTTTCGCCGAATTTCTGGCGCGCCAGCCTGCGAAGGAAAGCGTGCGCCTCCGCCGCCATTTCCGGTGTAGCGGTGCGTCCGGTGCCAATGGCCCACACAGGCTCGTAAGCAATCATGATACGGGAAAAGTCTGCCGGGGTCAACCCGGCCAAGCCGCCCATGAACTGGCGCTCGAGGACTTTTTCGGTTTCACCCTTTTCGCGCTCCGCCAGCGTCTCACCCACGCAAACGATCGGCGTGAGTCCCGCGCCAAGGGCCGCCTTCACTTTCTTGTTCACCTGCTCGTCGGTTTCACCGCAATCGTGCCGGCGCTCGGAATGGCCGATGATCACGTGGGTGCATCCGGCATCGCGGAGCATCCCCGTCGAGATGTCTCCGGTATGCGCGCCTTCCTTGTCCCAGTGGCAGTTCTGAGCCGCAACCGACACTTTGCTGCCTCTGGCCGCCACCGCGGCTGCGGCGAGAGCCGTGAAGGGTGGCGCGACGATCACTTCGCAATGGCCGGCCTGCGCCGCCACCGGCTTGATCTTCTCGATGAAATCCACAGCCTCGGCGATGGTTTTGTACATCTTCCAGTTACCAGCAATTACAGGTTTGCGCATGTTCTCTGTCCTTCGTTAGGAAGTAGGCAGTCGGCAGTGGGCAGTCCCCTCTGGTGATCACACTCTCAGAGGCCTACTCAGTTCCTCTCAGAGGGAAGTTCGACAGTTCGCGTGGCGGCGATCGGGCCTAGCCAACATTTAAGACAAGCCAATGCTCCGTGAGCTCGTTCGTGATCCCGAGAAATGACCAACATGCTCACCGAACCTGAATCGTATGCGAATATGTCACATCCCTGTAGGCCTTCAGTGGAATGAAGGGAGGTCAGCTTCTTTCGAAGCCCATCCTTGTCTCGAGAAGCGTGTTGGTAGATCAGAAGCATCCTCGAGGGTGCCGCTGAAAGCAGATCGGCGATCTCGGAGGTGTGGATGTGTTCCTTCTTAGCGTTTTTGTCATCGGGCGCAACGCCAGTATCAGGGTCCAGGAATAGGTCATGGTCTCCGAGATCGCAGAAGTAGCTCGTGCGGGTCTTGCCAGAAAAACAGCAGCCTCTCTTGAGGACATCCTCCGGTCTCATATGCAGCAGTCGCGCATAAGCTTCGATCTGTTGTTCAGTCCACGGTTTGTCACCTGTGAACATAGGGACCACACGCAACTTCTTCCCGCCGATGAGTTCGATGAGCGATCCCTTCCAGTGGTCCAAGGCATCTCCGAGGTGATCGAGATTCATCTTCGACCTCTCCGTCCACACACGACTTCTAGATCCGTGCAGGCTCGTTCCCTTTGCGGTGGCTTACGTCCAAACAGAACTGACCCCTCACCCGGCCCGCGACGGCTGGTGAAGGCGCCGTCTCGGTCCACCCTCTCCCCCAGGGAGAGGGCCGTGTTTTCCGACTTCGGCACCCCCGGTGTCTAGCGAGAGATATCGATAAAGATCACCCCTTTCGAAAAAGGCAGGGGTGAGAGGGTTCCTCCACTTTCCCTCTCGCGATGGATTCCCGCTTTCGCGGGAATGACCGCGGCACGGGAATGATTGCGACGCGGGAACGACCGCGAATGGCGAAAGATTTCCATCGCCGTCCTACAGGCGAGCTGATAGACCCGCAGGCCCTTCACTCCGCCGACCGATGCGACTCGCGCGCCATCCACCTGCAATCGCCTACTGCCGACTGCCGACCGCCTACTGCTTACCGCCGACTGCCTACTTATCGGTTAAAGCCGCCACGCCAGGCAGCGTGAGCCCGGAGAGGAACTCGAGCGAAGCGCCGCCGCCGGTGGAGATGTGGGTGATTTTATCCGCCACCTCCATCTTCTTCACCGCCGCCACGGAGTCGCCACCGCCGACGACGGAGACAGCGGAGGACGCGGCAACTGCTTGGGCGACGGCCAGGGTGCCTTGCGCGAACTGCGGCATCTCGAACACGCCCATCGGGCCGTTCCACACGATGGTCTTGGCGCCGGCAATCTCGCGAGTATAGTCGGCGCGCGTGGCCGGTCCGATGTCCATGCCGATCCGGTTGGCGGGAATGCTGACGGTGTGCACCACTTCCGCCGGGGCGCTAGCGTCGAATTTCTCGGCTACGACGTGGTCGATGGGCAGCAGGAACTTCTTGCCGCTACTCCTGGCAGAGTCCAGCAGTGCCTTGGCGTTTGCCAGCTTGTCGTCTTCCACCTTGGATAGGCCCACTTCCACGCCTTCTGACTTCAGGAACGTGTAAGCCATGGCTCCGCCGACCAGCACGGTGTCGGCGAGTTTGGCGAAATTCTCCAGCAGCTCGATCTTGTCTGAGACCTTGGCGCCGCCCACGATCGCGACGTAGGGGCGCGCGGGGTTCTCCACCGCCTTCCCAAGATATTCCAGCTCCTTCTCCATCAGCAGGCCTGCCGCGCAGGGCGAAAGGAAATGGGTGATGCCCTCGGTAGAAGCGTGCGCGCGGTGCGCGCTGCCGAAAGCGTCGTTGACGTAAGCCTCGGCCAGGGCCGCCAGTTGCCGGGCGAATTCCGGCGCGTTCTTTTCCTCTTCCGGATGGAAGCGCAGGTTTTCGAGCAGCAGCACCTCCCCGTCCTCGAGCGCCCGGGCCTGCTTCTCGACTTCCGGCCCCACGCAGTCAGCGGCGAAGGCCACGGGCTTGCCCAGCAGCTCGGCTAGGCGCGTGGCGGCCGGCTTCAGGCTCATTTTGGGGTTGGGCTTCCCTTTGGGCCTTCCCAGGTGCGAAGCCAGGATCAACCGCGCGCCCTGCCCCAGGGCGTACCGGATCGTGGGAAGCGAGGCGCGAATGCGGGTGTCGTCGGTGATCTCGCAGGCCTCGTTCAGCGGGACATTGTAATCCACCCGCATGAAAACACGCTTACCTGACAAGTTGATTTCATTTATAGATAATTTTGACATGAATATATCCTTTCTAGGAAGTTAGTAGTCCGTGGTTCGTTGTCCGTCGTCAGTGGTCCGTCGCCAACGCTTCGTTCTCTCGAGGGCCTGCAAGGGGAAGACGTCCGAAGGAGCGAAGACGTCAGTGGCGCGTTCTCGGTCGCCCGTTGTCCGTCGTCCGTTTTGAACCGCTCTCTATATGACCCTGACCTGGGACGGCGCCAATTGAGCGCAGGTATGCGTTGAGCGAAATGACCTGCAACGGGCAACGGACTACGGACAACTGACGACGGACTCTTGAGCAAGGATCATGGGCAGAGGCTTCAACTCGCGGCGCAGTGGGTCCAGCGAAAGGCCGAGCGCTTCCAGCGTCAAAGCACCGAGAAGGTTGCTATCTCCCTCTTCACCGAAGATGACATCTGCCACACCCACTAACTCACCGTATTTAAAGACGGCCCCGCCCTTTTTTCTAATGATCTTCGAGCCGTCGGCCAATCGAAACTGCTGCTGGGAAAGCGGGCGAATTCCGAGCCTTTCGAGAACCGGAGTCGGGACTACCGAATAGATTGCGCCGGAGTCGATCAGGAACTCCACCTTTTCGGTTTTTTCGGGGGCGGCAGGGTTCGCCACCTCTATTTCCAGAAATGTTAAACCCATTTTCCCTCCTTCCGCCTCGAAGTCCGTTGTCCGTGGTCGGTTGTCCGTGGTTCGTCGTCCGGAGGCGAACCCGAGCAGAATTGTGTCAGCGACAGCACTTCCGCTGCCGATTGGCCGTTAACTTGTGGACACTACCTATTGACAACGGTCAGCCTCTTCTTCGCCTCCTGCCGACCGCCTCCTGCCGACCGCCTACTTGTACTCTAGAGGCTCTTCGCCACGAAGTTGATCAAGTCCTTGACGCGGCAGGAGTAGCCCCACTCGTTGTCGTACCAGGCGACCACCTTCACCAGATTGCCGTCGATGACCTTAGTAAAGCCGGCGTCCACCATGGAGGAGTGGGGATTGCCGGTGAAGTCTTTGGAGACCAACTCCTCTTCCACGTACTGAAGAATGCCCTTCATGGGGCCATCCGCAGCCGCCTTGAAAGCAGCGTTCACGGCCTCCGCCGTGGTGGGCTTCTCGACCAGTGATACCAGGTCCACCACCGAAACGTCCGGGGTGGGAACGCGCATGGCGTAACCGTCCAGCTTGCCTTTGAGTTCGGGTATCACAAGTCCAATGGCCTTGGCGGCACCGGTGGTCGTCGGAATCATGGAAAGCGCCGCCGCGCGCGCCCGGCGCAGGTCCTTGTGGGGCAAGTCGAGGACGCGCTGGTCGTTGGTATAGGCATGAATGGTGGTCATGGAACCCTTGAGAATCTTAAAGTTCTCGTGAACCACCTTGGCCGCGGGCGCCAGGCAGTTGGTGGTGCAGGAAGCGTTCGAGATGATGTGGTGCTTGGAGGGGTCGTAAGCTTGCTCGTTCACACCCAGCACGATGGTGATGTCTTCACCTTTAGCCGGCGCCGTAATGATCACTTTCTTCACGGTGCCCTTCAGGTGCTTCTTGGCGTCCTCTGCCTTGGTGAAAAGGCCGGTAGATTCAACCACAACCTCGGCCCCCAGGGACGACCAGTCAAGGTCCGCGGGATCCTTGGTCTTAAAAACCCGGATCGACTTGCCATTGACGGTGATGCCGTCTGCGCCGTAAGTCACCTCGGCGGGCAGGATCCCGAATACCGAGTCGTACTTCAACAAATGAGCCAGGGTTTTCGGGTCAGTGATGTCGTTCACCGCAACGAATACCATTCCTGGATCGTCGAGCGCGGCACGCAACAAGTTCCGCCCTATGCGCCCAAAGCCATTAATTCCAACCTTAACAGGCATAATTCATCCTCCGTTCTGCATACGTACTGTCAAAGACTTTCCTTCATTAAGTCCATATTCTGTTGAATTCGTGGGAGAAGCTGGCATTTCGGCTTTCTCCCCCCTGCCTGCGTGGTGAGCTGGGGTCCGTTTGCGAGTCGAGAGG
>Ga0187784_10002740_pt1 | contig 14141 bp, 11 predicted proteins | sample 1015_SJ02_MP15_2_FD_132964 | JGI IMG/M metagenome (GOLD analysis project Ga0187784, IMG submission 132964) | Tropical peat soil microbial communities from peatlands in Department of Meta, Colombia - 1015_SJ02_MP15_20_MG | ecosystem: Environmental > Terrestrial > Soil > Wetlands > Peat | place...
GTCGCCGAAGGTTCCATAGGGGGCCGAGAAAGCACGGTCGTTACCGGCGCAGCTCGCAAGCTACTGATTCAAATGGTGGGCGCGACAGGGATTGAACCTGTGACCCCTTCGATGTCAACGAAGTGCTCTCCCGCTGAGCTACGCGCCCCGAGCGCCTCGCGGCGTCTCGCGTGGGGAGGGGGTATAGCCGCTCAAGCCCCCCCGCGCAAGCGCCTAAAGCTGCTGCTCCCGCTTCTCGAAGCTGATGGCGATGTCTTCCTCCAGAAGGCTCGTTTCCTTGAAATCCATGCGGAAGGTGTCGAGCGCCTCGGCGACTTCCGCCGCATAGGCATTGTCCTCGGGGATCGTGACGTCATGCGTGAAAATTGGCTTGCCGTCCTTGGTGATGATCACCGTGTAGACCACGCTCGCCTCCTGCGACCGCGCTGAGCTGCATGAAAGCAGATTGGCCGGCGCCGGCGCGCGTCAAGCCTTCGTCCACGCTTGCCTCTCTCGCCGGCGCGCCTATAGTCGCGCGCAAATCGGCCCTATAGGAAAATCCCATGACCTTCCGTCTGCGCATCGGCACCCGCGGCAGCCCGCTCGCGCTGGCGCAGGCGCGCGAGCTCTGCGCCCGGCTGGCGGCGGCGCACGGCGTCGCGCCCGAGAGCTTTCCGCTGGCCGTCATCCGCACGACCGGCGACGCCATCCAGGACCGCGCGCTCTCTGAGGCCGGCGGCAAGGGCCTGTTCACCAAGGAGCTCGACGCCGCGCTCATCGCTGAGACGATCGACTGCGCCGTGCATTCCTCCAAGGACCTGCCGACGCATCTGCCTGCCGAGATCGTCGTCGCCGGCTTCCTGCCGCGCGAGGACGCGCGCGACGCATTCATCGGCCGCTCCGGCGCCACGCTCGCCGACCTGCCCCAGGGCGCGATCGTCGGGACCGCCTCGCTGCGCCGCGCTGCGCAGGTCAAGCGCCTGCGCCAGGACCTCGCCACGACCCTGCTGCGCGGAAACGTCGAGACGCGGCTCAAGAAAGTCGAGAGCGGCGAGGTCGACGGCTCGCTGCTGGCGCTCGCCGGCCTCAAGCGCCTGGGCCTCCAGGCGAAAGCGAGCGAGATCCTGCCGCTCGACAAGTTCCTGCCGGCGGCGGGACAGGGCGCGATCGGCGTCACCTGCCGCGCTGGCGATGCGGCCGTCAAAGCGGCGCTGGCGCCGATCCTCGATCAAGCCACGGGCTTCGCTCTTGCCGCCGAGCGCGCCTTTCTCGCCGTGCTCGACGGCTCCTGCCGCACGCCGATCGCTGCACACGCGCGCATCGAGGGCAAGGAGCTGCTGTTCTTTGGCGAGGCGCTGCGCAGCGACGGCCGCGAGACCTTCGCGGCCAGGGGCCGCGGCGCACCGGCCGACGCTGCGCTGATCGGCTACAACGCCGGCCACGACATTTTGATGCGCCTGCCGCACGGCGTCGCGGGGCTCGCGTGAGGCGCGTGCTCGTGCTGCGCGCCCGCCAGGACGCGGAACGCACCGGCGCGAAGCTGCGTAGCTTAGGCTATGAGCCGCTGATTTCCCCCGTGCTGGAGATCGTCGCGACCGCCGCGAAGGCGCCGCAGGGCGCTTTCGACGCCGTGCTCGCGACGAGCGCCAAGGGCGTCGAGCTCGCACGGTTCTCGTTTCCCCTACCGCTCTACGCTCTCGGCGCACGCGCGCTCGAGGCCGCCGAGGCGCGGGGCTGGCGCGCGGGCGCCGCCGCGAAGGACGCGACGGCGCTCGCGGCGCTTCTCATCGAGATATTCCCCTCGCCTGCGCGCTTCCTCTATCTCGCGGGGCGTGACCGCAAGGACGAGCTGGAGATTCGGTTAGGCGCCGCGGGACACGACGTCCGCGTCGTCGAAACTTATGAGGCGCGCGCCGCGGCGACGCTCTCCGAAGCCGTGCTCGCAGCGCTGGCGGCGGAGGACGTTTACGCGACGCTCCACTACTCCCGCCGCAGCGCAGAGATTTTCGTGCGGCTGACGCTCGGGCGCGAAGACCCGGCGCTGCTGGTGAAGCTGCACAATTCCAAGCACTTTGCGCTCTCCGCCGATGTCGCCGCCCCGCTGCGGCGCGAGCTTGCGATCGAGCCGGCGATCGCCGCAGCGCCGGACGAAGACAGCCTGCTGGACCTGCTGGCGCGCTAAAACCGGAGATTGCCTCCCATCAGGCGCTGGCCTATACGGGCGCTCTCCGCGCCTACTTGGGGTCTCGCCGATGGAATACGCCACGATCATGTTTCTCGTGAATGCGGGACTGATCATCCACGCCCTGCGCACGGGGCGCTTCTGGCCCTGGTTCTGGGTCATTCTGATGCTGCCCGGCATCGGCGCGCTGGCCTATGTCGTCATGGAGCTCGCGCCCGAGTTCATGGGCAGCCATCAGGGACAAAGGGCGCAAAGCCAGATCGCGCGCGCCGTCGATCCGAAGCGCCGCTATCGCGAGCTTTCGGACAATCTTGCGATCTCGGACACGATCGTCAATCGCGTCGCGCTCGCCCGTGAATGTCTCGAGCTCGAAAAATATGACGAGGCGCTGACGATCCTTTCCAGCGTCGTCGCGCATCCCCAAGGCGATGAGCCGGCTTTCTTCATCGACAAGGCGCGCGCCGAAGCCGGGCTCAGGCAACACGCCGAAGCGCTGGCGACCCTCGATGAGCTCAAGCGCAGATGGCCCGACTATCAGTCGAGCGAGGGCCAGCTGCTTTATGCGCGCCTGCTCGAGGCGCTTGGCCGCGACGAAGAAGCCGAGAAGGAGTATCGCGCGCTGGCGCCGTCCTATCCTGGCGTCGAGCCGCGCGTGCGCCTGGCGCAGGCGCTGCTGCGCCGCGGCCAGCGCGAGGAAGCGAAGGGGCTCGCGCAGAACGTTGTCGCCGAGCTGCGCCGCAGCCCTCGCCACGTGGTCAAGGCGCAAGGCGAATGGCTGAAGGCCGCCGAGCAAATCGCGCGTTCCTGACCAGTCCCCCGGCCGCTCTCAAGCCAAGAACGTCATTCCATCTGCTCCGCTCCGCCCTTCGGCCCGAGACGCCGGCGGGCCAGAATGCGGCTGCGCAGCGCCGTGCGTGCGACCTGGCGCTCGCGCGCGACCTCGGTCTTCGCCTTCAAGAGCTCGCGAAACTCGTCGCGCTTGCCGTGGATCGAGGCGATGACGAAGCCCATCGGCACGCCGATATCCACGAGCACGGTCTCGGCAAGCTGCAGGCTCGCCTCGATCGTTTCGGGGATGGCGTCGCTCGCGCCGGCCTCGTAAAGCTTTGTGGCGTGCGCCGCGTCGCGGGCTCTCGCGACAATCGTCATGTCCGCGCGCATCTCATGCGCGAGGCGCACGATGTCGACCGCGACGTTGGGATCGGTCACGGTCACGGCGAGCGCCTTCGCCTGCGCGACGCCGCAGGCCGCCAAAAGCTCGCGGCCGGTCGCGCTTCCCCAGTAGATTTCCACGCCCTCGTCGCGCCGCCGCCGCACGACCTCAGCCGCATTGTCGATGGCGACGAAAGGGATCTCATGGCGGCTCAGCATCTCGCCGACGAGCGCGCCGACGCGGCCATAGCCGACGATGACGACCTTGCCCGCAGCCACGTCGCCCTCAGGCGCCAGATGCGCGAACTCGGCCTGCAGTTCTTCCAGGGATTTCTTGGGCGCAAGCCGCGCGCCGAGCCGGCCGAGCGCGGGGATGGCGAACATAGTCAGGGTCACGACGATCATGGCGTCGGCGCCCTCGCCTCCCGGCAGCACGCCGACGGCTGTCGCCGTGGTCAGCAGCACGAAGGCGAATTCGCCCCCGGGGGCAAGCAGCAGCGCCGCTTCGCCGGCGATAGGCGCGGGCAGGCGGAATAGGCGCGCGAAGACGAAAATAAGCGCGGACTTTGCCGCCACGAGACCGACAGCATGCAGCAGCACCTGCGGACTGCGCGCGGCGACGCCGATGTCGAGGCCGGCGCCGATCGAGACGAAGAAGAGGCCCAGCAGGAGGCCTTTGAACGGCTCGATGGTCACCTCGACCTCGCGGCGGAACTCGGTTTCGGCGAGCAGCAAGCCGGCGATGAAGGCGCCGAGCCCCATGGAGAAGCCCGCGAGCGCCGAGGCGACCGCCGAGCCGATGACGACGAGGAGGCAGGCCGCCATGAACAGTTCGGTCGATCGCGCCGCCGCCACGAGATGGAACAGCGGCCGCAGCAGCAGCCGACCGATGACGATCAGAACGGCGAGCGCGGCGACGGCCGGCAGGAAGGTGGACAGGATCGCGAGCCCGGATAGTCCGTCCCTGGCGTGCTCCAGCACAGAGATGAACAGCAGCACCGGCGCGACGGCCAGGTCCTGCATGAGCAGCACCGCGAAAGCAGCGCGGCCCGACGCCTTGTTGAGGCGGCGCGTTTCCGCGAGCACCGGCATGACGATGCCGGTCGAGGACATCGCCAGCGCCGCGCCCATAACCACGGCGGAGGAAAGATCGAGCCGGAACCAGAGACGTCCGATGACGCCGAGCGCCAGCGCGCAGCCGAGCACCTGCGCGAGCCCGAGGCCGAACACGAGCCGCCGCATGCGCGAAAGCCGATCCCAGGAGAGCTCCAGCCCGATCATGAACAGCAGAAAGACGAGGCCAAATTCGGCGACCTCGGAGACCTGCTCGACGTCGGAGATCGTCAGCAGCTTAAGAAAATCGTAACGGTCCGCGAGCCGCCCGAGCCCGAGAGGGCCGAGCGCGACGCCCGCGAGCAGAAAGCCGAGCACCGGGCTGACGCGCAGCCGATGGAACAGCGGCACGATCACGCCGGCGGTGGCGAGGAAGAGCAGAACCTCGCGATAGAAGCCGAGCTGGAGCTGTTCCGCCATGCCGCATTATTCCGAGAAACGCTGATTCGACACGCAAGAATAAGGGCGCCGCGGACAATTTGGGGAGAGCTTCGCGGGACTAGCCCGGGCGCGAGGGGGCTTTTGGCGTGAATTCGGCTTGCGAAGCAACAGCTTAGTGGTGTAATTTAAACTATGCTTGAACTCGGCTCGGGGAAACTCTCGGCGGGCTTTCCGGGAGCGGGGAGGCTGATGCCGCAAATGAGATTCTTCGATAATTTTTTTCTCCGGGTCACAACGTACATTCGATCGAGCGTCTGGCTCAGCATTGCCGTTGGGGGGCTGCTTGCGGGCGTAGGCCTACTCCTTCGTCTCGCATTGATCGGACCGACGACAACCAACGTTCCTTATGTGACCTTTTTCCCGGCCATCACCATGGCCGCCCTTCTTGGGGGAGCCCCAGGCGCGATCATGGCGATCGTCTTGAGCGCCACAATCGTTCACTGCTTCTTCGTGCCCCTGGTCGAGCTTGGCGACTGGATTGACTTGCTGTTTTTTCTCGGCAGCAACGTGCTGACCACGAGCATTGTCGAACTGTTTTTTCACGCGCAGACCCGAGCGATAAGGTCCGAGGCGGCTAAGAAGGCGCTGGAGTGGAGCGCCGCGCGAGACGAGCTGCTGTCCGAGATCGCCGCCCGAATGCTGCAAAGCGCCGATCCGCAGAGCGTCATCCGGGAGCTCTGCCGAGAAGTCATGGATTTCCTGGGCTGCGACGTCTTCCTCAACTTTTTGCTCGATCAGCGCTCTGGACGCGTGCATCTTAACGCTTGCGTCGGCGTCTCCGAAGAGGACGCCTCAAAGATGCAGCGCCTCGACTGCGGGGGCGGGGCTTGTGTGCGCGTCACTGCCGACTCGCACGTCTCACGTTGCTCGCAAACGGAGCTGCTCAACTCGCTCGGAATTCGATGCTATTGCTGCTGTCCCCTGTTCGACGAACAGGGAGGCGTCGTCGGCGGGCTGATCTTCGGCGACCGCACTCGATCCTCCTTTGATCCGTCGCTCATCGAGGCGATGGAGGCCGTAAGCCATCTGGCGTCGTTGGCGCTGAGCCGCATGCGGATGGAGACCGCGTTGCGCGAGAGCGAGGAGCGCTTCTCGCGCTTCATGCGCCACTTGATGGGCTACGCGTGGATCAAGGACGGCGAAGGTCGTTACGTTTTCGTAAACGACGCCTTCACTAACGTCACGGCTCGGCCATTGGATCAGGTCATCGGCAAGACCGACGACGAACTTTTTGGGGCCGAGACGGCGGCCGCATTCAGAGAGCACGACCGCATCGCCGTCGAAAACCCGTCCGGACTGACGACGATCGAGCATCTGGTTGATAGCTGCGGAACGAGACGTCACTACCTCGTGAGCAAGTTCCCGATCCCGGGCGGCTACGACAATAAATTGAAGTCTTACGTCGGCGGCGTCGCCATCGATGACACTCAGCGGACGCAGGCCGAGGAAAGACTGCAAGACGCCGCCGAAAAGCTGCGCGAAGCCGACCGGCGCAAGGACGAGTTTCTGGCGACGCTCGCGCATGAGCTGCGCAACCCCTTGGCCCCGATACGCTCAGGGCTGGCCGTGCTGCGCAGAACCGATGGCGGCCGGAGCCCAGGGGCCACTAAGATCCAAAGCATCATGGAGCGACAGGTCGATCACCTTGTTCGTCTCGTCGACGATCTGCTCGAGGTCTCGCGCATCAGCCGCGGCACGATCCCGCTTAAGAAAGAGCCGTTGGACCTGGTGAGCGTCATTGAGGACGCCGTCGAAACGAGCCGCCAGCTCTTCGAGACGGGCGATCTCGAGCTTCGGATCGATCTGCCCAAGGAGCCCCTGCGGCTTGAAGCCGACCCGGTTCGCATCACGCAGGTCATCGCAAATCTGCTCAACAACGCCGCGAAATATACGGATCCGGGAGGCCGAATCGACCTTCGAGCGGAACGCCAAGGCGACGAGGCCGTCGTGACTGTGGCGGACACCGGCGTCGGAATACCCGCAGACATGCTGCCCCGCGTGTTCGATCTCTTCGCGCAGGTGGACCGTACGCTCGGTCGCGCTCAGGGCGGGCTTGGCATCGGCCTCGCCCTGGTTCGCGATCTCATTCAGCTGCATGGCGGCAGCGTCGAGGCTGCAAGCGAAGGCGAAGGCAAGGGCAGCCGCTTCTTAGTCCGCCTGCCGCTCGCCCCTGTCGCCATCGACAGGGGTTCTGCCCAAGGTCACGCCGCCATTCCCCCATCGATGCGGCCGCGCCGGGTGCTGATCGTCGACGATACGCGCGACGTCGCCGACAGCCTTGCGCTGCAAATGGAAATACTGGGCGCAGAAGTCCGCGTCGCCTACGATGGCGCCCAAGGTTTGAGCAGCCTCGCCGAGTTCAGTCCAGAGGTCGTTTTTCTGGATATCGGGATGCCTGGCATGGACGGATTCGAAACGGCGCGACGCATGCGCGAGTGTCCGCAAGGGCGCGACGTCGCGCTCATCGCGCTTACGGGCTGGGGCGAGGAGGAGACACGCAAGCGCGTCGAAGCCGCCGGCTTCGATCGTCATTTGACGAAGCCCGCCCAGGTGGATGATCTGCGGCTGGCCTTGGATCTCGCCGAGAATAAGCTTGTCGACCATGCCCGCTAGAAGAGCGCAATCCGATCAGGCGCCGCCGCCCTAGCGGCCTGCGTCACTTGATTTGATAGGTCGAGATGCGAGCCGGGAGGCTCGCGGTCCCAAGCGCGGGCGGACCGCGAGCCTCCGGGCTCGCTCGGCAATATCCCATCAGCTTGGCTGACGCAGGTCACTAGCGCGGCGGAGCGGGGACGCCCGCGCGCAGCGCCGCGAGGCAAAAGTCCAACATCTGCGCGCTCGTCAGCATGCCCCAGCTCGCGCATTCGACCATGAGGCGGGGATGGCAGAATTGCGTGCAGGCGGCGTGCATCTGGCAAGCGGCGAGCTTGGCGTCGCCCGGCGCGAATTCGCCCGACTTCATCCCAGAGGCGATGACCGCCTCGATCAGCGCATCGACGCGGTTGACGTGCTCCTTCACGATCGGCCACTTCTCCTCCAGCGCGACCTCGACCATCTCATGGAGCCTACGCTCCGAGATGTAGCGGTCCGCATTCATGCGCTCGTTCGTGGTGATCAACGCGCGCAGTCGCTCCGTCGCGGAGCCGGGTCCGTTGACGATGGCCGCGAGCGCCTCCTCGACCTCGCGCATCATCTGCCGCACGACCTCCTCGTTGATCTCGGCCTTGGCGGCGAAGAAACGATAGATGTTGGCCGGCGACATTCCCAGCGCCTCGGCGATGTCAGCCACCGTGGTCTTCTTGAAGCCGAACTCGCGAAAGAGCCGCGCCGCGACCGAAACGATCTCGCAGCGCTGCTCGCCGCGGCGAGCGTTCGGCGTGTCGGAGGCGGCGCTCATTCCGCGGCGTCTCCAATCAGGCCGTTCTCGAACGTCGCCGCGGCGCTGTGCCTCGCCGGCTCGCCGAGATTCTGGTCGACCTTGTGGCGGAACCACAGCGCATAGAGCGCCGGGAGGAAGAGCACAGTCAGGAAGGTCGCAACGAAGAGGCCGCCCATGATGGTGAGCGCCATTGGCCCCCAGAAGGCCGAGCGGCTCAGCGGAATCATCGCTAAGATCGCGGCCATTGACGTCAGCGCCACAGGGCGCGCGCGCCGCACCGTGGAGCCAATGATGGCTTCGCGATAGTTCGCGCCGCTCTCGAGATCCTGGCGCACCTGATCTACGAGGATGATCGAGTTGCGCATGTCCATGCCCGAGAGCGCGATGAGGCCGAGAAGCGCCACGAAGCCGAAAGGCGCATCGGCGAGGTTGAGCGCGAGCGAAGCCCCAATAACCCCGAGCGGCGCGCTCATCATCACGAGCGCGAGACGGGTGAAGTTTTGGAGCTGGAACATCACGATCGTCAGCATCAGCAGCAGAACAGCGGGAAACACCCCGGCGATCGCTTCGTTGGCCTTGTTCGCCTCCTCGATCGCGCCGCCGATCTCCACGCGGTAGCCGGCAGGCAGGCGCGCCCGGAGGGCGTCGAATTTCGACCAGAGCCGCGTCGTAACATCGGGCGGCTGCACGCCGTCCCGCACGTCGCTGCGCACCGTGATCGAGAGCGCGCGGGAACGGCGCCGATAGATCGGCTCCTCATAGCCGTATTCGACCTTGGCGATTTGCGACACGTTCACCGGCAGGCCGCCGTTCGAATAAATCACCATGTCGCCGAGCTTCGAGAGGTCGCCACGCTCGGCGGGGACAGCGCGCGCGACGACGTTGACCTGATCGATACCGTCGCGCACTGTCGTCACCGTGACGCCAGAAATCAGCATCCGCAGCCTCGAGGCCACGTCCTGCGGGGTGAAGCCGAGCATGCGGGCGCGGTCCTGATCGACAACAAGCCTAGCTTCCGGCGCAAGCTCGTTCCAGCTGAAGCTCGGGTCGATGACGGCATCGTCCTGACGCATGAGCTGGCGCATTTCGCCGGCGATCGCACGCAGCTTCGCCGGATCGTCGCCGATCACTCGGAACTGCACGGGAAAGCCGACCGGCGGGCCGAAAGTGAAGCGGTCGACGCGCACGCGCGCCTGCGCCAGCGCGCCCTGCGCCACGGCGTTCTCAATCTTCGTCTTGATGCGCTCGCGCGCCTCGACGTCGCGCGCGACGATGACGATCTCGCAATAGGATTCATTCGGCAGCTCAGGATTGAGCCCGAGCCAGAAGCGCGGCGGACCGTGACCGACATAGCTCGTGTAGAAGCTCGCGTCGGGATCGTTCTTGAGCAGCTGCTCGGCTTCCTTCACCGTCGCGAGCGAGGCGCCGATGGACGAGCCTTCGGGCAGGCGCATCTGGAAGAAGAGCTCCGGGCGGTCGGAGAGCGGGAAGAACTGCTGCTGCACATGCAAAAAACCTAACGCCGCCAGGACGAAGACGGCCGCCGTCGCGGATACGACCGTGACGCGATGATCGACACTCCAGGCGATGACGCGGCGCAGCCAGCGGTAGAATGGCGTTCGATAGATTTCGTCGGGATCCTCATGGCGATGAAGCTTCGCAAAATCCGGCAGCAGCTTGACGCCGAGATAGGGGGTGAAGATCACCGCTACGAACCAGGATGCGATGAGCGCGGCGACGAGGACCTGAAACATCGAGCCGGTGTACTCCCCCGTGGAGGAGGCTGCGAGACCGACCGGCATGAAGCCCGCCGCCGTGATCAACGTGCCGGTCAACATCGGGAAGGCCGTAGAATTCCATGCGAATGTCGCCGCCTTGATGCGGGAGAAGCCTTGCTCCATCTTCACCATCATCATCTCGACCGCGATGATGGCGTCGTCGACGAGGAGGCCCAGCGCAATGATCAGCGCGCCGAGCGATACGCGCTGCAAGTCGATCGACATCGCGTTCATGAAGATGAACACCATTCCTAGCACGAGCGGCACGCTCAGTGCCACGACGACGCCGGTGCGGAAACCGAGCGAGGCGAAGCTTACGAGGAGCACAATGACGAGGGCTTCCGCGAAGGAGCGCAGGAAGAGGCCGACCGCCTGCTCGACGACTTTCGGCTGATCGGCGATCTGCTCGATCTCGATGCCGACCGGGGTCTCGGCGCGCACCTCCGCGACCGCCTGCTCGAGATTCTTGCCGAACGACAACACGTTGCCGCCGCGCGCCATGGCGACGCCGACGATGATCGCCGGCTCTCCTTCGCTGCGCGCGAGAAAGGAGGGCGGATCCTCGAAGCCTGCGCCGACCGTGGCGATGTCGCCGAGACGCAGGGCGTCGCCGTTTGCCGCCACCGGCAGCGCGGCGATGGCCTCGACGCCGGTCAGGGCGCCACTCACGTCGACGCGCACGCGCGACGTCGAGGTCTGGAACACTCCGCCCTCGTTCAGGGCGTTCTGCTTGACCAGCGAGTCGAAGATCGCCTGCGGCGGGAGGTGGAGATTGGCGAGCTTGGCCTGGCTGAACTCGACGAAGATCCGCCGCTCCTGGTCGCCATAGACGTCGACCTTGACCACGTCTGGGGCCTGCAGCAGGCGCTGCCGCAGCTTCTGCACGACCTGATCGAGCTGGTGATAGTCTGCCCCTTCGCCCTTCACGGCGTAAAGCACGGAGTCCACGTCGCCATACTCGTCGTTGACGACGGGGCCTGTCACGCCGGCCGGAAGGGTGTAGGCGATATCGTTGAGCTTCTTGCGCAGCTGATAAAACATCCAGGGCACGAGCGCAGGCGGAGTCGTGTCGCGAAACGTCACCGAGATCGCCATATAGCTTGGCTTCGTGTAGGTGTCGGTCTTCTCGAAAAAGGGCAGCTCCTGCAGCTTCTTCTCGATCGGATCGGCGACCTGATCGCGCATGTCTTTCGCCGACGCCCCGGGCCAGGACGCTGTCACCACGGCGACCTTGATCGTGAAGCTCGGGTCTTCGGCGCGTCCGAGCCGCAAATAGGAAATCGCGCCGGCAAGGCCGATGACGATGATGAGAAACAGCATCAGCGTCGGGCGATCCACGGCCCATTTCGACAGGTTCATCGCGCGCCGCCGCCCATTGTTTCCCGCTCCTCCATCACCCGGACTCTCTGACCGCTGTCGAGCTTGTGCACGCCCAAGATGACGATGCGGTCGCCTTCGTTGATCGGGCCCGAGACGAAGGCCATGCTCGAGTCGAACCGTCGCATCGCCACCCGTACGAGCTCGAGCCTGCCGTCGTCGGAGACGCGCCAGAGCGAGGAACCGCGGCCGTCGTCGTAGATCGCCGAGAGCGGCACGCCGAGCGCCGGGGCGTGGTCCTTGTTGACGATCGCGAGCGTCGCCGACATGCCGATGGCGATATGCGGATCCGCCTCGAGAATGGAGAAGCGCGCGGCGAAATTGCGTGTCGCCGGGTCGGCGGATGGGCTGAGCTCGCGCAGCTTCGCGTGGTGGACCGTTTCAGGCCTCGACCACAGATAAAGCTCGGCTTCGCCCTCGCGCGCCTCGCTCACGTAACCTTCCGGCACGGCGACCGCCGCTTCGAGCTCATCTGAGCGCGCGAGCCGCACTGCCGGCGCGCCGCCGGCGACGACCTGACCGGCCTCGATCATGGTCGCCGTGACGACGCCCGAGGCGTCGGCGCGCAGCGTCGCATAATCGAGATTGTTGCGAGCGAGATCGACGCTGCGCGCGCCGCGCTCCTTCCGCCCACGCGCCTCCTGCGCCGCGGCGCGGGCGCGATCGAGCGCGGCTTGCGCCGTCCAGCCCCCGCGCCGCAACGCGGCCGCGCGCGTCTCGTCGGCGGAGGATTGGAGGACAGCGGCGTTCGCCGCTGCGAGCTCGGCGTCCGCCTGCTCCTTTTGCAGCTTGAGATCCGTGTCGTCGAGCGTCGCTAGCACGTCGCCGGCCTTTACCACCTGCCCGACCTCGACCAGCCGCTTCAGCACCTTGCCAGGCACGCGAAAGCCCAAATCCGACTCGATGCGCGGACGAATGACTGCGGCGAATTCGCGCCGCTGCATCGCGGCCGCATAATGCGCCACGGCGACGAGCACCGGGCGCGTCTGCGTGTGATCCTCCGCGCCTTTGGATTGCCGATCGCAGGCCGCCGTCGACAGCGACAGGGGCGTCGTCGCCAGCAGGAGAACGAGAACATTGGTGCGTTTCATCGCCGCCGTTTTGGGGGTTGAGACATGAACCTCACTGAGTGTGATCCAATGGATGGCATGACGACTAACGAAAATCAATATTCTTCAGCCCTCTTCGCGCCTGAGCTTCCGCGGGTGGAGCCTTCTAAAAACACACGGCGGCCCAGTGGCCGCCGCCTATAAATTCCGAGATCAATCCGTGAAACCTTCGCACGCGGAAAAATTTTTAGTGAATATCTGGATTGCGCCAATACGGCAGAAACGCCGGGGCGGCGCGGCGCGAAAAATTACGCTTTATTCGAGCGCCCGTGTTGACAGCCGCGGAGTTCTTGACGTGAAATTGCTCGGGGAGCTGCTCGGGAGGGAGAAGTTGATTTGGACTCGCTTGGCCGTGGTCATCGTCGCCCTGTGGAGTCTCGGCGCTCCAAGCCTGCGCGCTGACCAACGCCTCAATGACGCTCCGGCGGCGGAGTTGCGATACGCCCCCTACGCCGGCGACGCCCCGCGCTGCGACTATCCATTCGTCGCCGCTCGCATCATGCGGGATTTTGTCGATCACGAAGAGGAGTATTGGCGGAGCGGCCTTGAAATCACACAGATTAGCGACGTGCGGGAGACCGGCTATCGCAAGCGCGGCTTGAGCTATGTTCCGCGCCGCTATTGCGAGGCGTATGCAGTGCTCAACAATGGCGAGAAGCGGCGCATCGCCTATGAGATCGGGGAAGATTTGGGATTTATGGGGATCGGCTACGGCGTGAGCTGGCGTATTGAAGGCCTCGATCGCCAGCGCGAAACCTCTTTCGGCCATTTGTCTCGTTAAGGGAACCGTTTCATGCGTCGGCTACGCTGCCTCAAGGCGCTGCTTCTCCTCCTGGCCATGGCTGGGCCGGCGCGGCCGGAGGATTGCATTCTCGATAAATGCGCCGATCGCGCGCCGCCCGCGCCCGCCGAGCCGTCGGCGCGATCCGTGCAGCGTTCCTCCGGCGTCGCCACGGGCGACTTCGACTTTTATGTCCTGGCGCTGTCTTGGTCGCCGGGCTTTTGCGAGCAGAGCCGCTCCAATTCAAGGCAATGCGAGCCCGGCGCCAATCTGGGCTTCGTCGTGCATGGGCTGTGGCCGCAATATGAGCACGGTTTCCCGAGCGACTGCGGCGGCCCGACGACGGTCTCGCGCATGGCGCTCGATCGCGCCAAGGGCGTCTATCCGGACGAAGGACTCGCGCGCTACGAATGGCGCAAGCACGGAACCTGCAGCGGACGCAGCCCCGGCGATTATTTCGACGATGTCGCGCGCGCCCGGAGCAGCGTGACGATCCCGGACATTTTCGCCAGGGCGAGCGCGGACCAGACGCTGTCGACGCAACAGATCGAGCAGGCGTTCCGCGACGCCAACACGCGGCTGAGGCCCGGCATGATGAGCCTCGAGTGCCGCCGCGACGCCCTCGCGGAAGTGCGCATTTGCTTCACCAAGGATCTGACGGCCTTCCGCGCCTGCCCCGAGGTCGCGCGCCGCGGCTGCCACGTCCGTACCGTGCGGGCGCCCGCGCCCTATTGAACTACCGTCACGGCTTTCACGCCGGCAACTTCGCAGACGTCTTCAAGCATGCGCTGCTGACGCAGCTGCTGAGCGCTTTGAGGCGCAAGGAGACGCCGTTCCGCGTCATCGACAC
>Ga0187784_10002741_pt1 | contig 14140 bp, 12 predicted proteins | sample 1015_SJ02_MP15_2_FD_132964 | JGI IMG/M metagenome (GOLD analysis project Ga0187784, IMG submission 132964) | Tropical peat soil microbial communities from peatlands in Department of Meta, Colombia - 1015_SJ02_MP15_20_MG | ecosystem: Environmental > Terrestrial > Soil > Wetlands > Peat | place...
AGAGGACGAAAGGTATTTCTCATTTTGTTAGGCTCCCATCCCGCAGGAGGCGAGCGCCACGCTTCTCTGTGGTTCTGCAAGGCGGCAGCCTTACTCAAAAACTCGTCACATGGGCAAAACGGGCCGTAAATAGAGCGCACGTCCTTGACTAGTTGCTTCAGTGCTTCGTTGTAGAATTCCCGTCTTTCCAACGGATCGGAATAATCCCTAAAAATACGTGTGTTATTCAAAACAAACACTTCTATGATCTTGTCGCACTTTTCCCCTGCCAATGCTGTCGCGGGTACAAAAAGCAGAATACAAAGAATGAGTTGAATAACTTGACAAGCCCGCCGCCCCACTCTGGATTCCTCTATCCTTTTTATTTGCACGGAGAACAGATCCGTCGCCATTACAAGATTAACGACCATAGGCCGAGATATCCACACAACAGCGGCAAATTCGACGCGAATTTAGGCAGTCGATATGCGTGCTTCAAAAGACGATCACTGTGAGTCTGCTCGGACCGTGGACCCCTATCGTTAGGGTCAACTCAATGTCCCCTGTTCTGCTGGGACCGGTTTCCAAGGTCACGTTCGTAGGAGGAGAGTCGCCCAACGACGAGAAGAAATCATCCAGGGTCTCGTGTATGTTCTCCTCGGACACCATGGCCACATGGTGCGTGCACACCAGGCCGGCCTGAACGGGCCTTCCCCCTTGGCTGGTCCAGACAAGGCTCCCTGTTTCTGCAACAGCCGCGAAGACCTCTTCCACAAACGCGGAGGCCGCGGTATACTCGCGGGTGAGTTTGTCGGGAGACAGTTTGATCGCTTTCTCCCGCTCAGTCACAAAAGGGCAGAAGATCAAGTCACTCCCGGCCAAAATCCTTGCCAGGACGCCGTTCAGTTCCTCGCCGCCGCTTATTCGAACCGGTTCCGCCGCGGCTTTGGCAGCATTATCGATGAACAGATCGATGATTTTTCCTCGTGTCATGAAACTATCTTTCGGAATGTTTTGGAAACAGGTCGCGGAATGCGGTCGAGTGAGTCTTTCGGTCCGATCTTTCTTGCAATGGGCCACAGAAGGTGTGCTGCGGCTTGCCCCAAATTAAAAAGGGATGAAGATTGGGTGACCATGCCGAAGCCCGCCATGCCCATTTGTTCGAGCTTAGAAGCAAAACCTTTCTCCACCCTCTGTTCTCACAAGCTGCGCAAGAGTCTCGGCAGCGGCACCTTCACCGGGCAGACATCACCACACGCGCCGCACAAGGTCGTGGCGTCGAGGAGAGGGTGAGCCCTCTCCATTCCGTCCAGTAGAGCTGTCAACACGATTCCCATGGGTCCGGGATATGTGGAGTCATAGGCATGCCCTCCAACCAGCCGGTACACGGGACAGGCGTTCAAGCAGGCGCCGCAGCGAATGCACTTGAGCATTTCTCGGTATTTGCCCTTAACGATTTCCGACCGGCCGTTGTCCAGCAAGACGACGTGCATCTCCTCGGCGCCTGTGGATTCCCCAGGCTTTCTCGTACCGGTTATCACCGACATATAGCTGGAGAGTATCTGCCCCGTGGCAGACCGTGGAAGCAAGCGGATAAATCTTGGTAGGTCCGAAAGCGAAGGGACAATCTTTTCAATAGATAACACTGCGATGTGGACAGGGGGAATAGAGGTGCACATCCTCCCATTGCCTTCGTTAGTGACGAGAACGATGCTGCCTGAGTCGGCTATCGCGAAGTTAGCGCCTGATATTCCCGCTTTCGCGGAAAAGAATTCCTTTCTAAGTATCTTCTTCGCAATCGCAGCCAGAACCATTGGATCATCCGAATCCTCGCACCCGAGCTTTTCCGCAAAAAGTTTACCTACTTGTCTGCGATCCTTGTGAATCGCAGGGACAATGATGTGAGAAGGTCCTTCTCCTGCGATTTGTATTATGTATTCGCCAAAATCAGTCTCCACCACTTTGACACCCTGTTTCTGTAGGAAATCATTCAGATGGATTTCTTCACTGATCATGGACTTTGATTTCACCACCTTTGCTATGCCGCGGCCTCGCAGTATGGAAGCTATGATTTCTCTCGCTTCTTTAGCGCCCTCGGTCCTGTGGACCTTGGCGCCAGCTCTCGTGGCATTTCTTTCAAAGAGATCGACGTAATCGGACAGATGGTCGAGCACACGCAGACGCAGATCGGAAGCTTGATCTCGCCATTCTTCAAGGGGCACGGCTGAGACTGTTTCCGCTCTTTTTGTCGCGAACGTCTCCGTGGCGTTGCGCATGGCCGCCCGCAGAGCAGAATCGCTTAGTGCCCTTATAGCATTGGCTCTAAAGGGGACGCTGGTTACGGGATCGCTCATGTTAGACCTTCCGCCAGGACCGCCGCTATATGCTTGACCTTTACGGGACTGCCCTGCCGCCTGAGCGCATCAGCGATATTCATCAGGCACCCATGATCGCATCCAGTGACCACATCAGCTCCGGTGCTCATGATGGTCTCTACTTTTTCATCGGCCAGTGCCATGGAAATTTCCGGCATTTTTGCCATGAAAATTCCTCCAAAGCCGCAACAGCGATCAGCGGAGGGGAGTTCGATGAAATCCGTCCCTTTCAGCGACTTCAACAATAGACGTGGCTCTTCTCGAACGCCAAGCTCTCGCGTGAGCTGACAGGAAGCATGGTATGTGATCTTGCCCTTTCCAGTCAGGCCGGCCTCATGGGCCTTCAGGACATGGACAAGAAACTGGCTCAGCTCATAGGTACGGCGTGCTATAGCCTCGGCCTTTTCTCGCATCTGCCAATCGTCCCGAAATAACTCGGGATAGTGATTCTTCACCATAGATGCGCAGGAACCGGATGGGATCACAATGGGATCGTCGGTCTTTTCAAAAACTGAAATAAAATGTCTCGCTGCTATCCTGGATTCATGACTGTACCCGCCGCTGTCGGCGGGTTTGCCGCAACAGGTCTGTCCCGCAGGATATCCCACTTCCACTCCGAAATAGCGAAGCAGTCGGAGAGTAGCCTCACCGGTTTCCGGAAACATCGTGTCGACAAGGCACGTACCAAACAATTGAATTCGCATTGACACACCTCAAATGGGAGACAGGCCCTCCCGAGGAATGAACAAGAATTAATGCCGGCCGTCAATGAAAACAGTGACGCGGGTGAGCGTATTCTGTGGTGTTAGACCCAAATGGGAACCGCCGGGACTTATTAATCCGTGCGGCCCTTCAAATACAGAGTCGTTTAACGGGGACTTCCCGATGTTCGTTCTTCCATGGACTTTGCCAAAAGCTCTACCGGATGCACCACACGGATCAGTTCCGATTCCAAATTGCCGGAGATCTGGAGACGACATCCCGGACATCCGGACGCGACTAGGTCGGCGTGCGTGTCTCCGATGGCTTCGATCTTCTTCTTGGTTATGCCCGAGGCCACGTCAGGATGTTCCCACTGAAAGGATCCGCCTCCGCCGCAACAGGTATCGGCGCCAAACATTTCCACGAATTCCAACCCCGGAATCATCTTCAATAGATCTCGGGGCTCTTCTTTCACTGCTTGGCTACGGACCAAGTGGCAAGGATCGTGATAGGTAACTCGACCCTGAACCGGGCCGAGAAGTTTCCGGATATCGAAACGTGACAGATATTCTGAGACATCCAGCACCTTGCTTGACAAAGCCGTGGCTGCTTCAGTATTTTCCCCCATTTCTTCCAAAATGTGTATGTATTCCTTTTTGAGGGCCGATCCGCACGTGGCGCAGTCTACAAGGACGGCATCCACGTTCCCTTCATTGAGTGTCCGGAGATTGGTTCGAATGTTATTCAGGGCCATTTTCCTGGCGCCCGACAAAAAGATCGGCAGACCACAGCACATCTGCTTCTTGGGGATCACCACCTCCACGCCTAGTCGGGTCAAGACTGAGATCACTGATTTTCCGACATTTTCGAACAGATAGTTGGTGGCACAGCCAACGAAATAAATCACTCGCCCCACCTTCTCTTTGTCCGGTGAAATAGTTTCGGGACATTGTTTGATCAGGGGGACAGGGTTGATTCGCGGAATCTTGGCATAGGGAATGGTGCCCAGCTTACCAGTCTTTGCAAACAGGGACAGCAGAGTGGTACCGAGAGTTCTTCCCCAAAACATGGCAAAGGGTAGAAGGCGAGAGCCACTCAAGAGATGAAACACCATGCGCTTCTGCCACGGGAGCCCGAACCTGTTTTCCAACTCCGCCCGCATGGCCTTCAGGAGGCGATCTATCTTCAAACCGCTGGGGCAGTTTACGCTGCAAGTCTCGCACAGCAGACAGGTGAACAGAAGATTGTGAAAGTTTTCGGATGGATCCAGTTTTGCGTCGAACACCTTCTTGATCAACTGCACCTTTCCTCGTGGGGAGACTCCCTCGAAGTAAAGCTGTTTGTACACAGGACAGGCGTTCATGCAAAGTCCACACTTGATACATTTGTGGACTTCTTCTCTCAATTGCTCAGATATCATGATTTAAGGTCCTCAAGGAAACTGCCGGGGTTTAGAATGCCCTGGGGATCAAAGAGTTTTTTGATGCCCCGCATCACGTTCAGGCTGGTCTGACTCAACTGTTTGGGCAGGTACTTGGATTTGGTAATACCGATTCCGTGCTCCCCGGAAAGCGTGCCTCCCACTGAAAGGGCATAGTCGACGATCTCGTCCATGGCTTTTTCCACTCTCGCCATTTCGTCACTATCTCGTAGATCGAAGAGAATCAGAGGGTGAAGATTCCCGTCGCCCGCGTGAGCAAGAACTCCAATCGGAATATTATTTCGTTTCCCGGCTTCAATGACTTTCTTTATCGCCGACGTGAGATAGCTCACCGGTACTGTCGCATCTTCGATTAAGCAGTTGGGGCGCATCCGGGCTACGGCCCCAAAAGCGGATCGGCGCGCAACCCATAATTGTTCGTTCTCTTTTTCAGAAGCGGAAACTCGCACTTCCCTCGCGCCCTGTTCTTTACAAAAACCGGCAACAGTAGCCGCCTGTTTCTCAACTAAGTCAGGATCTCCATCTACGTCCATCAACAGAACTGCCTCTGCATCCAGCGGTAATCCCAAATGAGCAAAGTCTTCCAAGGCCTTTATTATCGTCTTGTCCATAAGTTCCAAGGCAGCCGGCACAATCCCCGCCTCAATGATTTTTGAAACTGTTGTCCCGGCGGCATCTATTGCGTCGTATATAGCTTGCAGAGTTCGCTTGGCCGGAGGCTTGGGAAGAAGGCGGACTATTATTTTGGTTAGCACTGCCAGCGTCCCTTCGGAACCGCATATCAATCGAGTCAGGTCATAGCCGGTCACGTCTTTGGCGGTGATGGTGCCGGTCTTCATTAGCTCGCCCGTGGGCAAAACGATCTCCAATCCCAGGAGATAGTCTCGTGTCACTCCGTACTTGACGCCTCGCATCCCCCCGGCATTCATAGATACCGCTCCGCCCATTGTTGCCACCGCCGCGCTCCCTGGATCAGGCGGATAAAAGAGGTTGTGTTTTTCCACCTCTTTCTGGAACTCGGCTATCACTAAGCCTGGTTCGACCACTGCATAGCGGTTTGCCTTGTTGATCTCCAGGATGCGGTTCATCATGGTGAAGCACAACACAATGCCACCTTGCTTAGCTAAAGCCTCTCCCCCTAACCCCGATCCAGCTCCTCTCGGAGTGACGAAGACACCATGCGTCTGTGCAATTTTCATAATTTCAGACACTTCCGTGCCTGATTTGGGAAAGAGGACAGCGTCCGGCAGGAACTCATGAATACAGGCGTCGTACGCGTAGGTCAGAAGGTCTTCTTCGGTGGTCTTGCAACGCTCCGGGCCGACAACGGATATGAACTTTTGCAGAATGTCGGGTTTTAGCATCAAAAATACCTTTCTTGAGCATATTATACTTTTCGGGAGTTCTCGTCGAGTCCGCGGGCCAGCGGGAAATTCCGACGACGGCAATAATATCGCAATTGCCGAAACTTCTCTTGTTTTCGATTTGGCATCTACCGGCTTGGAATAAATGCTCGAGTGCCACTGCTGAAATTGTCTCAGAATGGGTTTGTGTCACAAGGTCGTGACACGATGCTTCATTTCCTGGCAATGAATTACCGGTCTATTGTCAAGTGTCCCTTGGGGACCTCCGCCTTTTGAGCCCATTAGGGGCGATTGACAGCAGCCTGGTGCTTTAGCGCCGGGCAACGATCATGGCACGATTCCAACCATGAATCGAATTCTGAGACAGTTTCAGCAGTGGCACCCGTTGCGATGGTTCTGGTACAGGCAGCCGGCTCTCAAGAATCTTCTATCGCTTAAGTCTCTATGCGAGTCTTCCAACCGGCGGCTTCCGGTCTACCTCTGGTTGCCGCGTCTGTGTGCAAAAATCATAACGAGAATCCCCCCGATGATTACCAGTACTCCTAAGGCATAGAGGCCCAAGGAAAGGCTCTTGGTCGCATCCTTGATGTAACCCAGCATGTAGGGGCTGACGAAACCGCTCAAATTGCCCATCGAGTTAACCAGGGCGATCCCTCCTGCTGCGGCAGTTCCCGCGAGAATTGCAGTGGGAACGCTCCAGAAGATCGACAGGCAAGCCATGATCCCCACCAGCCCGATGGTCACGGAAACTACGGCAATCGTGGTGCTGGACCCGAAGGCTGCGCTGAAGCCCAGACCCAAACCGGCGACAATGGCGCAAATTAGCGTGTGCCAGCGCCGTTCCAGGGTCTTATCGGAATTGCGGCCAATCCATAACATTCCAACGATAGCCACCGCGTTGGGGATCGCTGTGAGCAGTCCAATGTATAATGCATTTTGCACTCCGGTGCTCTTGATCATCTGAGGCAGCCAGAAGCTAATCCCATACAAGCCCGCCACGAAACAAAAATACACGAAACCGAACAGCCAAACCCTCCAGTCCAAAAGGCCGTCCCTCAACGAATGCCTGCTCTTTTCTTGCTTCTCTACTGCGATATGGTGCTTGAGCACCTGTTTCTCATCCTGAGTCAGCCACTTCGCTGAATCGATTCCGTCATCGAGATACCAAATGGTTACGATGCCTAACACGAGAGAGGGTATGCCCTCGAGAATGAAGAGCCACTGCCAGCCGGCCAAGCCATATGTGCCGGAAAAGCTTTCCAGAATCCACCCTGAAAGCGGGCCGCCGATCACTCCGGAAACAGGAATCGCCGTCAAGAACAAGGCTGTGGTGTGTGCGCGTCTGCTCGCCGGGTACCAGTACGTGAAATAAAGAATGATCCCCGGGAAGAAGCCTGCTTCCATGACCCCCAAAACAAATCTGCACAGATAGAAAGTCCCCGCCGAGTTGACAAACATAGTCAATGCGGAAACCAATCCCCATGTGATCATAATCCGCCCGATCCACCTCCGCGGCCCCACTTTCTCCAGAAGGAGGTTGCTCGGGATTTCAAAAATAAAGTAGCCGATAAAGAAGATGCCCGCGCCCAGCCCGTAAATGGTCTCACTGAAGCCGAGTTGTTGTTGCATTTGGAGTTTTGCAAAGCCTACGTTCACTCGGTCCAGAAAACAAAAAATGTAACAAATGAACAGGAACGGCATCAACCGCCAGTTCACTTTCGAGTAGGCCGACGCCTCCGTCTGAATGGTACTCATAGCCACTGACCCGGATTCGGCAACCGCCATGTCCTTACCCCCTTTTGCAAGCGATCATAAGCAAACTGACATTTGGGAAATGATACCCTTACCTAACGATAGGGCGACCGTTCGATAAATTGTTCCACCTTTTCCACTTCACTTCTCTTTATGTAAGCCTTCCAGGACCCGTAACGTTGGGCTGATTACACGCTGTCATCTTACGGAGCAGTACAGCAGCAAAATCGAGCACTCCAGCGCTGTTCGCTATTTACTCGGCTCAACATTAACTTGATGCCGGTTTGACTCAAAAACAGCATGAAAAAGCGCGTACCGCTGCCCGTATCAGCGGAAATGGTATTTCGACAGAAAAAATCAAACGAAAGCTTCAGCCTGAGCGGCCTTGGCACATTTCGGTGCGCCGCTGCCCTCCGAAGTGTTAGCGTTTAATTGACTTGTGACTCGCGTGTATTGCTTATGATTGCTTACTTATACATCATTTGGCATTAAGCTGCATAGCTTAATTATGACGAGTTACGCTGGGGCCGTTGACCAACTTTCACACACATTCGAGGCCAAGCATGATCGAGGCTGCTTGGGCAATCCTTCCGGGTCAACATCCAGCTTGATGATGCGTGCAAGTTTGGGATTGATGGTTGGCGTGAGATGTAGTACGCTCGGAGACATTGTAAAGCGTTTTCAAGCCGAAGGTGACAGTCAAACTCCTCGGAGACCCGGTTGGGACAATGAGGTGACCTTATCGGGTCCAGAGGAACCATCCCCGACTAAGTACGGTTCAAAAGTCTCCAAAATAGCAAGGGCGTTCCATAGCTCAGATCTGATAATCCTAAGCGCCAGAGGCCAGGATCGCATCGGAAAGGAAGGTGACGCCAATGTGGCACAGGAAACTGTTCATAGCGCTGGCATCGTTTCTTGTTCTTGTGTCCGTTGTCTTGGCCCAACATGATGAGTGGAACGAGCTGAACCGACAGGTAGTGAAACTTCAGCGGGAGGGGAAATATGCTGAGGCAACGAAGGTTGCCGAAAAGTCCCTGGAGATGGCAGAAAAGACCTTTGGACCGGACAATGCCAATGTAGCCGCCTCGCTGAACACCCTGGCCGAGCTATATAGATCGCAGAAGATCTATTCAACGGCGGAAGCTCTGTACGAGCGCTCGCTGACCATATATGAAAAGGCCCTTGGACCTGACCATCCCGAGGTAGCTACATCTCTGAACAATCTGGCTGATCTGTGCAGGTTGCAGAGAAGGTATGCAGAGGCAGAGCCTCTGTACAAGCGATCACTGGCGATATACGAAAAGGCGTTTGGACAAGATCATCCTGCTGTTGCCAGCTCCCTGAGCAATCTGGCTCGAATGTATAAGCAAATGGCAAATGAGAAAGAAGCGCCGGAATGTGAAGAATGTCCACAGAGGATTGAACGGCCGAAACAGGGTCCCTGAATATTGAATTGGTCGGATCGTTAACTTTCTACGAAAGAACGGTGGAGACCATGAAAACAAACGAAATAAAGAAAGTAGCCATTTTAGGCACAGGAACTATTGGGGCAAGCTGGGCGACTTTTTTCGCCGGTAAAGGCATTCCTGTTACGATGTATGATGTAGACTCTACCATCCTTGAGAAAGGTGTTCAGAAGGCCAAGGAGAGCTTGGCAACCCTTGTCGAGTACGACTTGTTAGACAAGTCGATGCTCGACCATGCAACGGAAAATATCCTCTCAGCCGGCAATCTTCCGGAAATGGTCGAAGGCGCAGACTATATCCAGGAATCAATTCTCGAGAATTACGAAATCAAGAAAAAGGTGTTTCACCAACTGGACTCTTTGGCGTCGGGGGATGCGATTTTAGCGAGCAGTTCTTCAGGCCTGCTCATGTCAGAGATTCAGTCGGTCACGCAAAAACCCGAGCGTTGTCTCATTGCTCATCCCTTCAATCCGCCCCATCTGATCCCTCTAGTCGAACTCGTTCCGGGCCGTCAAACGGATCTTCAATTACTTGAATCTACAAAAGAATTCTTTGAGAATCTAGGCAAGATTCCGATATTGCTGAACAAAGAGGCTCCAGGACACATTGCCAATCGTCTGGCGGCAGCCCTGTGGAGCGAAGCCATTGAGATTGTCAGCCGGGGGATCGCGAGCGTAGAAGATGTGGACAAGGCACTCTATGCCGGACCCGGGATTCGATGGGCCTTTATGGGCCAGCACCTTATTTACCATTTGGGAGGTGGAGAAGGAGGATACGAATACTTCATAGATCATATAGGCAAGGCTTTCGGAACCCTATGGGAAGATATGCCGACTTGGACCGAAATCTCGGACGAGTCCAAAAAAGCGCTTGTACAAGGCATCGGAAGTGCAACCGGGGACAGGAGTATCGCGGAGATTGCTCAGTGGCGGGACAAGAAAATGGTGGATCTGATCAAGGTGATATACGAGAAGCCGGTCCCTTAGTAGTTTCCGCGCGTTGCGAAAAGTAATCGACCGGCACGGAGGCCGGTCGCTACCCGAAATTTCGTCGAGGCCGATCCACGCAAGAGGCCCCGTATGTGTCAATACCCGTTCGCGGCTTTATACCATCAGGTATTTCTTTCTCACCTCTTCGTTGCTCTTGAGTTCCTCCACTGTTCCCTGAAAACGGATCATTCCTTTGTCCATAACGTAACCCCGATCACTCAAACCCAGGGCCAGACCCACGTTGTGCTCGCAGATAAGCATGGTCAGTCCCAGCTTCTTGATCTCCCCCAACTGCTCCTCCATCGTCTTGATCACGAGCGGAGCCAGACCTTCGCCGGGCTCATCCAGCAGGAGGAGCCGGGGATTCGTCATGAGGGTTCGAGCGACCGCCAGCATCTGCTGCTCCCCGCCGCTGATCTGGGTCCCCATATGGCTATCCAGCGCCCTCAGTACGGGAAAGAGGCCATAGATCCGATCCAAATCCCAAATTGCCCCTTCTCTCTCTATTCGGCCGACCAGAATGTTCTGCCGAACCGTCAGGTCCGGAAATATGCGCCGAGTGTCCGGAACATATCCAATCCCCATCCGGGCAATACTATAAGGGGGTTTCCCGACGATCTCAGACCCCAGAAACCGGATGCTGCCGGTTTTGGGAGGCGTGAGCCCGATGATGCTTCGGAAGGTCGTAGTCTTTCCTGCACCGTTCCGACCCAGGAGACAGACCGCTTCCCCCTCCTTCACTTCCAATGAGATGCCGAACAGGATATGACTGGTACCGTAATAACTATGAATGTCCTTGACTTCGAGCATCACGCCGTCCCCCCCAGATAGACTTTTTGAACCTCTTCACTTTCTCTCACCTTTTCGGGGGTTCCGTCTTCAATCAGCATTCCTTGGTGAAGGACGGAAATTCGTTTGGCAACTCCGAAAACCACGGCCATGTCGTGCTCCGTAAAAAGGATGGTCAGTCCTCTCTCGGAAGAGAGCTTGTTGATCAGCCCCATGGTGATCTCTGTTTCTTCGGGGGACATCCCGCAGGTAGGCTCATCCAGCAGCAGCATTTCAGGCTCGGTAGCCACGGTGACTGCCAACTCCAATCGTTTTTTATCTCCGTGGGAGATGGACTCGCCCATGACATTCGCCTGGTCGGTCAAACCGACATCCTCCAGAACGTGCCAGACCTCTTCCTGAAAGAATTTGCTCGCATTGGAGAAAAACTTGAGCGTGACACCTCGATGAGATAACAACCCCATCAGTACACTATCGTAGACCGTGAACTTGGGATAAATGCTGGTGATTTGAAAGGACCGAGTGATCCCAAGCTTGCAGCGACGGTAGGCCGGCAAATCGGTGATATCCTCTCCCTTGAACAGGACCCTTCCGGATGTGGCCGTATGATATCCAGTGATCAGATTGAAGAAGGTGCTCTTGCCTGCTCCGTTGGGGCCGATAATCGCGTGGATATCTCCCTTCACTATGTCAAGGCTCACCTGTCGGACCGCAAAGAGCCTCCCGAATTCTTTGGATATGGACTGAGTCTCAAGAAACATGGTTCATCCCTTTGCCAGGGTGTTTTTCCTTATCTCTTCGCTCCTTGATCGTGTCGATTGCAAAACCCAAAATCCCGCCGGGCAGGAAAAAGATTATAAACAGAATCAGGGCCCCCATGACAACGGGCCAGTAAACTGTGAATCCCAGAACCCAGGCGTGGAAGAAGGTCATCACGAACGTGCCCAGAACCGGCCCCAGGAAGACCGAGGGCCCTCCCAGAATCGCTGCCATAACCGGCTCACCCGATTTTATCCACGTAAGATAAGATGGGGCCACCGAACGGTAAAACGGGACCCAGACTGCCCCGGCAAGCCCCGCAAGGGCTGCTGCAATCACAAATGCCATCAACTGATATCGAGCAATGTTGATGCCCAGAAATTCGGTCCTTTCGGAATTCTCCCGCATGGCCTGGATGGTGTGCCCGAACGGGGAATGCACGATCTTCCAGATGACCCACGAGGAAATCAGGAAGACGATAAGGATCAAATAGTAATAGGATGAGGGCGCTTTCAGGAAATCGGGCGGAAACACCCCCTGAATCCCGTCATCTCCACCCGTAAAATCATGCCACTTAAAAACGACGGTCCAGATCAATTGACCGAAGGCCAAGGTCAGCACTGCAAAATAAATTCCCCTGAGTCGAACACAGAAGTATCCCACGATCAATCCGGCGATTGCCGCCACTAATACTCCCGCCACTATGCTGAGCCAAAAGTTGAATTGCCATTTGACCATCAGCATGGCTACAGTATATCCTCCCAGCCCGTAGAAAGCGGCCTGGCCGAAGGACATCTGCCCCATATACCCAAAGAGCAGGTTAAAGCTAATGGCCAGCATACCCATCACCAGGGCCTCGCACAGAACCGTTAAGTAGAATTCGTTCAGGACGGCCGGAGCGGCGAGAAAAAGGAGGATGAGAACGATGATCCACCATTTTCTTTTGGTCCAGCCCTCATTCTCTTTGGTACGATTGGCTTCCATTGTCACCTTTCCGGTCTCCCGAAGATTCCCCACGGACGAATGATCAGTACCACGGCCATCACGAGGAAAATGAATGCCAACGCCAGGTTCGGCAAGAACATAATCCCGAAGGCATAAACTTGCCCGACGATAAAAGATCCGAGCAACGTTCCCGGCAGGCTCCCCATACCGCCGATGACCACCACGGCAAAGCACTCGATGATGATCTCAATATCCATGCCCAAGGCAACTGAACCAAAAGGCGCGGTGACTGCCCCGCTTAGTCCCGCGATGGCGGCCCCCAGCACGAAAACGGCTGTGAAGAGCCAAGGAATCGGGATGCCCAGGGCCGACACCATTTCCCGATCATGGGCCGCGGCCCGGATGATGTCCCCGAGACGTGTGCGGTACACCAGCCACCAGAGAAAGATTACAAGCCCTACTCCCAGGAGAATGATGAAGAAGTTGTATGAAGGAAATGGGAAATCAAACAAAAACACGGCCCCGGTAAAAGGCTCCGGTCTTGGAATCGAGAGAAAGGCCCCACCCCATCCCCATTTGACCAGGTCGGTGATGATCAAAATGATAGCGTATGTGGCGAGCAACTGTTCGGGCCACCCCCTGGAATACAGGCGTCTGAGTAGACCAAATTCGATAATCAACCCGACGACTCCCATGATCACGGCAACCAGAAGGGCCGCAATATAAAACCCGAACGTCGGCATCAGGAGGAATGTCCAGACACTGTAAGAAAGGAAGGCCCCCAACATGTACAGCGACCCGTGGGCGAAGTTCAGTACCCGGAGCACCCCAAAGGTCAAGGAAAGGCCCGAGGCTACCAGAAACAGGAGGGCGCCACGGGCTATTCCGCTCATAAACTGATTGAACAGCACATCAAAGGACACGGCTTCAGCTCCCGTGATAGTGGGTTATCTCTGAACCCCGGTCTTCTTCCAAATCTCCCGAACCTGCGCCTCAGGACGAATTACTTGGTCCCCTGGGATACGAGAGAGGTCCTTCCAAATCTTGAATGGGTAATCGGGGGATTTTGCGATGACTCCCTGGTAGCATGGTACTGTTCCCATATGGTCGAGGGGGCGGATTGTGTATGGCCCTCTCAACATATCAAATTTCATCCCTTCCAGGGCCTTGATGATTGGCTCGCTCTCAACGGACTTGGCTTGTTCAGCCGCGGCTTTGTACAAATAAAGCGTCTCGTAAGCCATGACCGCCCACGAATCAGGATAAGCGCCTTTATTGGCCTTCTTGTATTTTTCCACAAATTCCATCATCTTTGGGTTCGGGTCCATAAAGAAGCACCCTCTACCAAAGGCCAGGGTACCCTCCGGGGCGTCATTCCCAAGGGCTAGAAGCACAGACAGGTCATAAAGCGCAACGAAGGGAATCTTTTGAAAGAATCCATAAGGCAGGGCCTGTTTGGTGAAGGATACCAGGTCCCCACCAAAGAGGGATCCGTGAACTGCATCGGGCTTCTTGGCCATAATCGCGGTAATGAAGGAGGTGAAGTCCTTCTCGCCCAGTTTCGGCCAAGCTTCGTACA
>Ga0187784_10002742_pt1 | contig 14138 bp, 13 predicted proteins | sample 1015_SJ02_MP15_2_FD_132964 | JGI IMG/M metagenome (GOLD analysis project Ga0187784, IMG submission 132964) | Tropical peat soil microbial communities from peatlands in Department of Meta, Colombia - 1015_SJ02_MP15_20_MG | ecosystem: Environmental > Terrestrial > Soil > Wetlands > Peat | place...
ACGAGGCGACGGCGGCGGCCGAGGAGCTGGCCGCCGAGGGCGTCTCGGTGGAGGTGATCGACCTGCGCACAGTGGCGCCCCTCGACATGGAGCCCGTCCTGGCCTCTGTGCACAAGACGAGCCGGCTCCTCGTCGCGCACGAGGCGGTCGTCCCCTTCGGCATCGGGGCCGAGATCGTGGCCACCGTGGCCCGGGAAGCCTTCTGGGACCTCGATGCACCGATTGAGCGGGTGGGCGCCGCCGCTACCCCGCCGCCCTACGCCCCCGAGCTCGAGCGGGCCTGGCTGCCGGACCGCCAGCAGATCGCGGCCGCGCTGCGACGGCTTGCGGCCGTGTGAGGACCGCTCAGCAGCCCAGGGCGCGGGCGATCACCACGTGCTGGATCTCGTTGGTGCCCTCGCCGATCTCGAGCACCTTGGCATCGCAGTAGAAGCGGGCGACCGGTGTGTCGAGCATGTACCCGAGGCCGCCGTGGATCTGGACCGCTTCGGATGCCGCCCATGCCGCCACGCGGCTCGCTTTCAGCTTGGCCATGGCGGCTTCCTTCTCGAACGGCGCACCGGCGTCGCGCAGGGAGGCCGCCCGGTAGGTGAGCCAGCGGGCTGCTTCGAGCTCGGTCGCGATGTCGGCCAGCTTGAACTGCACGGCTTGGAATCTCGAGATGGGCTGGCCGAACTGCACCCGCTGGTGCGCGTAGTCGGTCGCCAGGTCGAGCACGGCCTGGGTCAGGCTGAGCGACAGGGCGGCCACGGAGATGCGGCCGACCTCGAGGGTGCGCAGGAACTGGCTGAGCCCCATGGAGGGGTCGCCGACGAGGTGGTCGTCGGGTACCCAGACGTCGTCGAGGAAGAGCTCCCGGGTGTCGAGTCCCCGCCAGCCGATTCCGCGCAGCTTGGGCCCCATGGTGAACCCCGGCGTGTCCTTCTCCACCACGAAGCTGGCGTAGCGCGGCGCCTCGTCGGCCTGGCCGGTTCGGGCCAGGAGGGTCACGCCGAACGACATGTCGGTCCCTGCGTTGGAGATGAAGGCCTTGCGCCCGTTGATTACCCAACCTCCGTCGCGCCGTTCGGCCCGGGTGCGGATGCCGCGGGCGTCAGAGCCCGCTTCGGGCTCGGTGAGGCCGAAGGCGCCCAGGGCGCTGCCCTCGGCCAGCGGTCGCAGCCATCGATCCCGCTGCTCGTCGTCGCCGAAGAAAAGGAGCGGCAACGAGCCGATGGTCACGTGCGCCTGCCAGGCGGCGGCGACCGACTGGTCGGCCAGGCCGATCTGCTCCATGGCGGCGACGAAGCCGACCGTCGACATCCCGATCCCACCCCACTCCTCGGGGACGAGCATGCCGAGCAGGCCGAGCGCCCCCATCTCGCGCAGCAGGTCGGTCGGGCACCGCGCCTCCTCCCACGCGGCCGGGGCGCGTGCCGCGATCTGGTTCTGCGCAAAGTCCTGGCACAGCGCCACCAGATCGCTCTCGGGTTCGCTCAGCGAGAAGTCCACGCGGCCCATCCTATGGACTGACCGGTACAACGCCCGTACACTGGCACGGTGCCGTCCGACCGCGCCCCACACGCCTTCCCCCGCTTTGACCACGTGGAAGAGGAGCGCCGGTACCGCAAGCAGCGGCTCGCCGCCGCCTTCCGGCTGTTCGGGCGGCTCGGGTTCGGCGAGGGCACCGCCGGCCACATCACCGCGCGCGATCCCGAGCTCACGGACCACTTCTGGGTCAACCCACTCGGCATGAGCTTCCGGCAGATCCGCGTGAAGGACCTGATGCTGGTGAACCACCAGGGCGAGGTCGTCGAGGGGAACTGGCCCCTCAACCTGGCCGCTTTCGTCATCCACTCACAGATCCACGCCGCGCGCCCCGACGTCGTGTCCGCCGCGCATGCACACTCGGTGCACGGCAAGGCCTGGTCCTCGCTCCGGCGGCCTCTCGACCCGCTGACCCAGGACGCCTGCGCCTTCTACGGCGATCACGTGCTCTTCGACGACTACACCGGCGCCGTGTTCGACATCGAGGAGGGCAAGCGCATCGCGCACGCGCTCGGCAGTTGCAAGGCCGCCATCCTGGCCAACCACGGACTGCTCACCGTGGGTCGCAGCGTCGACGAAGCGGCTTGGTGGTTCGTCACCATGGAACGGACGTGCCAGGCCCAGCTGCTGGCCGAGGCCGCCGGCACGCCGGTGCCGATCAGCCCCGAGATCGCCGAGTTGACGGCCGGCCAGACGGGAACCCATCGCGTCGGCTGGGTGCAGTTCCAGCCGCTCTACGACGTGCTCGTCGCCGAGGAGCCGGACCTGCTCGACGAATAGCCTGACGAATAGCTCGACGAGTGGGCTCGACGTTGGGCTCGACGAGGGGCGCCACCAGCCGACGCGGCTCAGGCGCCGCCCGGTCGGAGGTGGGCGGTGAAAGCGGCCGACCAACCCATGAGGTCCGCGGGGACCCATGATCCGGCCTCGTCGTTGATGGCCGCCCAGTGCTCCGCCACGTCCTCGACGGTCACGCCGGCTCCCGGGTGCACGTAGCCGGGAGTCTGGGCGATGAAGATGCGGGCGAAGCGCCCGGCACCGGCCGCGTAGATCTCCCCGGTGACCGGGCACTGCTCGTGGGCCAGGTAGGCCGCCATGGGCGCCACCAGCTCGGGCGCCATCTCCGCGGAGCCACCACCCCCGCCCGCCATGCGCGTCATGGCGGCGGGCGCGATGAGGTTCGCCTTGATGCCGTGCGCAGCGCCGCCGACCGCGAGGCTGCGCGTCAGGCCGATCACCGCCGCCTTGGCCGTGGCGTACGAGATGTTGTTCGGCAGGCCGAACACGCCGCTCGAGGTGGTCATGACGATCCGGCCGTACCTCTGATCGACCATGTGCGGCCAGGCGGCGCGCGCGGTGTTGAAGGAGCCGAGCGTGTGCACGGCCAGATGCCGGTTCAAGTTGTCCTCATCGGCCTCGGGGAAGCCGGCCCAACGGATGATGCCGGCGTTGTTGATGAGCACGTCGATCCGCCCGAAGTGCCGCAGGGCGCCGTCCACCACTGCCTGCGCCCCGCCGGCGCTGGCCACATCGTTCCCGTCGGCCAGCGCCGATCCCCCTGCGGCTGTGATCTCTCCCACGACCTCGGCTGCCGGGCCTTCGTCGGCGCCCGTCCCTTCCATGGTCCCGCCCAGGTCGTTGACGACAACGGTGGCACCGCGCTCGGCCAGCAGGAGGGCGTAGGCCCGCCCGATGCCCCGCCCCGCGCCGGTGACGACGGCGACGCGCCCGTCGAAGCGGTGCACCCTCGATGCGCGGCGGTTCAGGCGGCCACGGGGGCCCTGAGGCCGAGGAGGCCGCCCAGAGTGCCACCCACCATGGCGTCGCGCTCGTCGCCGGGGACGCCGGCGAACTGCTCGGCCAGCAGCTGGCGGCTCCCCCGGAAGGTGCCCTCGGCGTGGGGGTAGTCGTTGCCCCACACGATGGTGGACACCCCGGTGATGTGGCGGCAGGCCACGGCCACCGGGTCGTCCTGGAAGGAGACGTGGAACTGGCGCCGGACGTACTCGCTGGGCATGAGCGGGTAGGGCCACTTCTCGTTCAGCCGGAACAGCTGGGCCATGCCGGTCTGCTCGGTCGCCGGGAGGTTCTCGTCCCAGTAGCCGAGCCACCAGTCGGCGTCCTGGCCGATGCCGGTGATCCAGCACTTGTCCATGGCCCCGACCAGGGAGGACAACCAGTGCGCGTTGAACTCGATGAGCGAGAAGTGCAGCGCGGGGTAGCGCTCGGCCACGCCGCCACCGATGAGCTGGCAGATCACCTGTTGGGGCACGATCGTGCTGTAGATCGCCTGGGTGATCATCCGCTTCGACGCCGACTTCTCGGTCACGGGTTGGTTCACCTGCGCGGCGTTCTCCATGACCACCTTCAGGGTGGTCGACTCGGGATCGTCGACCTTCACCCCGCCGGTCTGGGTGTGAATGAAGATCTGGACACCGTTGGCCACCGCGGCGTCCCAGACCGGGTCAAAATCACGGGAGTAGTAGGGCTTGGGCGGTACCGCCGGCAGCAGGATGCCCCGGAAACCACCAGCAGCGGCCCGCTCGATCTCGGCCACCGCGTCGTCCACGTCGGTGAGCGGCACCGGTGCGGTGGGAGCCAGGCGGTCGAAGTAGGGGGGGAAGCGCTCGAGGATGTAGTCGTTGTAGACCCTGGCGTGCGCCATGGAGAGCTCGTGGTCATCGGAGTAGAGCCCGAAGAGCGACAAGTTCGGGTACATCACAGCCGCGTCGACGCCGTCAGAGTTGAGGTCCTCGATGATCATCTCGGGGTCGCCTTCGGGCATGCGGCCGCCGGTCTGGCGATAGCGAGAGATGGTCCACCCCTCGAACCCCGGGGTGTGGAGGCGCCGGAAGATCCGGGCCCCTCCCTCGACGAGTGGCTCGATCTCGAAGTCCTCCTCCCAGACGCCCCGATCCCGCAGGCGCTTGGGCAGGCGGGTGCGGAACAGGTCGGTCGGCTCGAGGATGTGCGCGTCGGCGGAGACGACAAAGGGCGTGTCCGGCATGTGCTGTCCCTTTCGTCCGGAGTTCGTCCGGATGTCTCGTCGGCCATCCGGAATGGCCCCGCGCGCGTGCGCGAAGCTCCTGGGTGAAGGCTAGACCAACCGGTCGGTACACCGCAACGGTGGCGACCCGAAAGGAGTGCGAGGTGACCAAGCGGTGGAAGCAGCGCCCGGACGGCTCGACCTGGGGGGACTGGGGGGACGACGACGAGCTCGGGCGGGTCAACCTCATGACGGCGGACAAGGTCCTCCAGGGCGCGGCCGAGGTGGAGGCCGGGGTCACGTTCTGCCTCAGCCTGCCGCTCGACTACCCAGGCGGCACCTCCCTCAACCAGCGCCGGCACCCACCCGTGGTGGCCCCCACCGAGGACATGAAGGGCGAGCCGGCCACCTTCTACAACGTCCACATGAGCGAGATGGCGGACTGGGGCGACGCCAAGTACGTCGACGTGTGGGCCGACGACGTCGTCACGCTGTCCCTGCAGTACTCGACGCAATGGGACTCCTTGGCCCACGTCGGCGCCGAGTTCGACGCCGACGGTGACGGGGTGGAGGAGGCCGTCTACTACAACGGGTACCGCGCCGGCGTCGACCTGGTCGGCCCCAAGGCCGACGCCCGGGGCGACGGCGGGCCGCACCGGGCCTTCGCCCATCACCTGGGCCTCGAGCACATGGCCTTCCATGGCGTCCAGGGGCGCGGCGTGCTCGTCGACCTGGCCCACCACCTGGGCCACGAGTGGCGGGGGGTGGACCGTGCCACCCTCGAGGAGATCATGGCGGCCGACGGCGTGGTCGTCGAGCCCGGTGACGTCTTGGTGCTGCACACGGGCTTCGCCACCAAGGTGCTCGAGTGGGAGCGCGATCCGGACCCGGTGAAGATCCACACCATGTGCTCCTACCTCGACGCCCGCGACCCTGCGCTGCTCGAGTGGATCGCCGAATCGCAGATCGCCGCGCTCGTGGCGGACAACTACGCGGTGGAGGGGCTGCTGGGCAAGGATCGTGACCCCGGCCGACACTCGTTCCTGCCCATCCACCACCTGTGCCTGTTCAAGCTGGGAGTGCCCCTGGGGGAGATGTGGTACCTGCAGGAACTGGCGGCATGGCTGCGCGCCCACGACCGGAGCCGCTTCCTCCTCACCGCGCCGCCGTTGCGCATGCCCGGGGTCGTGGGCTCGCCGGTCACACCGGTCGCGACGGTGTGAAGGACGGGCCCCTCAGCTCCTGAGGCTCGCCGGCTCCGCCGGGTACGAGAAGGTGAAGGACTCGAAGTCGTTCGCCTTCTCGGCGGCGACGACCGAGAACAGCTTCGGCCGGCCAGCCGAGTTGAGCAGGTACCGCACGGGCTTGCCCGGGATGTTGGTGCCGAAGTAGTAGCTGCGCTCACCGAACGACAGCGGGGAAGCCGCGCCGCGGTCGATCATCTTGGTCCAACGCTCCTCGGCCTGCTCCGTCACCTCGATCACCTCGAGCCCGTGCTCACGGGCGCGCACCAGGACATCGGTGATGAAGTCGACTTGGTCGCCGTTGTAGCGCGGGTTGTTCCCGGCCGCCGCGTGGGGACCGCCGGGGAAGAACAGGTTCGGGAAGCCATACGTCTGCACGCCGAGAAAGGTGCGGGGTCCGTCGGCCCAGTGGTCCGCCAGCGACAGGCCCGCTCGGCCCCGGATGCCCATGCGGAGCAACGCTCCGGTGCCGAAGTCGAACCCGGTCGCCCACACGATGATGTCGAACTCCTGCACGCCGTCGGTCGTCTCGATCCCATCAGGCGTGATCCGCACGATCGGGCTCTCGCGGAGGTCGACCAGCGAGACGTTCGGGCGGTTGAACGCCTCGAAGTACCCTTCGACGAAGGGCGGGCGCTTCTCCCCGAAGCGGTGGTCCTTGGGGATGAGACGCTCCGCCGTGACCGGGTCCTCGACGATGCTACGGATCTTGGCTGCGATGAACTCGCACCATTCGGCGTTGGCCTCCGGGTTGGAGAGGATGTCGACGTAGTTGCTGGTCAATTTCATGAAGCCAGGGCTGTTCCACATCGTCTCGTAGAACCGCTGCCGCTCCTCGGCGGTGTCGTCGAAAGCGGACCGGTCGTTGGCCGGGTGGTGGAACCCGTGGACCGAGGTGTTGAGCGTCTCGCGCAGCTGCTCGAACCCGGCCCGCAACTCCGCCTGCTCGGCGGCGGTGATGGGCCGGTTGTTGAGCGGCGTGCACCAGTTGGCCGTCCGCTGGTACACGGTGATCGAGGCAGCCTCGTCCACGATGGTGGGGACGATCTGCACACCGCTCGACGACGTCCCGATGACGGCCACCCGCTTCCCCACGAAGTCGACCGGGACGTCGGGCCAGAGTCCGGTGTGATGCTGCTCACCGCAGAACTCGTCGCGACCGGGAACTTCGGGGATGTAGGGCACGGAGAGGACTCCCGTGGCGGCGATCAGGAAGCGAGCCTGCACCACGTCGCCGTCGGCGACCGACACCCGCCAGATGCCCTGCTCCTCGTCGAACTCGGCGCTGGTGACGCGGGCACCAAAGCGCATGTGCGGGCGCAGGTCGAACCGGTCCACGACGTGGTTCAGGTACCGCTCGGTCTCGGGTTGCGGTGCAAACTGCTCCTTCCACTCCCACTCCTCGAAGAGCTCCGTGGAGAAGAGGTAGCCGTACGTGTAGCTCTCCGAGTCGAAGCGACACCCCGGATAGCGATTCCAGTACCACGTGCCCCCCACGCCCGAGCCCGCCTCGAGCAGCTGAGCAGAGAACCCCTCCTGGAGCGCCCGGTACAGCTGGTAGATCCCGGTGATCCCCGCACCGACCACGAGCACGTCGACGGCACCCGCGCCCGCGGCGCCGGTGGCAGCCCGGCCACGGTCGGCGGCCGGTTCGGGGAGGGTCTGCATCGTGATGGGGCCTCGTCGTCACCAGGGTGGACCGAGGCGACCATCCCCTGGGCAGGGGCACCCTCGGCAAAGTTGTACCGACCGGTTAGTCTAACGACACTCGGCGCGCGGCAGGGGGTCGGACGGCAAGATGACGGTCGTGGAACGCAAGTGGTCCGCACTGCCGGTGCCCTACGCCATCGAGGTGCCCGACCGGGTGCGCAAGGAGCGCTATTACGACCCGGACTTCTACGCCATGGAAGCCGAGCTGCTCTGGCCCAGGGTATGGCAGATGGCCTGTCGCCTCGAGGAGATCCCGGCCCCTGGTGATTTCGCCGAGTACGAGATCCTCGACCAGTCGGTCGTCGTCGTGCGCACGGACGACTTCGGCGTGCGCGCTTTCCACAACGCCTGCCGCCACCGGGGTGTGCGGGTGGCGCAGGGCCGGGGCTCGCGGCCCGGTGGGTTCGTGTGCCCGTTCCACGGATGGTGCTACGGGCCCGACGGTCGCAACACCAGGGTGACCCAGCCCAAGGGGTTCTCGGAGCACAACCTCCAGCCGGCCGACCTCGACCTGACCCCGGTGCGCTGCGAGGTGTGGGGCGGCTGCGCGTGGATCAACCTCGACGAGGGAGCCCCGCCCCTGCGCCAGTGCATCGAGCCGCTCGCCACCGTGCTCGACGCGTGGAAGGTGGAGTCGCTCCGGGCCGAGTGGTGGTACGCCTGCCGGCTCCCCGCCAACTGGAAGCTCGCCGAGGAGGCCTTCGTCGAGCAGTATCACGTGCTGCAGTCGCACCCGCAGCTGCGGATCCCCGGACGGCTCCCGACCCGCGATCCCGCAGACTTCGACCCGCGCACCTTCGTCGACGCCGAGCTGCACTACCTGCGCGTCATGAGCGAGGGCATGGCCGGGATGGTCCATGCCACCGACGTGGGGATCGCCCAGGGCGTGGCGGGCATGGAACTGCCTGCCGACTACGGGTTGGCCCGCGCCACCTGGCAGCGCACCCTCAACGAGGCCGTCACCCGGGAATACCGCGAGCGCGGATGCGACATCCCCGACCTCAACGAGCTCGAGGACCACGACCTCAACCAGTCGATGGGCTACTGCTTCCCCCACTACTTCGTGCTGCCCATGTACTCCAGCGCCTCTTCGTACCGCTTCCGGCCGCTGGGCCCGGAGGAAACCCTGATGGAGATCTGGTCCCTCACGCGGTTCCCCGCCGGTGCCGAACCGGAGACTCCCCCGATTCCCGAGCTGTGGCCGCACGACGACCCGCGCTGGCCGCCGATCCCAGCCCAGGACTTCTCCAACCTGCCGCGGCAGCAGCGGGGACTACATGCCAGGACCTTCGAGTACATGCGCCTGGCCGAGCGCAACGAGGGCCACATCTCCAACTGCCACCGAGTCATCGACGGCTTCCTCGCCGGACTTCCCCACGAGAAGCTCCTGCCCGCGCTCGGGAAACTCAACGTGAACCCCCTCGAGATGCCGGTCGTCGAGATCGAGTTCTGAGGATCCGCCTTGGGAACCGAGCTCACCTACGCGGATGTCGTCGCCGGCGTCGGCGCCGCCATCACCGCCTACACCCAGGCGCTCGACGACGGTCGGACCGACGACCTGATCGCCACCTTCTGCCCCGACGGGACGTGCGACATGCCCGGCCTGGGCCACCACGAGGGCCACGACGCGCTGCGGGAGGCCTACGGTCGCTTCATGCCGAGGCTGCCCCAGCGCCACCTCGTCCTCAACACCCACGTGACCGAGTGGGACAGCCGCCGAGCGCATGCCACGAGCGACATCGTCCTCCTCCTCAAGGGCGATGCCGGCTGGTCGGTCCAACTGGTCGGTCGCTACCGCGACGTCCTCCACCGCGACGGTGACGACTGGCGCTTCCACAGCCGGGTGGCGGAGTTCGTCGCCTAGCAGTCGGCGGACACGGGCGCAGTGCACCTCGGGCCCTTGGACCGGGCGGCGAGACATTCGTTGAGGAACTCGAACAAGGAGACGCAGAGGGAACGTGCAATGAGATTCGGACTCGACGTGGCACAACAGCGGGTGTCGTGGGACGAGCTCGTGCGCCGGGTTCGCCTCGCCGAGGAGCTCGGGTTCGACGGCGCCTGGGGCTTCGACCACTTCCAGCCCATGTACGGCGAAGGGCCCGGCGAGACATTCGAGGGGATGACCACGCTGGCCGCGCTGGCCGGGGTGACCTCGCGCATCCGGCTGGGACTCCTCGTCACCGGGGTCACGTACCGACACCCGTCGGTGTTGGCCGCCCAGGCGCTCACCGTCGACCACGCGTCACACGGCCGGCTGGAGCTGGCGCTCGGTGCCGCCTGGTTCGACAGGGAGCACGCCGAGCTCGGGATCCCCTTCCCGTCCACGGGCGAGCGCTTCGACCTGCTCGAGGACACCCTCGAGATCGTGACCCGGCTCTTCAGCGGCGACGAAGTCTCCTACGAGGGCAAACGGGTGTCGTTGCACGGGGCCAGGATGCAGCCTCGTCCCGTGCAGCTCCCACACCCTCCGATCTGGGTCGGCGGCAGCGGACCGAGACGCACGCTCCCGCTGGTGGCCCGCTACGCGGACGTGTGGCACGCCTGGGGCACCCCCAGCTCGTTGCGCGCGGCAAGCGCCCGGGTGGACGAGCTCGCGGCCGACGCGGGTCGGGACCCCTCGTCGATCAAACGAGCCGGTTCGCTCTCCCTCGACGATCTCGAGGTGGCCCGGCGCCACGCGGCCAAGTGGCGCGACGCCGGGTACAGCTACCTCGTCTGCGGATGGCCAGGGGCCGGCGAGGCGCAGGTCGAGGCCATCGCCCGCGACGTGCTGCGGGAGTTCGCGTCGTGATCACGGCCTCGACGTACGTTCCGTCCTCACCGCGCCACGTGCACCGCACGACGATCACGGGGGGCGAATCGATCCGATGAGCCGCGTCGACCCGATCCCACCTCGCCAGTGGCCCTCCTCCCTCAACGAGGCTCTGGCCGCCGCCTACCGGCCGGCCAACCCCCGGCACCCGGTCTCGCCGCGCGACCCCGAGAGCCCCAAGGGGCTGAACGCCATGGGCGTCCTGGCCCATCACCCCGAGCTCACGGTGGCCTACAACCACCTCATCACCCACGCCCTCTACTACACGACGATCACGACCCGTCAGCGCGAGCTGTTGATCCTCCGGGTGGCCCACCTGCGCCACGCCACCTACGAATGGGCCCAGCACGTCTACCAGGCCGGCGTCGTGGGCATCGACGACGACGAGCTGGCACGGGTGCGCGCCGGGCCGGACGCCGTTGGCTGGACGCCGCTCGAGCGCGGGTTGCTCCGTGCGGCCGACGAGTTGGTGGCGGACGCGCGCATCGGCGACGACACGTACGCCACGCTCGCCGCGGAGCTCGACACGCAACAGATCATGGACGTCGTCTTCACGGTGGGCGCCTACGAGGTGTTCGCCATGGCCATGCGGACCTTCGACGTCGAGCTGGACGACGACCTGCAGCGTTACCTCTGAGCCGCGCCCGGGCCGGGATCAGGTGTTGCGGCCGCCGTTGACCCCGATGATCTGACCGGTGATGTAGCCCGCTTCGTCCCGGCACAGGAACGAGACGGTCGCCGCGACGTCCTCTGGTTGCCCGGCCCGCCGCACCGGTGTCCGAGCGACGGCGTCGTCCACGCCTCCGGGGCCGAATTCGCCCCGCGCCTCGGAAGCCCGCAGCATGGCGGTGTCGATGAACCCCGGTGGAATGGCATTGACGGTGACGCCCTTGGGACCGAACTCGAGGGCCAGGGACTTGGTCAGCCCGTTCAGCCCCGACTTGGACGACACGTACGGCCCCAGCAGGGGCTGCCCACTGTGCGTACTCGACGAGGAGATGTTGACGATCCGGCCCCAGCCCGCCTCGACCATGTCGGGCAACACGGCCTGACAGCAGTGGAATGCGCCGGTGAGGTTCACCGAGACGACGCGCTCCCACGTCTCGAGGGTGACCCTGAGGAACCGCTCGAACGTCGCCCCCGTGCCGGCGTTGTTGACCAGGATGACCGGGGGGCCTAGCCGGTCCCTGGCCTGGTCGACCGACGCGAACACGCCGGCGCGGTCACTCACGTCCACCCCGAGGCCGATCGCGCTGCCCCCGGCCGCGCCGACGGCCTCGGCGGCGGCACCCGCCGCGACGGGGTCCATGTCGAGCACGGCCACCGCATGCCCGTCGGATGCCAGCCGCCTGCTGATGGCCAGGCCGATCCCCGACCCACCCCCGGTCACGATGGCAACCCGCTGCTCTCCCACGACAACCCTCCCGTCGCTGCTCCGCCGGCCGACCCTACCCGCGCCATTTGCGCTCTCCCCCCCGGCGCGCGAGCTGGTGCGCGCTGGGGCCGCGCTCTCCTTCTCGATCGGGCAGCTGCTACGTTCGGCGCGATCAGCGCCCTCAGCCAGACCCCGCGCCGCGCTCGCACACGGGCAAGCCGCCCGATCGCGGCCGCGGGGCTGCTCGTCACCACCCTCATCCTCGCCCTGAGCAGCTGCTCGTCGGGCGCATCCCCCTCAGCCACGACGGCGGGGGCCTCCAAGCGGCCGCTCCCCGCCGGGCCCTCACCCTCGGAGATCGCCAAGATGGTCTGCTCTCCCAAGGCACAGAAGGAGATCGACGAGACGCTCGGGGTCAAGGCCACGGTCTCCAAGCCGACGTGGGTCGACCACGCCTACTCGTGCCGCTACCAGTACCCTGACGGCCATTTCGTCATGACGGTCAAGGAGCTGTCGAGCTGGCCGCAGACGTTGGCCTACTTCACTGGCGTCGGGCAGCAGCAGGGTCGGGCCTCGACCATCCCGAACCTCGGCCAGGGTGCGTTCCAGACCGACGATGGCTGGGCGGTCGTGCGCAAGGACTGGAAGATCCTGACCGTCGACCCCACCGGGCTCCCCGCCCAGTTCGGCGAGCCTCCGACGAGCCGGGCCGACGTGGCCGTGACCGTGGCGGACCTGATCCTGGCCTGCTGGGCCGGGGACTGATCGCTCGACCCGGCCGCGCCGGACTCGGCCGGCCGGACCGGCGCGACCCGGCCGGCCGGTCAGAACGAGATGGTGCCGGAGTCGACCACCTTCGGCCATCCGATGGCGCCGGGCGAGCCGGCCGGCGGGACGGTCATGACGAGGCCCAGGCACATCTCGTCGGACGAGCCGTCGCCCCATGTCACGAAGCGCGGCGGCAGGTCGCGCAGCGACGGCAGCTCCTGGCGCAGCGCCGGGTCGTAGGTGCACGACACCTGGATCCTGTCCCCGGGCACCACCGCGATTGGCTTGGAGAGGTTGTACGCCTTCTGGTAGTGGAAGTTGTAGTCGGGGACGTCGAGGATCGTCTGCTGGGTGGGAGTCCCGGGGTTGAGGGTGATCTGCATGGACTGTCCGAGCAGGTGCATGTGCGCGCCGACCCGCACGATCGTCCCGGCCTGCATGACCGGCCACGTGCACGACGTCGAGTCGCCGGCCGGCGGGTCGACCGGGTTGCGCCCGCAGATCTCCTCGAGGGTGTCGACGAACCTGATGGCGCTCTGGCCGAATCGGTGCCCCAGGTCTGCCAGCGAGGCAGCGCGGTTGCACAACGGCCCGGTCACGCCGGTCGGGCAGGGGATGTCAGGCGGGGCGGGCATCAGCGCCAGGCTCATCGGACGCAGCGGCGTCGAGGCCGGGACCGTGTGGAGGACCAGCTTGGACCGCACCGGCTTGTCGCCGAGCAGCAGGTTGTAATGGATCTGCATGACGACCAGGCTCCCCTTGGGGAGCGGCTGGCCGACGCCGGCCGGGAGCACGTCCTCGCCGTGGCCGGGTGCCCAGGCCGACAGCCAGGGCGTCTCGCCGATGTCGGCCAACGAGGCTCCGGGCAGCGCCGTCTCGCCGAAGCAGGTCCAGCCCTTGCCGCCCGGGTTGTCCGCCTCGGCCTGCGCAGCGAGGGCGGGCGGCACCAGGAACAAGATCGCGTGGTGCACCTCGTCGCTGTTCGGGTAGAACTCGCTCGAGACGATGAACGAGTTCTGGGTGACGTGGGGATTGACCAGGGTGCAGTGGTAGTCGTCGGTGCCACCATTGGGTGGATGTGGCTTGTAGGCGGTGGGCGACTGCAACGTGATGGTCGTCACGTGCGGCGAGGCGTGCGGCGAGGTCGTGGCGCCGGCGGGCGTGCCAGCGAAGCACACGGCGCCGGCGAGGAACACCAGCACGGTCACACGGCGCAGCAACCCACCCCTCACCCCGGGGACTGTATCTGCGTGACCCCGAGAATGCCGATCAGCCCTACCTCGGGTGTCGATCCTTGCCAAGCGCCAGCGAGGCCGGCGGCCGCTACGACGAGACCGTGCGGGTGACGCTGAAGGACACGCGCCGGTGGTCGATGGTCGTCGCCACCGTGAACCTCCAGGTCCCAGGCGTCAGAATCACGATGTCGAGGTAGTGCCCCGGGGCGACCGTGTACTGGTGCAGGCGCTCGGACGGGCCGTCGTCGCGCGAGGCGGTCACGTGCGGGGTCGTCGACGGGACGGTGGGGAGGATGACGTGGAACTGGTTGGGCCCAGCCGATCCCGGGTCGAGGTAGACCTGGGCCTGGCCCCCCGTCGGCAGCGACACCGAGACGATGGTGGGCAGCGTGGGCAGCAGGCTCTGGCCCTTGGCCGGGGACACCAGTTGGGCGCTGACGGTGAGAGCGGCGAACAAGAGGACCGGGAGGGCCACGGCGAC
>Ga0187784_10002745_pt1 | contig 14132 bp, 9 predicted proteins | sample 1015_SJ02_MP15_2_FD_132964 | JGI IMG/M metagenome (GOLD analysis project Ga0187784, IMG submission 132964) | Tropical peat soil microbial communities from peatlands in Department of Meta, Colombia - 1015_SJ02_MP15_20_MG | ecosystem: Environmental > Terrestrial > Soil > Wetlands > Peat | place...
ACTGCCGACTGCCTACCGCCGACTGCCTACTGCCGACTGCCTACTGCCCACCGCCGACTGCCTACTGCCGACCGCCGACCGCCCACTGCCGACTGCCTACCGCCGACTGCCTACTGATCTCCCGCGGCCCGGCCATCCAGGATCGGGGGCAGTTCGCGCAGGTCCCGCAAGAGCAGGTCTGGGGCGGCCTCTTCCAGCGCCTGTGGTCCGAACCCATAGGTTACTCCGCATGTCCAGACGCCCGCGTTGCGGCCTGTAAGCACATCCGTGTCGGAATCTCCGACCATGAGCGTCTTCTCTGCGGGGATCGCAACTTGGGTCATCAAGGTCTTAATACCTAGCGGATCAGGTTTCTTCAAAGGAAAGCTGTCGCCGCCATAGATCTCAAAAAAGTATGAGGCGAGTCCCAGCCCGACGACTATTTCGCGGCTGAAGGAAGTGGGCTTGTTTGTCAGGATAGCCAGCTTTCGATTCCCCAGACACTCCAACGCTTCGCGCACTCCTGGGTAGGCGGTCGTGTTGTCGAGCAAGTGGTGGGCGTAATAATCCAGAAAGAAGGCAAGCCCCTTCTCCACCTCGCTGTCGGGGGCTTTGTCTCCCAGCGCCCGCTTGACCAGTGCGGTCACGCCGTGGCCCACGTAAGACGTGACGGCATCGAGAGGCAGAGGGCCGAGCCCCATATACTCCCGCATGGCATTAACGCTCCGGGCCAAGTCTTTTTTGGTGTCGGCCAAAGTGCCATCCATGTCGAAGATAACCAGTTGGATTCCCGGCAGGCTGTGCCTATAGGTTGTCATCATCATTCCGTCCGTTCACGACTCTGTCCGCGTGGCTTCTGACTCCGGCTCCAGCGCCCGGAGCACGAGTGCCGCTTCCTCCGCTGAAATCGGGTTGAAATAGAATCCCTCACTGCCCAAGTATCTGAGTTTGCCCTCCACATCCGGATGGAGTTCGATGTGCCAATGATAGTCGTCTGGCACTGTGCTCCACCAATCCTTGGTCGGCTTGTGGGCTTCGAGGTTGGGCTCGGTGTGGATGACCAGATGCAAAATCGGAGAAATCTTTTCAATCCGCTGGAGGCAAGTCTTCAAAAAGAAAGCAAGCGACTTGGCGGCGGCCGGCTCCGCCAGATCCTTCTCAAAGGAAGAGGAATGAAGTATCGGGAGCAGCCACAATTCGTACGGCGACCGCGAAGCAAAAGGACAGACTGCGATAAAACCGGCATTCTGGTCCACGACTCGCGTCCCTTCCTCAATTTCCTGTTGAATGCAGTCACAAAAAAGGCAACGTTCTCTTCTCAGGAAATGCAATTTGCTCCAGCGGAATTCAATCTCCAGGAATTGCGGAAGAACCGGTGAGGCCAACACTTGAGAGTGGCTATGACCATGTTCATTCCGCGCGGAAAGCCCCTGGTCCTTGAAAATGGAAACGTAGCGGAGCCGGACGTCGCGCTTGAGATCCAGGATGCGATCACGATAAAGGACGATGCATTTTTCAATCTGCGAGACTGGAAGCTCCGCCAGCGTCACTCCGTGTTGCGGCGTCTCGACCACGATCTCGTGCGCGCCAATAGGGTTCATGCGGTCAAACATGCCCACGGCCCGCCGATCTTCCCGACCCTCGACGAGAAATATAGGAGCGCGATCATGAAACACCCTGGCGCTCCAGGCGCCGTTGGCCTCTCTTAGCTCCTGAATCGGCCGGGGCGTGAAATGCTCATTGCCCGGACAAAAGGGGCAAACATCCTCCGCATCGACGAAATCCGCCATCACCCGCCTTCTTCCGGTCACCACCCATCGGTGAGTGACTGGGTCGAGTCGAAGTTCAGCCATTGTCTTGGCCTCTCTACTGGGTTCTCTCCACTGAGTCAGAAACAGCGACTACCCTGGAATTGCGTCCCTCAACATTAAGAACAACAAGGTCGCAACCCGTTAGTTTAGTCCGAAATGGTCCAAGCGTCATCCTCCCCGGGACGGCGCTAGTGTCCTGAATGTGTGTTGAGCAACAGCACGGTTGTCAAAGCCCCTTTGGGGCTGAGCGTGGCGAGCGAACGACCGCTGCGAACGTAGAGTACCCAGCCAACACACATTTAGGGCACCACCGGGACGGCAAGCCGTCCCCTCACAGCACTCTCGACGCCTCAGCGCTGATGTGATAACTATACAATCTGGCAGTGTCAATCGAAACGGAGACAGCTTATGGCTGAGATTCTTCCCTTTCGCGCGCTTCACTACAATCCGTCACGAATTGATGAATTGGGGAAAGTCGTGACTCAGCCTTACGATAAAATCTCGCCAGAGATGCAAGCGCGCTACTACCGTTGCAGCCCCTTCAACCTCGTTCGCGTGATACGGGGCCAGTCTCATGCGGACGACGATCCTCAGAACAACGTTTACGTTCGCGCGGCGCGGCATTTCCACCAGTGGGTTGAAGACCGCGTCCTCGTCTCGGAGGCAGAACCCGCGCTCTACCCTTACGACCAAGCGTATGAAGTTCCAGGCTGGCCGGGAAACAAGAAAGTGCGGCACGGCTTTATCGCCCTCTGCCGGCTGGAGGATTACTCGGCGAAGATCGTTCACCCGCATGAGCAGACTCTCTCGGCGCCCATGACTGACCGGTTGGAGTTATTGAAGGCCACTCGCGCCCATTTCGGTCAGATCTTTGTACTCTATAGCGACCCCAACGGATTAGTCGAGTCACTGCTGGCGGAGCAGGCGAGAGAGAACCCGTGGGAGCAAGTAGCCGACGAGTATAAGACTCTGCATTCCGTCTGGCGCATCACAGAGCCGCGGGCCATCGAGCGAGTCGTGGCAGCGATGGCGGACAGGAAGCTGGTGATCGCCGACGGCCACCACCGGTACGAAACGGCGCTCGCTTATCGGGATTATTGCCGCACGAAGGGAATCTCCGTTGAGCGGGCCGAATACGTGATGATGACCTTCATCCGAATGGAGGCCGACGGCCTCACCATCCTGCCTACCCACCGCCTCGTTCACAGCCTGCCGGCTTTCGCTTGGGGCGAGTTCTTGGCGCAAGCCCGTTCGATTTTTGACGCGGAAGAGTTGCCGTTTGAAGGCGACATTCGGGACTGGGCGAATGTCTTCTTGCAAGGGCTGGCGCGGGCGGGGCGGGAAGGCCCGGCGTTCGGAGCCTACGCCGGGCCCGAGAAGCTGGCGCTTCTGCGCTTGCGCAGGGACTTCAACTTGGACGCCGCTCTCAGCGACCTTCCCCCAACCCTCCGCCGCCTCGACGTCGTACTCCTGCACCGCCTGCTTCTCCAGCAGATCCTGGGCATCGATCCTCAGGCTGTGCGTGAGGAAAAGAACCTGACCTATTACGGGGCATTTCCCGCCGCGGCGGCGGAAATTGCAGATGGCGCAGTGCAACTCTGCCTTCTGGTGAACCCCACCCCGGTGGCGGCAGTGCGAGACAACGCCCTGGCCGGACTGGCGCTTCCGCAGAAGTCCACCGACTTTTACCCCAAGCTGCTCTCGGGACTCGCCATCTACTGGCTGGACAACCCAGCTGCGCTGTAAGGGTCAGCCCGCAGGATTAGGTGATCCATGGTCAGCCACCGAAGGAGACTATGGCATCTGCGACGCTATCGAACACTTCAAAGACTGTGACAAGTTTAGTGATGTTTAATTGCTCGTGGAACTTCTTCGTGAGGTTCGCCAGCTTCATGCCGGCGCCCTGACTCTGTGAGGAAGTGTAGCCGGCCACCAAGGTACCCAGGCCGGCGCTATCAATGTAGCTGACATTCCCGAGATCCAGCACCAGGCGCTTCTTCCCCAGGGCCAGGAGATCCTTGATTGCGGTGCGGAGTTGATTGCTCTCTTCGCCGAGTGTCACCCGCCCGAACAACTCCAGCACTGTAGCCCCGCCGGTTTCCTTCTCAACAATTTGCAACGCCATAATCGGCCTCCTTGATATGCATCCTGAAGTCCCCGCCCCCTACAACTCGCTCGGCACTCACTCGAGCGCCCGTTTCGGGGCATAAACCTGGCCCATCGCAGTGTGAGGGAAATCCCGAGCCGCATCGCAGCGCGGCCCGCATCATCGTCCGGTCCTCCCGCAACGGGGCCAGCAAGCTCCCGATTCTACAGAGGTTTTTACCAAAAGTAAATCAGAGCGAAGGAATAACTGCGGCTTTGAGCGTCCAGGTCTCGCAAACGACACCCGCGCCGAGATCAGGTGCATGCAGGGGCAAGACGCGGCGCAAGAGGCGCGGGCGCAACCGTGGGGATGGCATTCGAGACAGGGCAGGGGAGGGAGGGCCATGCTACCCGGTTGTAACCCCAGCCTCAGAACAACTCCTTTGTTTTCATTTAGATTCTCGGTTAGTGAAGATAAGCACCTGTGTTTTCATAGATATACCTGCTTCGCCCCGAGTTTTCCACAGCGCTCCTTTGTTTTCATAGACATTCGTGGGTCGTTCGCTCAGTTTTGAAGAATTCTTCTTGGTTTCACCCTCCAATTAAAGACTTCTTGTCCACTGCACAGCCTGCCTCTTTGGGGGCTTTCTGTCCTGCTTGCGCGTTTCCGGAAGCGGCGTGGGGCAAGCGGAAGCGTGGCCGCATCGTCTTGCCCGCCCAGCGCCACCTCCAGCCTACCTTCACCTCACTATCCTAGCCTATCTTGCGATGGTTGTCAAGAGGCCGGAGGTCGGTTCACCCGTACCTGTGACGACCTATGCAGATGCGTGTAACCGGCGACGGCTTGCTGCCGCCTTCTGACTCGTCCCCCCGATTCGATCCAACCGCGGCGGGGTGGGCCTGTCGCAACGTGGGTGGGTAAGCGCGCTGCTGCGATGCCGGAAGCGGCGGACATAGCCAAGCAAAGGCGCAGCAGGCGCCCTGGGTCTGGCCGCCACGGCCACTGAACCTGCCGCCTCGTTGCCCCCTCAAACAAGCAGGTGGGACGGGCGCGCATGGGGCTCTCGGTTCGGAGCCAAGGGAGCGGACAGCGCTGTCCATGCAGGGCCTGCCCAGAAACCCCCTCGCTCTGCCGTAACTACCTGATTCTGCGACTGAGCTTGCGCGGCGAATGCCTCGCCCCACAAACACCAGTCATTGGGCAGCCACATAAGTGCGGGCGACGGGAAACCAGCGACGGTCTCTGCCTCACCCAAAGTTTGGGTGACGGATCTGCTCCAATGTCCGCAGTCAGGCATCTGCAAGTGCAAGACCCGCGATTGGAGGATAGTCGCCTTTGAACTTCAGGAATGTGCCCGCCGTTATGCCAAAACGTCGCTCGTTTTCCTTAGCTGTGCCCTAGTTCCGCGGGTCCATCAGACATGTCTCTATGCCCAATAGGCCTCACCCGGAGATGGGCGCATCGATTGTGGCCAACAGGCAAATCGGCTATTGAACATTTCGTGGTTAACCCATTTCGTGGTCAACCCGTTGCCTCAGCCATAAACTGCGAGTAGAATTCTGCCCTTGCCTCCCGTTTCCGGGGGGACACTTGGGGAGGAGCATTCCGGCGTGCGAGTAGGGGCGCATGGCCATGCGCCCCTACGTAGCGATAAGGGGCCGTTGTCGAAGGACGCCATGACCCGACCTGAACGCCAGCAAACAGTCCTGAACGTTCTCCGAGAATTTCGCGGCCTCGAGCCGCTCAAGCAACTGTTTTGGTCCGAACTCAATTACCAGCGGGTGAACGAACCGATTCCGCGCCACGGCTGGGCCGAAACAGCAAGCAAGGGGCTGGCTGAGGACCCGGTGCTGTTCGCGGGCGGGGGCCAGGACAATGCCTTTCACGTGATTTATGCGCGCCTCGCTTCTGACCGCCTTCTGCTGGGGTCGGAGCGGCCCGTCGTTTCTCGCCTTCTGCACGATCATCCGTATGCCCTGTTCGTATTTTCAAACAAAACTCAGGACCGCTGGCACTTCTTGAACGTCAAGTACGACGAAGAGACAGCCAAGCGCCGTATTTTCCGGCGCATTACCGTGGATCCCGAGGACAACCGGCTGCGCACGGCGTCCGAGTGCATCGGCCAGCTTGATCTTACATCGATCAGCCCCGAACTCTTTGCAATCCCCCCGTTAGACATCCAAGAAAAGCACGACAGGGCATTCGACAAAGAACCTCTCACCAAGGACTTTTTCAAACGCTTTGAAGTGGCACTGGAATCGGTCAAAAGTGATCTGGAAGAGTTCCAAGGGCTTCGATCGGCCGAAGCTTACACGCAGGCGCAGCTTTTACTCGAACGACTCATCTTCCTGTACTTTCTCCAGAACCGTGGCTGGCTCAACCAGGACCGACGGTATCTGCCTGACCGCCTTCCTGACTATCTGCTGAAGCCTAAAGCATTCACGTTTTACAGCGAATTCCTGGACAAGCTGTTTTGGACGCTCAGCTCCGCCCCCGGCGAGGGTGGACGCCTGCCGGGTATCCCCTTCCTCAATCGCGGACTGTTCGATGACGACGAATTCCGGCAGCCCGGGGAGTCACGCAAGACCAACCCTGTGCTCAAGGTCCGCAACATCACTTTCGATACCGTGTTCAGCGGCCTCCTCGAGGCCTTCAATTTCACGGTCATGGAGGATACGCCGCTCAACCAGGAAGTGGCGGTCGACCCGGAAATGCTGGGCAAGGTTTTTGAGTCCATCGTGCTTCATGCGGAGGCCGCCGACCCCGACGCTACGGCGCCTGATAAACGCAAGGCAACTGGCTCCTACTACACTCCCCGCATCGTGGTGCATTTCATCTGCCGCGAAGTGCTGTATCAGTACCTCAATGCGCGGCTGGGTTCCGTGACGCCAGGTAGGGGCGCATGGCCATGCGCCCCTACGGCGGCGGGCGAGTGGTCAAAGAAGCTGCGCACGCTCCTGGAAATCGACGCCTCCGAAGGGATCGATGAGGAGACGAAGCATCTGCTGGAAGCCACCCTGACCCCTGAGCAGGCGGTCCACCTGCGCGAACTTATGCTGCCGCTGAAATGCTGCGACCCCGCGGTAGGTTCGGGCGCTTTCCCCGTGGGCCTGCTACACGAGCTGGTGAACCTGCGCCGATTGCTTACCACCGTGGCGAACGGCTATGTGGATCCCATCCGGCATCAGGGCTCAACGTGGTTACAGGAAACGAAAGCCGATATTATGCAGAATTGCCTGTTTGGAGTTGACATCCAGCAGCAAGCCATTGAAATCTGCCGGCTTCGGCTTTGGCTGAGCCTGGTGGTGGATTACGATCTGGGAGTCGACCCTTTTACTGCCGAAAAAAACCAGTTCAGCAGCGCCATCGGGCACATTTCGCAATTGCCCAACCTGGAAATGAACTTCCATCGCGGCGACAGCTTGCACGACCATATCTCAGGGGTACCCGTCGTGATCCTGCCGGACCGCGCTTCGCACCACGCCGACGAATTCCATGCCATCGCCAAACTCGGGGCGAAGCTGCACAAGGCCAAGTCAGCGGACACCAAGAAGAAGTATCGCCTGGGAATCCTCGACAAACGCCTCGCCGTCAGCGAACGGATTCTCGACGAGGAAATGAAAGCTCTGCGTACCAGCGATTCCGCGCTCGACACGCTTTTCGGCCTGCCTGAGTCCGCTGCCGAAAAGCGCAAGCGCAACGAGCAGGAATTAAAGCGGTTGGGGGAAGCCGTTGCAAAGATTGGGCAAGACCGTAATGACCTCGAACGGCTTCGCAATCATGCGTTCGACAGCCAGTTTTATCCGAAACTACGCAAGCTGGAAGGGGCCGATTTCGACAGCCCCTTCAACTTCGCTTGGCGGCTCGACTTTCCCAACATCTTCAGCGCCAATGGAAGTGGGTTCGACATCGTCGTTGGGAATCCGCCCTTTGTCACAGCAAGGAGCCCGGGCAAGCGGGAGTTGTGGAGTGACCGCTGGCCGAGAGTCTGCTACAAAAACTATTTGCTTCTCTGTCCCTTCTTCGAACTAGGCTTTGGCCTTCTGCGAGCGCGCGGAGAACTTGGCTTCATTGTTTCCAACGCGTTCGCCAAGCGAGATCTTGGTCGACCGCTCGTGGAAGAGCTCCTCGCGACACGCGAGATCCAGAAGATCATAGACTGCTCGGGGTTAATATTCCCCGGCCATGGGACCCCTACTTGCCTAATCTTTGGCGAGAATCATACCCCTGGTCGGGATGAGCCTGTCCGCGTTGTGGGTATCCTGCCAGGCGGCGGGGATCTCCGAACACCGCCCGAAGAGAGCCCACTCTGGCAGGACATTGAGAACCACCACACTGATTCAGGGTTTTCGAATAGTCGCATCGTAGTCTCGGACCGAAGCAGGAACGAGATGAGCAGGTGGCCATGGAGTTTCGTCCCGGAAGGACCAAATAACAGCATCGAGGCTCGTGCCCGCTTGGCTGACTTTACCTCCGAGCCGGTCGGAGCCCAATTTATCACTGGAAAAGACGAGGTTTTTGTCCAGCCTCAAGACTACTTTCGCCGCGCTCAGCTACCAACCACCCAGATGCGTCGCTATGGCACCGGGGAGGACGTCCGCAACTGGACGGCACTGCCCACTGAGTGGATCGTCTTTCCGTACACTGGTGCCCTGGAGCCCCTGAAAGAACCACTGCCGCCAGCCCTCGCGAGGCACTTGAGGCCGTTCAGGCAAGTCCTCGAAAATTCCATCATTTCGGGGTCCACAAAGAAAAAGGAAACGAACCTAAAGTGGTTTGAGTTCCGCCGGTTGGCTCGTGCCAAGCTCAAGGCCCGACTGAACATCATCATCCCGCAAATAGCAACCCACGCCCACTTCTCGGTTTTCGATCACAGAGTGGCGTTCAAGGAAAAGGCGCAGGCAATTGTCCTCGAACCTGAGATCGATGAAGACGGACACCATTTGTTGTCGGGTTTACTCAACACCTCCCTGATTCTGGAATGGCTGAAACAAGAATGCTTCAACAAGGGTCCGGGCGAAGACGAACACCGGGATCGATTCGAGTACGCAGGCGGCAAGGTCGAGCAAGTGCCGGTGGCGCGTTTCGTGACTGAGCGGCTGGGAGGAAAGGCGAACGCTTTGTCCGACCGACTGACTGTGTTGTCGCGTCGCTGCAGGATGGGAGGTCAGCGGCTTCCGGGCTTAGCCCTGAAAAGGCTTTTCGAAGAGCCGGGCGAAGCCTATTGCGAATGGATCAGCTCCCTGCCTGGCTACGTCCTTTGCGACGAAGCGCTTCGGCCGCCCTTCGCGAGCGAGAGGGATTTGCGTTGTGCGTACAAGCGGGTCCAAGAGGTCCGGGAGGGCGTTCGCGCCGAGATGGTGGCCTTGCAGGAAGAGATGGACTGGCTGGTTTACGCGGCCTACGGGCTTCTACCTGAAGAGCATCCCGCTGTGGCCCTGGGTAAGGGCGCATGGCCATGCGCCCCTACGGCTGCCCAGGGGGATAGCGTGCTGGTGTTGCCACTAGACCAGGCGCAGCGGCCGTTTCGCCTTTGGGCGCAGGCGGAGGGAGATTACAAAAAAGCCGTTGCCCTCATTCCTTGCGATTGGTCTTCCGAGCGCCGCAAACTTTGGCAAGCTCGGCTCGCCGCCATTCGGGACAACGAGCATATCCGCCGAATCGAGCAACCCGTTTACAAGCGCCGTTGGGACGAACAATGGAAGGTGGGCAATCAATGGCGCTGCGGGCCGATCGCCTACGCCGCCGAATTCATTGACGCCTTCGAGTGGTGGCTGCGCGAAAAAGCCGAATGGTGGCTCGAAAACAAGAAGAACGGCGGGCCGGTGGAACTCGGCGATTGGGCGCGGGCCTTGTGGAAGGACTGGCGCGTGCAGGCGGCATGGCCCGTGGCGGCAGAAAACTACGCGCTGTTGGAATATGAAAAAACGAGGGAGAGGGCTGACGATGTAGGGGCGCATGGCCATGCGCCCCTACAAGCGGCCGCCGACGCTGCGAGCTTTGTAAAAGCCCTCAAAAGGATCATCGACGACGAAACCGTGCCCGAGGGTATCCCTTGGGCCACTCCGTACGACGAGCTGGAGGAAAAGCAAAAGATCAAGATCCCGTCAAAGGTGAAAAGCATTCGCGGCAAGCTCAACGTCCCCCGCGAGCGCTTCCATTTGCGGGGCAAGCGCGAGTATTTGTGGGCGGGGTTACAATTTCGAGAGTAGGGGCGCATGGCCATGCGCCCTTACGAATCGGGGGCGCCCCTAAGGGTGGCGTGACGGCAACTGGCGCGCCGATTTCGTGGTGACGGCGCCGTGGGGCGCACGGCGCCGGGGCGCATGGCCATGCGCCCCTACGTCAATTTGGTGACGCGATGAATTACGATGCCCAAAAACACCATCGGCGGTCCATCCGTTTGCGCGGATACGATTATTCTTCGCCAGGGGCCTACTTCATCACCATTTGTTCCCACAACAAGCGGTTCCTGTTTGGGAACGTCGTTGACGGCAAGATGCGCCGGAACGACCATGGCGAAATCGTGCAGGAAGAATGGTTCCGGTCCGCGACGATTCGAAAGGAAATCCAGTTGGACGCCTGGATGGTGATGCCCAATCATGTGCATGGCATCGTGATCATCGCGCCGGTAGGGGCGCATGGCCATGCGCCCGGTACGGCGCTGGCGCCACATCGGGCCGTCGCGCATGGCGTAGGGGCGCATGGCCATGCGCCCCTACAACGGCGGCCACGTTCCTTGGGCACGTTTGTGGGCGGATTCAAAGGCGCGGCGAAAACACGCATCAACGAAATGCGCGGGACACCCGGGGCGCCGGTCTGGCAGGAAAACTATTACGACCATATCATCCGCAATGAGGATGAACTGAACAGGATCAGGGAGTATATTCTGACCAACCCCTTGCGGTGGACCTATGATCGCGAAAACCCGGAACACCAGCCAATGGACCCTGAGGAAGAAGAGCCCGATTGGTACGTGTAGGGGCGCATGGCAATGCGGGGGAGCGTCCATCGCGCCGCCTCCAACCGCGGCGCGCGACGTAGGGGCGCATGGCCATGCGCCCCTACAATGAAAAGGCCCCTTTCGGGGCCATTCTCACGCCAGCCCTTACGGGCTGTCCACCTGCGGAGCGCCGCATTACCTATAGTCTCGCGCGCTTCCATGGGAAAATCAAGAGGAGCATTGCGGAGATCTGAAGTGTTCGCCGGGGGACAACATCGACAAGGGAGGCTCGTCCGTGTCATTATCCGAAAGGGGGCAGGTGGAATGGATGCAGACTTAGCACCACTGATTGAGAAGGCGGCCGAAGCTCTGAAGGCGGCTGGGGCGCGCGAGGTTTACGTTTTCGGCTCGGCGCGCAAAGGGAAGCTGCGGCCCAACTCGGACGTGGACATGGCGGTATCGGGCTTGCCACCCGACGTTTTCTTCCGGGCTATGGCCGCCGCACACGACGCCCTGGGACGCCCGCTGGACCTGGCGGACCTCGACGACGATAACGACTTCACTCGCTACCTCAAAGAAGAAGGGGAACTGCAGCGTGTGGGATAATCGTATCCAGGGAGGTCAGGCCATGGCCATGCCGACACTGCCGGCGCTGAGCGAGGACTTGATACAAGACATTGTCCGCCGCATCGTGGCGACGGCACAGCCCGAGAAGGTGATCCTGTTTGGCAGCCGCGCGCGGGGCGAGGCGCGTCCCGACAGCGACTTTGATGTGCTGGTGATCAAAGAATCCGCCGAACCGCGCTATCGCCGGTCCGTGCCCTTGTACGTGGCCCTGGCAGACGTGCCCGCCGAAGTTGAAGTGCTGGTTTACACGCCGGAGGAAGTACAGGAGTGGAGCCAGGTCCCCCAGGCGTTTGTCACCACCGCGGTGCGCGAAGGGAGAACCCTCTATGAAAGACCCCGTAGAACTTAGCCGCGGCCTGCTGCGCAAAGCCCGGCAGGACCGCATCGCCATGGAAGCTCTCCTGCCTGCCCAGGGGTTAGATGCGGTGTGCTTTCATGCCCAGCAAGCCGTGGAAAAGTGGCTAAAGGCTTTTTTGGCTTACTCCAAAGTGGAATTTCCCTACACCCACAACCTGGCGAAGCTGATAGAGATTTGCGCGGGTATTGAGCCGGCGTTCCGCTCCTTGCTGCCGACCGTTGCGCCCTTAACCCCGTTTGCGGTGGAACTCCGGTACGACGATTCTTTCTGGCCCACGGAGACTGTGGCAAAACAAGCGCATGCAGCAGCAATGGAAGTTTTTGAATTTGTCATGGCTAGGCTGCCCGACGACCTGAGAAAATTCGCAGAATAATGTCCCTCCACGACATCATCGACAATCGGCGCGAAAAACTCGTTGACCACATCAACCTGATCCTGGCTTCCTCGGATGTGGCGCGCTTTGCCGTGGGGCATTTCTTCCTCTCCGGCCTCACGCCGGTCGGCGAGAAGCTCGATAGGGTGAAGGAACTTCGACTTCTGATCGGCAACACCACCAACCGGGAAACCCTGGAGCAACTGGCCGAGGGGTATCAACGCCTGGAAATGGTAGCTGATGCGGTGGAAGCCCAGGCGTTTCCGAAACGCATGGAAGCCAAGCGCATGGCCGATGAGACCGCCGCGAACATTCGCGCGGCGGTGGAATTGATGGACCAAACCGACGAGGGGGAGACCCTGGTGAAGGTTTTGGTCCGCATGATCGAAGAGAAGCGGCTGAAAGTGCGCGTCTTCACTAAAGGGCGGATGCACGCCAAGGCTTACATCTTCGATTACGGAGAAGTCTTCGATTTGTTCGGGAAAAAGCTGGACCGTCACGAGGACGGCATTGCCATCGTTGGGTCGTCCAACCTCACACTGGCCGGAGTGACCCACAATACCGAACTGAATGTCATCGTCCAGGGGAACAGCAATCACGCTGAATTAGTTCACTGGTTCGACGAGCTTTGGGAAGAAGCCCAGGAATTCGATGAAGCTCTCATGCATGAGATGAAGCAATCCTGGGCCATTGTGCCGGCTCGACCCTATGACATCTACATGAAGACCCTCTACACACTGGTGAAAGACCGGTTGGAGGGAGAAGATGACAGGGACCTCCTTTGGGATGACGAGATTATCAAGCGCTTGGCCGACTTCCAAAAAGTTGCGGTCCGCCAGGCCGTGCAAATGATCCGTGATTACGGTGGGGCCTTCGTGGCGGATGTTGTGGGGCTGGGGAAGAGCTATATCGGGTCAGCGGTGGTCAAGCAATTCGAGCGCACGGACCATGCGCGCCCTCTGATTGTCTGCCCGGCGCCCTTGGTGGACATGTGGGAGCGATACAACGAAGTTTATCAGCTTAACGCCCGCGTCCTTTCGATGGGCTATTTGCGGGAGGATGCCCAAGGGGCGGCGAGTTTCCTTTTGGATGATGTGAAGTATAAGGACCGGGACTTTGTCTTGATCGACGAGAGTCACAACTTCCGCTACCCTGACACGCAGCGCTACAAGGTAATGCAATCGTTCCTGTCTACAGGCCGGCGTTGCTGTTTCCTGACCGCGACGCCGCGAAATAAGAGCGCGTGGGATGTCTATTATCAGATCAAACTCTTTCACCAGGACGATAAGACGGATCTTCCCGTGATTCCCCCCGACCTCAAGGAGTATTTCAAACTGGTCGAGCAGGGGGACAAGAAGCTGCCGGACCTGCTTGCCAACATTCTTATTCGACGGACTCGAAACCACATTTTGCGTTGGTATGGCATTGACTCGGTGACTCATCAGCCCGTTGACCCCTCACGCTTTAATGAATACCTGAACGGGAATCGAAGGGCCTATGTCATGGTAGCGGGGCGACACCAATTTTTCCCCAAACGCGAACTTGAAACCATCGAATACAGCATCGAAGACGCGTACCGGGGGCTCTATCAGGAACTGCGTGCCTACTTGGGAAGGCCTCGTAAGGCTGTGCCGGATAAGGCGCCCGCAGGTGAACTCACCTACGCCCGTTACGGCCTGTGGCATTACGTGGTCAAGGAAAAACAACGCCAGGAGCCTTACGCCAGCTTGCACCGGGCGGGCGGGAATTTGCGCGGGTTGATTCGAGTTCTGATGTTCAAGCGCTTTGAGTCAAGCGTGTATGCTTTCCGAGAAACAGTTCGCAGGCTGCTTGCCGTCCACCAGCGGTTCCTCGATGCTCTGGAACAAGGGATCGTCCCCGCTGGAGAGGATGCCCAGGCGATCCTCTACGAGCCGAATTTAGATGAGGAACAGGACATCGTAGACGCTCTTCGC
>Ga0187784_10002746_pt1 | contig 14130 bp, 10 predicted proteins | sample 1015_SJ02_MP15_2_FD_132964 | JGI IMG/M metagenome (GOLD analysis project Ga0187784, IMG submission 132964) | Tropical peat soil microbial communities from peatlands in Department of Meta, Colombia - 1015_SJ02_MP15_20_MG | ecosystem: Environmental > Terrestrial > Soil > Wetlands > Peat | place...
ACTGGGGCTCGCGTGCTGGATTCGCCCGAACAATTCCGACGGGCTCGCCGAATACGGCGCGCGGAACGTCTGGCGCAGCACCACTTCGTAATAATCGCCGCGGCGCATGCCTTCGCGCACCGTTTCGACGTTCGCCATGTATTCGTCGGGCTCATGATCGGAGACGATCGGTCCGGGCTCCGCCGGCTTCGGTTTTTTTAGCCGCCCGGCGGAGCGTTTGAGACCATGGGTCGTGAGATCGCCGCGCGAAAAATCGTACTGGAACCGCTCGATCTGCTCCTTCTTGCGATCCATGAAATAAATGTCGTCGCAGAGGAACAGGTGCAGATCTTTTACGTCATGACGCGGCAGCTTCAATTCAATCGGGTCGAACTGAAACAGCAGATCGTAGCCGAACGCGCCCACCAGCGCCAGGCGCGAAGCGAGAGGATGGCGGAATTCGTCGATGATCACGCGCAGGATCGAAAATACCGACGGCTGTTTGCTGCGCTCCTCTTCGGGAAACAGCGCGGGCAGGGGCTTCAGAGTGCCATGCAGCGCGCCGTTTTCGAGCGCGAATTGTTCCCAATGCGGATGAGCGGCGAGCAGCGGTTCGAACATGCGATTCAGCACCTCGCCACGCCCATTGAGAGGACGCAACTGCACATCGCGGCCCGAGGAGATAATCTCCAGAGCCGGCGCTACGCCCGCGAAATCCCAGCGCGAATATCGCTCCGGATACTCATAGCCCGAAGAAAAATACACGCCTCGCTGCGTATCGAGCTTGCGCAGCAGATCGTGCAACCCGCGCGCGTAGGGAACCCTGGAAATTGCTCGGGTTATAGCGATGCCGTGCGGTGTGGAATAGGTTTCGGAGCGCATACATCCACTTCAAGGTGGGTTAGTCCATAAGGATATCACGAGCAGTGCGCGTCGAATGATATACTCTGTCGAATGCGAAACGTGGTATTGAGCGCCGGCATCAGCCTGGACGGCTACATTGCGCGGCGCGATGGAAGCGTGGACTGGCTCACGCCGGACCCCGCGTTGAATCTCTCGGTATTCTTCAACGCCGTGGACGTTGCGGTCATGGGCCGAAAGACCTGGGACGTTTTCAAGAAGGGTCCGCCGCTCAACATGGAGACTTACGTGTTTTCGCGCAGCGAACCGGCCGGGAAACGTGACGGTGTGGAGTACACCAGAGTGGCTCCCTCAGACCTCGTGAAATTACTGAAGGCGGCGCCGGGAAAACATATTTGGCTCGCCGGCGGCGGCGAACTCGCGCTCGATTTTTTCAAAGAGGACCTGGTGGATCAAATCGATCTGGGCGTGCTTCCGGTGCTGCTCGGCGACGGCATTCGCTTGTTTTTGAGCGGTTTTCCTCAAAGAAATTTCAAGCTCGCCGGACAGCGGGCGTTTAAGAACGGCATGCTGACGCTGAGCTATACGCGCTGATATTTTCATTCTTAGCGGCCGGCGTGGGATCATAATTCCGTGGGGCTCTACGACCGTTTCGAGCTTCTCGAAATGCGCCACAATGACGGCGTGCAAACCTACCACGCGCGCGAAATCGCCACCGCGCGGCCGGTGCAGGTGCACTTCCTCTCCGACCCGATGGAAAACAGCGCGCTGCTGGCGAGCGTCGAGCGATTGACGGACGCTGAACGCCGCCGCGTGCTCGACCTGGGCGAAATTCAAGGCATCCCGTACGTGGTGACGGACCGGCTCGCCGGTTACGCGACGTTTCGTGAATGGCTGACCAGGCAGGCCGCGGCATCGCAGAAACCCGGGATCGATATGCAGTTCTGGAAACTGTTCGACGCCTCACACGGCACGGCTCCCGCGCCGGTCATCGAATACCCACCCATTGAAAATCCGCCGGTCGAGACACCCTTCTACGACAATCGGTTTTTCGAGAAAGAAGCACAACCGGATCCGGAACCGCAACCGAACCCGACGCTGCGCACCACCATCCATGTGGTTCCTTCGGCGGCGAAGTTGACGCTCGGCCTGGTACTGGGCATCCTCGCCGCAGTTTTGTTCCTGGGGATGGCGCTGGCGATTTTCGCGTTCCGCTCGCATTGAGCGGCGACTACGACTAATTCTCAGGCCGGCGTTGACGGTCGCTCGGCTTCCCGAACGGCGTCAGCATCCGGACCACGTCGTTGTTCTGATCTGCGATGTAGACGCTGCCCGAACTCGCCACGGCAACGCCTTTGGGATCGAACAGCTTCGCGCTGGTAGCCGCTCCGCCGTCTCCGGCGTAACCCGGCGTCCCGTTGCCGGCGACCGTCGCGATCGAACCATTCGCCGATACCTCGCGGATGGTCTGGTTCAGCGTGTCGGCGATGTAGAGATTGCCCGGCGAATCGACCGCCACGCTCTCCGGATACGCCAACTGGGCATCGACGGCCGCGCCTTTGTCGCCTGAATAACCGGCCACGCCGGTGCCGGCCACCCTCGTGATCGTGCCATTCACCGCGATCTTGCGGATGACGCTGTTGCCGAAGTCGGCGACGTACAGATTGCCGGCCGCATCGATCGCCAGTCCTTTCGGATAATTGAACTGGGCGCCGGACACGTTGCCTCCGTCGCCGGAATAGCCGGGGTAATGATTCCCTCCCACGGTGACTATCGTGCCGCTGGCCAGAACCTCGCGAATCACCTGGTTGCCGGAGTCCGAAATGTACAAATCGCCGGCGGAATCCACGGCCACCCCGTAAGGGCCGTAAAGTTGCGCACTGGTTGCCGCACCGCCGTCGCCCGAATACCCGAGGGTATTGTTGCCCGCGATGGTGTTGATGTTGCCGTCAGTGGTGACTTCGCGAATGACGTTGTTCGCGGAATCGGCGATGTACACGTTGCCGTAGCTGTCGATCGCCAATCCGTTGGGAAACGAAAGTTGAGCGCTGGTCGCAGGACCGCCGTCCCCCGAATAGCCCTGCGTGCCGTTGCCGGCGATCGTGTTGATGATGCCTTTCGGGGTCACTTCGCGAACCACGCTGTTGAGCCAGTCCGCGATGTAAACATTTCCGGCAGCGTCGACCGCCACGCATTGCGGAAGGTTGAGCTGTGCGTCGACCGCCGGTCCGCCGTCGCCGGAATATCCGGTGGTAGTGTTGCCGGCCATGGTCGTAATGGTGAATCCCTGAGCGGCGGCCAATATGGATGACAGAAAAATTCCAATAGATAGGAGTGCAGGGGAGGAAATCAACTTCGGCATGTATCCATCGCATTCTAACGCAAACCGTCGGGGCCGAGTTTACACGATAGCCGCCCAAAGTCAGCTACAATGACTCGACGCGACCCGAGTTCGATGTTCGCTATCAGGAGTCTTCTTGTGCATTTGGCGAACTTCTCGAAACCGATCCAAATGTCGCCGCCGTCTGTAACATAATACAGGTCTCGTAAAGGAAGCTTCGGATGAGAATCATTGGGATTTCGCTCCTGCTGGGGGTTGTGTGTGTGTCCAGCGTTCACGCACAGGCGGTGATTGGAGCCGGCACCGTGTCCGGCGTCGTACGGGATTACACGGGCAGCGGCATTCCCGACACGACGGTGACTCTGTCGAATGAAAAATTGGGCCTCCATCGTGAAATGGACACGACCGACGATGGCGGCTTCAGCGCCTCGGCACTGGCTCCCGCCGCCGGCTACAACCTCAAAGTGACGCGCGCCGGATTTGAGGAGATCGACTACAACAATTTCGAGGTCCTGGTGGGACACACGCTGCGCTTCAGGATCTCCATGGTTCAGTCGTCGCCCACGGCGCGAGTCGAAACGGAGAAAGCGTCGATTCAGGTGGAGGACGAAATCTTCGGGCTTCAGGAAACGCTTACCGAATCCGAGGTCGAGACACTGCCCTCGCGCGACCGGAACGTGAACACGCTGGCTCCGCTTGCGCCCGCGGTTTCCGAGAACGATCGGTCCGGACAACTGGCATTTCGTTCCACGCTGGGCACCAGCGCCTATCTGACCGACGGCATTCTGACCACCAAGACTTATTTCTTCGATAAGCCGCAGATTGCTCCGCTGGCGACGCAGGAAGCGGTGGAGGAAATGCAGATAGTCTCGGCCGGCGCTCCCGCCGAATTCGGACACGAAATGGGTGGCACCATCAACGTCGTGACGCGAAGCGGGGGCAATGGGATCCACGGTCTGGGCTACGAGTATTTCAACACCCACAGCCTGAACGCATCCGACCGCTTCGCGCCGGGGTTCGATCCGCCGGGCTGGCAGCATCAGTTCGGCGGCAACGTGGGCGGCCAGTTCCCGTTCTTCAAAAAGTTGTTCTGGTTTGTGAATGCCGAGGATTTGGACCGGCACACGGAAGAGATCAACCGGATCACGAACCAACTGATCGCCAATCCCGCGGGAACGGCGGTAGCGCCGTCGAACTGCACGCTGACGATGGCGCAGTGCGCTTCCGCGCTCACGTTTCTCAACGGGCTGCTCAACCGTGTGGTCGACAGCTCCCTCATGTCGGTGACCGGACTCGGGAAGCTCGACTGGCGTCCGAACGATTCCAATAGTATCAGTCTGGCAGCGGATGCCATGCATCGGCATTCGCCCAACGGCACGGATACGGCAACGGCGCCGGGCGACGGCGGAGTTCTGAGCGCCAATGGAACCTACGGTGAGGAATCGCGCTATGCCAGGGCTGGATACACGGCCGTGTGGAGCGGAAACGCCGTCAACGAATTTCGCGCCGGATGGTATCTGGATCGCTTTTCGGACTACCCGAACTCGGCGCTATTGCCCTCGACCGGCGCGCTAGGAATCGATATCGCGGGCACGCTGTTTGGCGGGAACCCTAACAACCCGATGGCCCTGAGCGAGCAGCGCTATCAGTTCATTGACAACTTCACGTTCACCGCCGGATCGCATTCCATCAAGCTGGGCATCGATTATTCGAGTAACGAGGATTGGAACCGTCAGATTATCGACAGCGCCGGCACTTATTATTACCCGACGCTCACTACGTTTGCCGAAGATTTCAGCGGCAACACTGCGGGGCACAAGGACTACAGCCTCTTCACGCAGACTTTCGGAAAGCCGGTGGTCGACCTGCACACCAAGGCGATGGGCGTTTACGCCCAGGATACTTGGTCGTTTCACCGCCTGACCGTGGTCGCGGGGCTGCTCTGGGAGAAGCCTTACGTTCCGCAACCGACGTATACAAACCCGACGTTCTTTCAAACCGGCTCGATTTCCGTGCCTGACATCGATTTCGCGCCGCGCTTGGGTCTCGCTTATCGAATCAACGATCGCACGGTGGTTCGAGCCGGGATGGGCACCTATTACCAGCCCTTTTCGGGGCAGCTTCTCCAAGCGCTCTTCACCGGAAACGCGATTTACCAGCTCCCCATCACGGCGATTCCCACGCAAAGTGCGGCGCCGATTTATCCTCATTTGGTCCCGTCGCCGGGCAGCATTCCGGTCGGTTCGGCGGACGTTTCCTTCGCGGTCGGCAAATTGCGATCGCCGTTTACGGCGCAAGGCGCGGTTTCGGTGGAACGGCGCCTCAGCAATGACATGACCTTGTCGCTGAACTTCATCTACAACCGTGGAATCAGCCTTTGGACGGCTCTGGATCAGAATCTGAACCTCCCGACGATTACCAAGACCTACACCATCGATGATTCGTCCGGCAAGGCGGTGAACAGCTTCGCCACGCTGATCTACAACACCAAAACCAACGGAAATTTTGCCCATGTCTACCAGGTCGGAAACGAAGGCGCTTCGCACTACGACGGCGCGGCGGTTCAATGGAGCAAGCGAATGTCCCACGGCATCACCGCGCAGGCATCCTACAACTGGTCGCATGCGATCGACGATTTGAGCGGAAGTCCTGTGCTTGCGGGATTCATCCCCGCAAATTCGATTCCCAACGATTATCGTAACGACCAGGGCAACTCTTCCTTCAACCAGCCCAATCGCATCGTCATGAATTGGACCTGGCAGCCGGTATTCTCGAGCAGCGACTCTGTGATGGCCCGCTACCTGATCAACGGATGGCAGCTTTCGGGCCTCGCGACACTGGCTTCCGGGTTGGCGGAAACTCCGCTGGTACTGATCAACGGCCAACAATTCTCCGGCGTAACGATGTCGTACACCACTTCGTTCAACGGCTCCGGAGGATGGTCCCGAATGCCCCTGGACCCTGTCAACAGCCTCGCGATGGGACGCCAGTACAACGTGGATGTGCGTCTGACGCGCGCGCTGCCGATTACCGAGCGCGTCAAAGCGATGCTGATGTTCGAGGCGTTCAACGCGTTCAACACGCAATTCAACACCAGCGTCAACACGATCACGTATCTTGCTACCAGCGGCGTCCTGAGGCCGGTCCCAGGGTGGGGCGCCGGAAACGCAGCCGACGGATCTCCGTGGGGCGACAATGCCCGTCATTTGCAGGCCGCGTTGAGAGTGACGTTTTAGACGGTTGGGTCAACAGGGAGATCGCCGGTCCGCGGGTATGGAAGCTCGCGCGAACCACTGCGATAAAATGAAGTAGATCCCTGTGCAGCAAATTGGGCGCTACCAGATTCTCGGAGAATTGGGGCGCGGGGCGATGGGCATCGTCTATAAAGCCCGGGACCCGGCCATCGGACGCACCATCGCGATAAAGAGCATCCGCCTGGGCGATCTCACGGACGATGCCGAGCGCGAACGGCTTCGCGAACGGCTGTTCCGCGAAGCCCAATCCGCCGGCATTCTTTCCCACCCGAATATCGTGACCATTTACGACATCGCCGAGGAAAACGGCATGGCGTACATCTTCATGGAGTTCGTCAACGGCCCGCCGCTCGAGAAAATGTTGTCGCGCGAGCAGACTCCGGATAAGGACACGCTGCTCAGCATCCTGCGCCAGACCGCGGCCGCGCTCGATTACGCGCATCGCAAGGGAATTGTCCACCGCGACATCAAGCCCGCCAACATCATGATCCACGAAGACGGCACTGCCAAGGTGACCGACTTCGGCGTCGCGAAAATCATTTCGCAGCAAATGACGCTGGCCGGCACCATGATGGGAACGCCCAGCTACATGTCGCCGGAACAGGTGCAGGGCACCACCGTGACCGGCCGCGCCGATCAGTTCTCGCTGGCCGTCGTCGCCTATGAACTGCTGACCGGGGAAAAACCTTTCGTCGCGGAATATCTGCCCACGCTGTTGTTCAAAATCGTCCGCGAAGAGCCGCTGCCGCCGCAGCGTCTGAACACGACGCTCGGGATCCAGATCGAAACCGCGCTGCGAAAAGGGCTCGCGAAAAATCCTGAGGATCGCTACGAATCCTGCGCCGATTTTGTAAACGGACTATCGGCGGCCTGCATCGCGACCAAGGGCTGGACCCCGATTCCACGCGGCGCCAGCCATAATTTGCCGACTGCCGATTCGCAGGACGGCGCGGCGGCAGCCGATGATGCGGCCGTGAATCCGCTGGCCGAAACCGTGGCCGACGCCGCGCCACCAGCGCCGCGGACATCGGAATCACCGCTCGAAATTCCGTTCGACGCGCTGCCCCATCGCGAGCCTCCCGAACCCAGCCATGCTTTGCGAAACGTGCTGGTTTCGGCGATCGTCGTGGCCGCGCTGGTGGTCGGCGGAATTGTCGCGATGCAAAAATTCGCGGGCCGCGCGACGCCACCCACGACGCAGGCCACCACGCAGACGCCAGCCGCATCGAATACGCCAGCGCCTCCCGCCAATACTCCGGAGCCCACTGCTTCCACGCCCGCGCCGCCTCCGCCGCCGGCGGACGCGTCCAAGTCCACGCCTGATTCGTCCGGTGCGGATACGCAAGCATCGCCTCCAGCCAAGGAAACGGAATCACCCGTGGAGGAGAAACCCGCGCCGGTCGAGCCTCCCAAGCATCGGTATAGCGCCGAACCGGTGGATGGCGACGCAGCCCCGAAGGCCGGCGGCGATTCGACGTTTCAACTCACCACGAACCCCGCGGGAGCCGAAGCGGTCTTCGACGGCATTCGCCGTTGCACTACCCCCTGCACCGTAACGCTGCCGATGGGACGCCACACCTTCGTCGTGCGCCACAACGGTTATCGCGAAGCGAATCGCATCATCGATATTCCGCAGGACACCGGCTTGATTATCGATCTGACACGCCCATCCGGTGTCCTCAGCCTGATCTCGCAACCGCCCGGCGCAACGGTGTGGGTTGACGGGCAGGAGCAGCCGAAGAAAACGCCGTCCAGCCTCAATCTTCCCGCCGGCGAGCACCGCATCCAGGTGATGAGCGGAACCCAAACGCAGGAATTCACCATCGTCGTACGCGACGGCTCCATCATGTCGAGAACGGTTGCCTTCAACCCATGAGAATGACTCGGCGCAACATCTCCTCCGGCACGCCATGGGAGCCCGTTGTGGGATACTCCCGCGCCGTCCGCGTCGGCCCTCATGTCCACATCTCGGGAACCACGGCAACCGGACCGGACGGCTCCGTCGTCGCCCCAGGCGACCCTTATGCGCAGACGATTCAGGTGCTGCGCAATCTCCAATCCGCGCTCGAAAAAGCCGGTGCGTCACTCGAACACGTCGTGCGCACCCGGATGTTCGTCACCGATATTTCGCAGTGGGAGCAAATCGGCAAAGCCCACGGTGAATTTTTCGGCACGATCCGTCCGGCAACGTCGATGGTCCAGGTCGTCAGACTGATCGAACCGGACATGCTGGTGGAAATCGAAGCCGACGCGTTCGTCCCCGAATCCAAATAAAAAATCCCGCGACCGAAGCCGCGGGAGAGCCGCCAGGAAGCGGTGATCAAAATCGCGAAGCCTTTCAATACCACCAGTAGCGCGTGTACCACACGCGATATACCGGAACCACCGGCGCAACGTATACAGGCGCGTAGTAATACGTCCGGTAACCCCAGTAATGGTGATAGACGTAGTAAATGTAGTTGCCGGTTTCGGCGCTCAAGCCGTTTTGACCGGAAGTTTTCGGGGCAGGCGTCATGGCGCCAAAGGCCGTAATCGCCGCCAACATCAAAGCCAGAATCATAATTGTCTTTTTCATAACCGCCTCCTGATGGCTTAGGGCGGCCCATTGCCGGGCGTATTACTGGACATCGATAAATTTTTCCTTGAAAATCTGGGCATGACCAAAGCCATGACGGCGCTTGTGCTGCTGGCCGCCGCTTGCCGCGCGCAGGCGCCCGCCCAAAGCATCGAAGGAACCTGGCAGGGAACGCTCGAAGCCGGCGCGGTCAAACTCCGGCTCGCCCTGCATATAAGTAAGGATGCGAGCGGAGCCTTCACCAGCAAACTCGACAGCATCGACCAGGGTGCCATGGGCATCCCGGTCGCGAAAACGACCTTTGCCGATCACGCGCTCCATCTCGACATGCCGGTCCTTCACGCCAGCTTCGAAGGAACGCTTCACGCCAACGGGGAGATCGCCGGAACTTTTACGCAGGGCGCGGCGCTGCCCTTGACGCTCAAGCGGGCCGAGAAGGAAGAAGCGCTCATCCGCCCGCAGAATCCGAAGCCGCCGTTCCCCTACGATGCCATCGACGTTAGCTACGAAAACAAATCCGGCGGCGTGACCTTGGCCGGTACGTTGACCGTTCCCCATGGCGCAGCGCCGTTCCCTGCCGCGATCCTGATCACCGGCTCCGGCCCGCAAGATCGCGACGAATCGTTGATGGGCCACAAACCCTTCTGGGTGATCGCCGACTATCTGACGCGCCGCGGCATCGCCATTCTCCGTCTCGACGATCGCGGCGTTGGCAAATCCACCGGCAATTCGTCTCAGGCGACCCTGGCGGATATGGCTGGCGATGTGATCGCCGGCGTGGAATTCCTGAAAGGCCGCCATGAGATTGACGCGAAGCACATCGGCCTGATCGGCCACAGCGAAGGCGGCATCGTTGGACCCTTGGCGGCGTCCACGTCGAGCGATGTCGCATTCGTCGTGATGCTGGCCGGAACCGGCGTTCCCGGCGATCAGGTTCTGGAGCTGCAAGCCGAGTTGGTGGCCAGAGCCGCCGGCGCTAGCGACGCCGCGATCGCCGCCAACCACCGCATCCAGACGAAACTCCTCGACACGCTGCGCGCCGAGCGCGACGAGAAGGACGAAAAAGTCATCATCGAAAAATTGCGCGCGGCCTGGCGTCAGGGGAAACCGGCCGGTGCCGGCGAGAACGCTGACAAGGTGGTGGACACGCAAATCGCCGCTCTGGTGTCACCCGAAATTCGATCCTTCCTCTTCTTCGATCCCGCGCCCGTGCTGCGCAGCCTGCAGGTACCGGTGCTCGCGCTGAACGGATCGCGCGATATCCAGGTCCCGCCGCGGCAGAATCTTCCAGCCATCGCCGGCGCGCTGGCCGCGGGCGGCAACAGCGATTTTACGGTCGCCGAGTTGCCCGGTTTGAATCATCTGTTCCAGAAATGCAAGGCCTGCTCGGTCTCCGAATACGGTCAGATCGAAGAAACGTTCTCGCCCGCGGCGCTCGAAATCATGGGCAACTGGATCACGAGGCACAAATAATAACCCCAAAGCGCAACGCGACGAACTCGGTTTTGCACGATCCAAAAAACGATGTTACGCTGATCGTTTGGCTCCCCAGCAAGCAACACCGAAGGAACTGGTCATCCGGAACTTCGACGGCAAGACGGTGACTGTGCCGCTCGACCGTGACCGCATTTCGCTCGGCCGCTCGAGTTCGAACGAGCTCTGCTACCCCGACGACGTCGGCCTCTCGCGCCAGCATCTCGCCCTGACGCGTACCAACGGCGAATGGTTTGTCGAAGATCTGGGCAGTAAGAACGGCACGCTGATGAACGGCAAGCGCCTGGAGCGCAAGATGCCGTTCAACCTGGGCGACCGTATTGCCGCTGGTCACCTCAATATCGAATTCGCCGACATCGGCCTGCCTTTCGATAACACCGTGATGTTCGTCGATCACGGGGAAAGCGTTTCGAGCGCGTCCACTACCGTGGTCGCCAGCCTCGACTCCGTGCTCGGCCCGCAGGTCGAAGATCTCAACAAGACGTACGTGATGCAGGGCAGCCCGCAGATGCGCGCGCTGATTCGCGCCGGCCGCGAGCTCGCCGGTCATCGTCCCCTCGCGGAGCTGTTCCAGGTGATCATGGATCTCTCGATGGACGCCGTGAACGCCGGCCGCGGCGTCCTCATGACCCTTGAAGGCGACAATCTGGAGGTGCGCGTCCATCGCGGCGAAGGATTCAAAATTTCCAGCACCGTGCGCGATCGCGTGCTGAAGGAGAAAGCGTCGCTGCTGGTGCGCGACGCGCAGATGGACCAGGCCCTGCGCGAACAGATGAGCATTGTGGAGCAGAAGGTTCGCAGCATGATCGCCGTGCCGCTTCAAACCAACGATCGCGTGATCGGCCTGATTTACGTCGATTCGCCGCACAGCATCCGCGAATTTTCGCGCGAGGATCTGAATCTGCTCACCGTCATGGCCAACGTCGCGGCCATCCGCATCGAGCACGCCCGCCTCAACGAAATCGAGGAAGCCGAGCGCGCCATGGCCAAAGAGATGCAACAGGCCGCGCTCATCCAACAAGGTCTGCTGCCGTCCAAGCCGCCGACGGTCGCTGGCCTTGACATCTTCGGAAAGACCACTGCCTGCCACACCGTCGGCGGCGACTATTTCGATTACTTGGAATTTCCCGACGGCCGCATCGCGGTGCTGGTCGGCGACGTCGCTGGCAAGGGCATGCCGGCTTCGCTGCTCATGTCGAGCCTCCAGGCCCGCGTGCAGGTGCTGTTCGAGGATCCCGATGAGCTGGCGCGCAAAATCGGGCGCTTGAACAAGACCCTCAGCTCGAATATCCCGGACAATCGGTTCATCACGTTCTTCATGACCGTTATCAATCCCTCAACCGGGGAGCTGGTGTACACCAACGCGGGCCATAATCCTCCGCTACTGGTGCGCGCCTCCGGCGGTTGCGACAAATTGGCCGGCGGCGGCGTAATTCTCGGAATCCTGCCCATGGCGACATACAAGGAAATGAGCGGCCAAATGCAGCCAGGCGACGTGTTAGTGCTGTTCAGCGACGGCGTGACCGAAGCTCCCAACCCCGCGGATGAGGATTATGGCGACGAGCGTCTGGGCCAACTGGTCGCCTCCATGCGCGACCGCCCGGCTCAGGAAATCGTCGAAGCCGTCGAAAAGGCGGTAGCCGATTTCACCCAAGGCGCCCCCGCGGCCGACGATATCACGGTCGTGGTCGCACGCAGGATTTAAGACTTCACCGTCGTCCAGATCATCCCCACCGTCAGTGCGATCATCACCACCGCTGTCGACCATGCGATGGCGTTCTGCCACGTATTATTGGTGAACTCCTGCATGATCCGCCGCCGGTTGATCAGCATCAGCATGTAGAAGAGCACGAACGGCAGCAGCACGCCGTTGGCGACCTGCGACAACAGGATCACTTTCAACAGCGGCATCTTCGGGATCATGACGAACCCCGCGCCCGAGGCGATCAGCAGCGTATACAGCCAGTAAAAAATCGGCGCCTCGGAAAAGTGTTTCTCCACACCCGATTCAAACCCGAGCCCTTCGCACACGTTGTAGGCCGTCGCCAGCGGCAGAATCGCCGCCGAAAGCAGCGACGCATTGATCAGTCCGACCGCGAACAGCAGCGTCGCGAATTGTCCCGCGAACGGCCGCAGCGCGATTGCCGCCTGGCCGACGTCGGTGATTTCGCCGTGCCCCGATTTATAAATCGTCGCCGCGCAAGCCACCACGATGAAAAACGCGATCACATCGGTAACGATACAGCCCAGAATCACATCCAGCCGGCTGAGCGAATAATGCCGCGGGTCCACGCCCTTCTCGACGATCGACGCCTGAAGATAAAACTGCATCCACGGCGTGATCGTCGTTCCGATCAGCCCCACGATCATCACCAGGTACTGCGGGTCGCTGTTGAACTGTGGAACCAGCGTGTCGTGCACAGCCAGTTTCCAGTCGGGCTTCGCCAGAAACGCCGAGATCGGATACGCGAAATAGATCAGCGAGAACACCACCAGCAAGCGCTCCACCGGCTTATAGCGCCCGCGCACGATCACCGTCCATACCAGCGCCGCGCCGATCGGCACCGCGATATATTTGCTGATTCCGAACACGCCGAATCCCGACGCGAGCCCCGCAAATTCCGCCGCAATGTTTCCGAAATCCGCCAGGCTCAAAATCGCCATGGTGATGAACGTCGCGCGCATGCCGAATTCCTCGCGGATCAGGTCCGACAGGCCCTTGCCCGTTACCGCGCCCATCCGCGCCGCCATTTCCTGCACGACGATCAGCGCGATCGTGGTTGGAATCAGCGTCCACAACAGCATGTATCCGAACTTCGCACCGGCTTGCGAGTAGGTGAGGATGCCGCCCGGATCGTTGTCGACGTTGGCCGTGATGAACCCCGGCCCCAGCACGGCAAGAAACGCCAGCAACCGGTATTTGACCATCGACAGATTCGCCGTGCGGCGCACCAGCGGCTGTCGAATGAGATGATCGCCTCGCATTGTTTCCGGACCCTTGTTCGAGGCTACAAGGTCGAGGTGCGTATTGTAAACAGTTCGCGCGAAAAAAATCGCGAGTATAGCGCAATCGACGCGGCCCACATCGCCATCGCAGCGAAACAAAACAAAACACCGCGTTGATGTTCCGCCATTCCCGTGGCGAGTCCGCCGACCCCGCCCACCAGTCCCGGAAACAGCCGGCTCCCGGAAAATCTCCAGCGCCGCATTGGCGCCGCCATTCGGACGGACGCGTGATGCCCCACCGCCAGCGCCACCAGCCCGGAAGTCAATCCCGCGAGGGGCTCCAGCGGGAGCAACAGCACCGCGAGCAATCCCAGATACGCTGCGTCTTTCGCCAGCAAAATTTCCCAACCTCGCAAAGGCAGCAGACGGTACCGCGCCATAGCTGAGCTCGACCGGTCCAGTCCGAACAAACATTGCGCATACGTGCTGATCGACATCGCCACCAGCAGCGATAGGATCGGCATCGCCGCCGGGTCCGGATTCCTGCCCAGGAACCGGTACATCGCGCCCCCCACGCTGAACGCGATCGCCACGTAAAAGTCCAGCACGGTCAGCATCTGCCGCGCATTCAAGCGGATCAGCCCACCGAGCCTTCCTGGCATCGGCGGAACATAGCGCAG
>Ga0187784_10002749_pt1 | contig 14126 bp, 10 predicted proteins | sample 1015_SJ02_MP15_2_FD_132964 | JGI IMG/M metagenome (GOLD analysis project Ga0187784, IMG submission 132964) | Tropical peat soil microbial communities from peatlands in Department of Meta, Colombia - 1015_SJ02_MP15_20_MG | ecosystem: Environmental > Terrestrial > Soil > Wetlands > Peat | place...
CGGATGGTCGGCGCCAACCTGACGTTCCGTGAGTTTTAAAAGCTCTTGCGCTTTTTCCAGCGCGGCGGCAAAGCGGTGCGCCGCGAGATGAGCCGTGATTTGCCGGTAGGCGACGATCCCCTGAGAGATCACGTTTGGGTTCTGTGCGACAAGGTGCTCGACGAATTGTTCCTGGGCCTTTGCGTCTTTACCTTGCGCAAGCAGGGCAGACACCAGTCCCGTGTGGGCCATCGACAGCTCGAAGGACAGCTCTTTTTCTTTCCCCTGGCAATCGGCGATCGCCTCACGAAAAACTTCTTCTGCTTTCGCGTCTCTTGATTGCCCAAGAAGCGCAAACCCCAGATGGATTTTGACCTGAATGCGAGTCTTCGGTCCCTCGGGCGTGGAATCGTCGGCAAGTCGGTTGAGCGCTTCCTTAAAGAGAGGGATGCTGCGCTCGTAGTCCCATTTGTCGCCGAGGACTGAGGCGAGCGCATACAGGTTTTCACCGACCTTGAGGGGGTCGGCATCCCGGTGCTCTTGATAGAGATCCCGCGCCTTGCTCAGCAGTTTCTCGGCCTCTTCATATTGCCCCTGGCTGCGGTCGACCTCTCCGAGCATCGTCAGGAGGTCCGCTCTCGTGGTGGGATAGTCGGCGAATTCGTCGTTGACCGACTGTGCGGCGCGCTTGACCAATTCCACGACGGTCAGATCCTTCGCGGGCTCCTGCACCCTGCGGAATCCGGCTCCGCGGAAACCAAATTCGTCCGCCGAACGAAAGAGCCGGCCGACGAACAATGCGAACTGTCGCGCGCGCTCCTTCTCAACCTGCGCCAGCTCTTGCTGGGCGGCCTCCTTGACGGCCGCCTCGTGTGCACGTACGAATCCCCAGACTGTCCCGATCAAACCGGCCGTTAACAACACAAAAAAGCAGGCGAGCGCTAGGACAGCGCGGCGGTTGCGGTAGATAAATTTCCGCACTCGGTAGCTCGCACTCGGGGGGCCCGCGAGCACGGCTTCGTCCGCCAAGTAGCGATGAAGATCCATGGCCAATCCATTGGCGGTCTCGTAGCGCCGCGTGCGATTCTTTTCCAATGCCTTCATCACGATCCAATCGAGCTCGCCCCGCACCTGGCCACTCAACTTCCTGGGCTCCAAACCCCGGTTTGCAGCGATTGAGGGAAGTCCCTCGAGAGTGCTCAGGCGTGTGCTCGGTTTTGGAGGCTCCTCTTCGCGGACTAAACGCAGCAACTCCAAAATTGCGGCCTCCTTGACCCGCTTGCGTTCCAGCGGCGTGGTGCCCGTGAGCAACTCGTAAAGCAGCACTCCCAACGAGTAAATGTCGCTTCGCGTATCGATGTCGAGCTGGTTCATCTGTGCCTGCTCGGGCGACATGTACTGGACGGTTCCCACCACGTTACCGAATGACGTGAACATTGTTTGTTCGGTCAATTTCGCCCCTGTCGCTTTTGCGACGCCGAAGTCAATCACTTTGGGCACCGGATTGCCGTCGTAGAGCGCCACCAATACGTTGGACGGCTTGAGATCCCGATGGATAATCCCTTTTTGATGCGCGTGCTGAACGGCGGCGCACACGGGAATGAAGAGCTCCAGTCGTTGGCGCGGCGTAAGTCGGCGTTCATCGCAGAACTGTGTCAGAGGCACCCCTTTGACCAGTTCCATCACAAAGTAGGGAAGCCCGGTATTGGTCGTACCACCATCAAAAACCCGAGCGATGTTCGGGTGGTCCATGAGCGCGAGAGCTTGACGCTCCGCCTCGAAGCGCGCCACGATTTGGCGCGAATCCATTCCCGGCTTGATGATCTTGAGTGCGACGCGGCGCTCGACCGGCTCCTTTTGCTCCGCCATGTAGACGACGCCCATCCCCCCCTCCCCGATCTGTTCGAGCAGCTTGTAGGGGCCAATGAGTACGCTGGATCGCTCGCCGCGGGAGTCACCGATTAGGGTCGGCGCAAGGCTCGGTGCAATTGGTTCCGGCGCCTCTTTGGTTGGCGCGTGAGCGTGTAGCAGCGGCTCCACCTGCTGCCGCAATAGTTCGTCGCCCGCGCACGCCGCCTCTAAGAACTTGCCGCGCTCAGCCGGATCCGTGATCGCATTTGCTGCCAGAAAAATTTCGTCTGCGTTTCGCGGCGCGTTGGCCATTGCGTTTTCCGATCGCCCGACGGCACACCAACGATCGCGCAAAGTCGTTGCCGGGCGCCGGAGGCCCTTCGGGTGCTATGAATTGCGCCCGATGCCGCAGTTGCCCTGCAGGATCTCAGAGAGTGGCGCAGCACCAAAATCGGTCCTGCAGCGGATCCCCCCACGCCCCAGTAGTGCGTGGAACGCGAATTGAATCGCGACCGGGCGTGTGGCGTGACGCCTAGTAGGCCTCCAGATTCAGTGCCAGCTCGTCCGACTCAACGCCCTCAACACCGATCCGGGAAGAAGCTGATTAGGACGTGTGGCGACAGGTGTGAAATGATTTCCCCGGTTCGGGAAAGTCAGGTCCGAACGACTTAGACAAAGCAGCAGGCCATCGCCCCGACTGGGGACTTACCGCGGCCTCAAGATATTTCGAGGCACCAGCGCTTTCGCGTCGATGTTCACGACCGGCGGCAGTAAGTGAGGCCCAGTCTGCCGCGCGAGATGTCGGGAGTCAAGGCCCTGAAGGCACTTCCGCGCTGCGCTGGTACGCGTCAAATCGCATACAACTTCCCAGGAACTCGCCGAGTACTTACAGACGTTGATGGACTTCGAACAGCATGGGCGTCTGTTTTACGTCTATCGCTCTCACTCGGGTGAACCTGTCACGACCGATGACAAGCGCGTGATCGGGTTGGACCCGCTGAGATCGCTGAGATGGTCGTCGATGCCGGGTTGGTGAATTGGCTCTTACGCAAGGTCGGCTAGGCCTGTTCCACAAACGCTTTGCCCTCAGGCGCTGATCGGAAAACTTGGCTCACCTGCATTGACGGGGCCCTAGTGCCGCCTCCCCTTTCGCCGTGCTCGGTCTTTCATTCCGCCGTGCACGCGAAGAACGCGGACTTTTGCCCGTGGTCGTTGACCGGCGCCCTAGGGGAACTACGGATTGTGCCTGCATCGCCTTGCAGGTAGGTTGCCGTGCGGCGTGACACACTGGTGTGTGGTGCGCTTGCGTCCGGGCTCGCAGCCATCTGGCCCATCTCGGTGGCTGCGAGCTTTTTGGGCTGTTTTGCGAGCGGCCCACCGGGTGCATGGCCGACTTCGTGTCCGGCCCAAGGTTGGATGTTAACCAGTCACGGTCTCCCGTTCGTGGGGGGCCGCATGGGCAGGCGCGTGCGCTTCCCGCGGGCCAACCTCATTGCCTTGGTGGGTGCGGTCGCCTTCTGGCCGTACGCCTATTGGGCTTCGACGTAGCCTGCCGCTGATTGTCCGCACGACCACTTTCCGAATCGCCGCGGTCGGCGCTGAAACCCCTACTCTTCGGGGACGGAAATCTAGGGTCCAGTCGGTGGGGTTCGCCGTCGCCTGGAGATTCAATAGACGCCCCCGCGAGTGCGGATTGTGGACGCGATTATTTGGCGGCTTTGCGTCGCGAGCGCTTGGCCGTCGCCCTCGCTGGCTTTGACCGCCCACGGCGTTGAGCCCCGTTTTCCAAGTAATTTGCGAAATCCAATTCGATGGCACGCATTGGCAATGCGGTGTCGAAAACTCCGTCCATGTCCTCGATGTAGTGCACCGCACGAGTGAGCATCCTTGCCAGAAAGTCACGCCGCACGTCCCCCTTCCACTTGTCTGCCTTCGGCTTGGCTGACCTCGGCTTGGTTGACTTCGGCATCGTGAGCCTCCTGCTTGGTAGAGGTAGCCCAGAATCTTTCGGCTGTGTCCTCGGTTACCTAATCCAAAAGCGCGTGTCCGTAAATCGACTCCGACCCGATTCGCATTTCGATTCAAACCTTCGCTGGACGTGCAGTGACACCAGCATCAACAGGCCAATGATAGCCGGTTCCTCAAACTTGCGAGCCATCGTCTCAATTCCTGAGACGGCCCCAGCATGACGAGAGACGCGGCCGATTGGATTGATCGAGACGCGCCCCTCCGCCTCGAGGTCTTTGATCCGCGATTTGAATTCCATAACGGCGGTTTCCCAACTCTAAGGAATCACGGTTCCAATGCCGCCGATTCTCGTAGTTTCGCCCCAGCTCGAGGATTGACCGAGCCACCCCCCCCAGCCGAAGCCGCGGCAGCCGCGTGCCGATGACGCCGCCTGTCTCATAAGGGTTACTACTGCCGGCGGGTTACTACCAATTGTTTTGACTCCAGCGCGCCGCATAGGCTGCCTGCGACGTAACACCCGTCAGGCAAATTCCGGTGTGCGCGGCCGTTCTCTCCCGTCGTGGCATGATGCAGGCAGGTGCAACAATGGGCCAAGATTTTGATGCTGGTAAGGTTGCTGGGCGTCAGTGGATGACGCAGCTTTTAAAGACCCACGATGAGTTTGAAGCCCTTTTGCTGACCGAAGAGGAAAAGTTCAGGCGCGCTGCCGCAAACGACAGCCGCCTTTCGAGTTTCGATGATGGTTTCTTTGCGGCTGCAGAAGCGATGCTCAAGGGCCGTGATTGATTTATGGCCCCCTCCTGCCTTTGGCGACAGTCCTCGTGAACTTGAGTGCCGTGGGCGCTTCGCGTCCGCAGCATGCTTCAGCTCTCAGTCCCCCCCGACCGCCGGTCGGGGCGCGGCACAGATCGCTGAAGCCTCTTCGGTTTAGCCTTCCGTCCGGTTTTCGTTGAGATGCCGCGTGGCAAGATCCACGGGCAAAATGGATGAGGCAAATCTTGACCGTGCTGAACCAACGCGATGCTCGTACGTGGCTCGCGGGGAAGCGGGGCGAACTCACGGGAGCTCATGGCCTGACGCGCTTTAGCGATGGGCTTCTTTATGGCGCCGAGGAAGTCCTTGAGGGCCGCCAATAACGAATCGTCCACTTGGCGGTCTTGGGCTGCGACAGCCGTGCCCGGAACCAAGTCCGTCAGAATCTCTCAATCGCAAAACTGGCGGTTGAATGCCTGCCAATTCGCTTCCCATAATGGCCTTCGATTGGGTGCCACGAGATTGTGTGCCACGAGGTTGAAACCAGCGAGGCGGACAACTATGGGACGGGGAAAATTGGTGTCATTCGTCGTGGTTGTCTGCTCGTGGCCGCTGGCCGTAGCTGCACAAAATGCCCGCGAGAAAGAAATCGCCGATTTCACCGAGGCGATACGAATCGCTCCGAAAGACGCAACCGCCTGGTACAACCGTGGCGTCGCCTGGCTTGAAGGGAAGCAGTACGACAAAGCCATCGCTGATTTCAACAAGGCGATTCGCTTCGCCCCGAAAAACGCGTTGGCCTACTACAAACGGGGCAACGCATGGCGTCTCAAGAAAGAATACGACAAGGCTATCTCGGACTACACTCGGGCGATTCGGCTCGATCCGAATTTTGCCTTTGCCTACAACAACCGGGGCGTCGCCTGGACTGACAAGAAGGAATACGACAAAGCGATTTCCGACTACAACGAGGTGATTCGGATTGATCCAAAGTTCGCTCCGGCCTACAGCAACCGGGGCGAGGCCTGGGCGTACAAAAAGGAGTACGACAAGGCCATCGACGATTACAACGAAGCGATTCGGCACGATCCGAACTTTCAAATGGCGTACGGCAACCGTGCCGAGGTCTGGGCGCTGCACAAAAAGGAATACGCCAAGGCCCTGTCTGATTACAACGAAGCCATTCGGCTCGATCCCAAGGACGCTTATAACTGGAATGCTCGAGCCTGGTTTGCCGCGACTTGCCCAGACGCAAAGTACCGTGACGGACAGAAGGCCGTGATCGACGCCACGAAGGCCTGTGATCTGACCTCGTGGAAAGACGGGGCCAAACTCGATACTCTCGCTGCCGCCTACGCCGAACAGGGCGATTTCGCCAACGCCGTCAAATGGGAGGAAAAGGCCCTCGAGCTGGCTTCGGAGCAGCAAAAGGCAGAAGTCCAATCCCACCTCGATCTCTTCAAAGCCCACAAACCCTATCGCCAGGAAGCAAAGAAGTAGACGCCGGGTCGAAGCGCGGCGAGTCTCGAGAACGCACTTCGCAACCCAATCGCGGTTCTGGCTCGGGGTCTCCCATCGTCCGGCACTTCCAAGACAATCCAGCGTTTCGTGTCGCATCGCCGCCGCCCGACCCGATCAAATCTGAACACACGTAGACCGGCGCTCCCAGGACAAACATCTGGTCGATCTGGCCCTCGGCCTTTTTTTGTGGACAATCGTCGCGCAGTGGGGGAACTACTTATTGCTCTCCGTGGGACGAGTTGCGTACGCTGTTGCCGTCACCCGCGGGATGGCGCGGCGTGACAGTGATCTTCTCAATTCTCTCACAGGCCACCGCCACGATGAGCACCCTGCAGGAGAGTCCACCACAGCGGTCCTTGGCCGCGGAATTTGCAATCAGCGTCCTCTGGTTCCTGGGCGCCATCCCCATTGCGCTTGCTTTCTGGTTCTTCTCGTGATCGCCGCATCTGACACTCTAGCCAGATGGCGGGATGTGCAGATGCTAAGATCGAGATCACTGTAAAGCGCGCTGTTTCTTGTTGAAGTCCGCGGACCGCGTGTTTTCTGTCGCGCGCCCCAGCACGCTACGGCCAGCGAGCTGTGGCCGGTCGACCGCCGGGCCCTGCTTGCCCGCAGTCCTTTGAGCAACCGGGTTAAGAGGCGTCGTTGTCCAAGGCGATCGTTGGCAAACGTCCACCGGCAATTCCCAGCCCATCACCAGCACGCTTCAGATTCGCCTTGCTTCCGATCGCCTGATGTCTCATGCTGTGCGCCCCCCCGGGGCACAGTTCGAGTCCCGGTGTCGATGCGTCGAGTCATGAAGAGACCGTTAATTTCAAAGTTCGGTCAGTGGCGTTGGTGGTGAAGGTCGTGCGAAACTCTGCGATCAGTCGAGCGGCACTGGCCACAGGAGGGACCTGGCCGGGACGTGATCGTAAACCGCGGGAAGCCGCTGAGTTTGCCCGGGCGCACGGAAGCCAGGCTCGCGTGTCAGAACTGCAGGGACCGGCTCCGTGTCCATTTCGAGATGGAGCTAGTATCGCTTCGCGGCTCGGTTGGTCCGTCGCAAACCGAGCTTCCGGTCCACTTCACCAGGGGCTGCCCGGCAATGGGATTCGTCGTAAGGGCAGTCAGCGTGACGGGTGAGGTGATGTGGGTCGGCTTATTTCGCTACGGTGAATACCGCGCGTTCGGACCAAGGGAGACGGCTGAGATCTTCCAGACTCAGCACGAAGCGCAAACCGCCATCAGCCGGCTGCCGGAGCCACTGGTGGGCTTCGGACTAACTTTCACGGTCGAATCGGCAGCGCAACCGGGGGTTGCCTGAATTGCCAGCGGCAAGGCGCTTTGGTGAGCCACAGCATGGTCACTGACGATCCGGCAACCGGCCAAGGTGTCACGATCCTCGCATCGCGACGCCGAACCAAACCCCGTGTCAGAGGGGCGCTGGGACTGTGTTCTTGGGCCTATCTCGTCGGCTCGGTCGGCTTGTGGGTTCTCCTTCAATGGGCCGACGACTGGTGGGTGGCCACACTGTCGATGTTCCTTCCCCGCTGGCTGTTTGCAATTCCGCTCGTGATCCTGGTGCCGGCCGCATTCTGGGTCCGCTCCCGCACTCTTGTTGCACAACTGCTCTTTACGGGCGTGGTCGTCGGCAATGCCACAGGATTCAATGTTCCTTGGCAAAAGTTCGCCGTCGATCTGTCCCAACACGTGCCGTTTCGGGTGATGACCTGCAATCTGCACGGTAACTGGAGGGATCCCCCGGAGTTTGAGGCACTGATTGAAGACACTCAAGTCGATGTTGTGGCAGTGCAGGAATGGCCCGGTGCCCAATGGTCGGCGCTACAAACGGTCAAAGGCTGGCATGTCTACAATTCCCCGCGTCTGTTCCTGGCGAGCCGCTATCCGATCCGGGCCGCGATCAACCTGGGCGACAACCCGATGGACGAATTTGCGTCAGCCACGCGCTACGATCTGGAAACTCCCATCGGGGTGGTCCACCTTTTCAATCTCCACCTGGCGACGAATCGGTACGGGCTTAACGATGTGGTTCACGACAATCGCAAAGGTGCGAGGGAGATCAGCGCCAACAGCACGCGTCGCACTGAGCAATCCGAACGCTTGGCCGCTAAGGCTGCGGAGGTCCGCGAGCGCGTGCTGGTCGTCGGCGACTTCAACACGCCGCCAGAAAGTCGCATCTTCCCCCAGGCGTGGTCTGATTACGAAGACGCGTTCGGCGCGGCCGGATGGGGATGGGGCTACACCTTCTTGGAGATGCGCACCATGGTTCGGATCGATCATGTCTTGACTGGCACAGGCTGGACCTGCAACCGCTGCTGGGTCGGGCCCGATGTCGGCTCCCCGCATCGCCCGGTGATCGCCGAACTCTACTGGACCGGAAGGTAAGCCGATCGCAGGCCCGCGCCGGCTGATTGCCCGAAGCGCGCGCTTAAGCGCTGCGTTGCCACAGATACGGAGCTTGGGCGATGCGGCAACTTAGACGCGAATGACAGCGTCTTTTGCCTACTGCCGCCGGGGACCGGTTATCAGGCGACTAACAGACGAAATAGACGGCCTCTGTTCGTGGGCGAACGCGTCGCGCTCAACCGCGGCCCGCCGCGATCGAAATCCAATCCGCCTTGTAGCTAAGCCTCGCCCGCTAGATATTGGTTTGGCGACCGATTCGCGAGACTTGCCCCAACGCTGGCTCAAGCGCCCGGCAGGCTGCCGCCCCACAACGCCATCGGTCTGCCTGGCCGTCGTCCGGCCCTCGTCCCTCGTCGAATACCATGCAAATACCCAAATCGCAGAGCTTGGCAGTGAACAGCAACGACAGACCACAACGACCCACTAATTCGGTTCGCTTGCCCTCCGGAAAGCCCGGGTCGCAGCCGCGTCTTTTGCGACCGCCGACAGCCAGGTTGCTCGTTGCGGCGCTGCGAGCTTAGGGATACTATGCGGTTTGCGCAGAATTATCTCCAGCGCGAAATTCTCCGGATGGAAGCTCGCTTCTCCGTTGTTTCGGGCCCATGTCGCGGGCAGACCTATCAAATCCTGCCCGGGAAATTCATTATCGGCCGAGAACCGGATTGCCAACTGGCGGTTGACAGCAGCTTTGTGAGCCGACACCACTGCGTGTTCTTGATGGATGAATACACCGTGAGAATTCGCGATCTTGGGAGTAAAAACGGCACCTTCGTGAATGAAGAGCCGGTTCGATCCGGTGAGCGGATCTTGACCCACGGCGACACGATCCGAGTGGGAGACCTGATCATTCGATTCGAGTTGTCGGTCGGCCCCTCGATCGCGACATCCTCACCGGAAACTGACGCCGGCCAACGCGACACGACCTGATCGATTCGAGGGTGGTCTACGATCTTCGCGCCGTCGCCACCCGCCGACGGTCTGGTGGAACGCCATCAGGTTGCCCGTCTTGCCAGGCCGAGGTCGTTTTTTTAGCGCGGCCCCAGGCAGTCGCACCGCGACGACACCAGACCAGTTCGAGCGCTCACACCCGGCGCGGGCACGGCCATCGTCCGAGGTTTAAGGCGCTTGGGCAGGCAAGTCGGCCCTATTAGTAGAAGTCCCAGTCGTAGAAATCCCGGTCGTAGAAGTCCCAATTGTACGGTTGTCGCGGCTTTGTCATAAGAAAGCGCAGAATGGATGCGTCGCGCCCACTCGGCGAGAATCTAGCATTACCGTGCCGCAAATGCTCGTGATCTCCGTGCGTGATTCAATCTCCTTGAGCGATTCAATTTCCTTGAAAGATCCAATCGGATGCCGCTTCTGATCGTCGACGCGGGCGCATCGACAGATTTGTGATTTCTGCTTTGTGATTTCTGTTGTGATCGCTTGTGCGGGCCCGGGTGATCGCATGAATTGCGTTACCAATGGCGCTTTCTTGGCCGCGCTTCGCAGCAGTCGCCTCCTGACGAACGAGCAACTGGCGGAGGCGGAGCAGATCCTCGCCCGAGGCAGCGGAGCCTCGGAGCTTTCCCGTGAGTTCGTACGGCGCCGAATGTTGACGACGTGGCAGCTTGGCCACCTCGAGAGCGGCCACACGCAGTTTCGCTGCGGTCAGTACCTGCTGTTGGATGTCCTGGGCCAGGGCAATATGGGCATTGTCTATAAGGCCCGCCGCGTCGACAGCCCGAGGCTGGTGGCGATCAAGGTCATGTCGGGGCGGGCTGCGGCCAACGGCCGGTTATCCGCTCGCTTTCAACGGGAGATTCGGCTCGTGTCGACCGTCCGCAGCCCGCATGTGGTGAGGGCTCTCGACTCGGGGCGGATCGCCGATCGCGACTACTTAGTCATGGAATTCGTCCGAGGGCGGACTTTGGATTGGTGGATCCAGGCCAATCGGCCATTGCCCATCACGTGGGCCTGCGAGTGTGCGCGACAAGTGGCACTCGGGCTGCAACACGTCCATGAAAGCGGCCTGATCCACCGCGACATCAAACCTTCCAACATCATGGTGTCCGGCGAGTCAGTCGATCGAGGACCACGGGTGCGAATCCTCGATTTGGGGCTGGGGCGATTTGCTGGACCATCTGCCCGCGGGGACGACCTGACGCGCGACGGTCAAACTGTAGGCACGCTGGATTACATGGCTCCCGAACAACTGCAAGACAATCGGACCGTCGATATTCGCTCCGATATCTATGCGCTGGGCTGCACGCTGTTCGAAGCGCTCACCGGTCGACAGCCGTTCGAGGGAAAGGACCTGGGCGAGAAAATGCTGGCGAAACTAGTCGGCACACCGAGCCGCCTCGAAAAGTTTCGCAATGACGTTCCCAGCGAACTGGCCAAACTGCTCCTGCAAATGCTGTGTCGCGAGCCGGAGGGGCGACCCACCATTCCCAAGTATGTGGCTGATGCACTCCGGGGGTTCGCGACCCGCAGGCCGGCCAAGCCGGCAAAGCCGAACCAATCGGTCGGTGTCGCGGCAAGGAGCCGTCTTGAGAATGTCAAATCCCTCACCTCCGTAGCAGGTCCTGCTCAACGGCCTGCGGAAAACCTGGCCAAGCCCCCAAAGTCCAGATTTTTCCGTCTTCTTCAGTGGGTGCGACTCGTTCGCAGGCGCACCCTGAGGACTTCTGAATGAGCGCGGGGGACCCGCAAGCCGATTCTGAAAAGCCCTCCGTGCCGACGGAAGATCTGCGCGGGATTCTGACCCTGCGAGCTTCGGGCCGGGAGTTGGGAGACGACCGGCTGTTGGAATTCCAGCAACCGTTCGCCGTGATCGGACACTCTTCCGACGCCGATATCCCGCTAAAAAGTTCGCAAGTCAGCTTCCGCCATGCCTATCTGCAAATCCTCGATCAGCAGGTGGTCTGCGTCGATCTCTGCAGTAAAACCGGCCTCTTTTGGGGTGGCCAACAACGTTCATGGGGCTGGCTTTCTGCCACCGACCCCGTGCGCATCGGCCCGTACTCTTTTCGTCTCGCAGAGGAAGGCCGTCTCGCAGATGAAGGCCGTCTCGCAGATGAAGAATCGAGCCACTCTGGGGTCGCAACGAACGAGCCAGCCTCAAATCCGCTCGAGGAACTGGCTCACTCGGAAGAGTTCCCCCAATATGTTTTGGAACTCTTTGACGATTCGGTCGCCGATCCGCTCCGCTCAATCGATCAACGAATTACATTGATCGGCCGCGACGTCAGGTGTGCCCTGCATCTGGACGACTCGAGCGTCTCGCGTGTGCACTGCGCCCTCGTTCTCGAGCGCGACGGACTCTGGGTGGTCGACCTTTTGGGTAAAGGGGGAGTGCGTTTGGACGGCAAGCCCATCCGCAGCCAAAAGGTGGAGAGCGGTTCCGAGCTTGCTGTCGGTAATCAGACGATGGCCTTTTGGCGACGCGATGCGGAATTCCGTCTCGCCCGCGGCGAGGATCTCGGTGACAACCTTGCCGACATCCAGGAAGTTCCGGAACTGGGCAACCTCCGCGGGTGGCTCGGAACCTTGTTCGCGATCGAATACGAGAGAGAAACTTTGGTTGTGATGCCGACGATCCGAAGCGGAATGTTCCGCTATCAAAAGCTACAAGTCGAGTTAAACGCACTGCGGTACAAGTTGCTCCATTCTGCAGTCTCCCATCTCGTGCTTGATCTGAGCGGTCTGGACTACGCTGGTTCCGAAGTCATGTGCGCTGTGGTGGCATTGGCGCGGCAAGCCGAATCGCGTGGAGGTCGCATCGCCCTGTGCAGCGCGACCAGTCGAGCAGAGAGTGTACTTAAAAACATGGGCCTCGCTCGGATTTGGACGCTCTACCCAACGCGCCAAGCCGCGCTTGAAGCCGTCACTTGTCAATAAGAACAGGGCGGGAAGACCTGAGCGGGTAGGGCAGCAGGTCGCGGCATCTTGTGACGGCATCTCGGGCAGACGAAATCTCCCAATCGCGTTCGACAGTTCTTCAGAGGCAGCGGGCGGAGCGGACGCGGCCTCTTGGCTCAATCCATTTCGGTCAGCTGACCTGACAACGCAGCCGCGTCCATCTGCCTGACACGACAAGCGTGGAACGTCCGTCGGCGATAGAAAACGCCTGCTCGCAGTTCCAGGGGCTTTGCAGAGCCCGCGGAGAACCCGAGCATTTTTGCTCGCTCGCCGGCAGCGGCGAAGAAGTCAGACCGCTCGATCGGATTCATCGACACGCACACGGCGGTCGAAGTTCGTGAGCGCCAAAACCTCGCGGATCTCCGTCGAAGAGTTGATGATGGCAACCTCGACCCCCTTATTCAGGATCGAAGTTACGACGGCGAGGAATCCACTCGGAACCGTCGAAACCCCAGCCATGTCGAACGCGAACTCCCGACACGCATGCTGGTCAATCAACCCGGTAATTTGCGCGAGATAGCGGCTCAGCACATGTTCCGGCGGCAAATCGCCGCCGGCGAATCCGACCACAGTGCGATGTCCGGTCGAGTGGATCCGAAGTCGGCTGGGGGTGGGATCCGCGCTTTTGTGGACGACTCTCGAATCGGCGGACGGATCGAATTTTGGCCTCGCTTGAGCCCGCTGTGTGGCGTGCTGGAGACCCTGAATTGCATCGTGTCGCGACGAATAAATCGGCCACAACGAATTCAGTTTTGATCTGGTCAGAATCTCCTTTGAGACTTCGGACAAGTTGCACAAAGCCATCGCGCCGGACCGCTCTCGAACCTGTTTCCACAAAACACAGAGTGTATCCAGCAACAGAGAGCCGAAGTATCCCACCTGGGAAAAGTCGATAATCACCGCGGAGGCCGTGGTGCTCTGAATTGCCTCAGCCAGCGCGCTTCGCCTCTCGAGCAGGGACGTGTTGTCGAGGGCACTGACCCGCGGCCCCAGCGTGATCACGAGGGTCCCCTCGCCTTCCTCGACCACGAAGTCACCCGAGGGGCTCATCACGATCTCCCGTGGCTCGTCAGCCTCTGGTCTTACTCTTAACAGTCTTACCTCTTAACCGTCTTACTTCTTAACAAACGGCTTCCACCGACCTCTTTCCAGATCATCGCGGCTCCAGGAAGTCTCTCCGACGCGTGCGGTCGAATCATATCAGAATGCGACAACGGTGCGGGATTCGTAGTTCTACTTAGGCCCGGCCCAACTTAGGCCCAGCCCAACAAGTGATGCGCGTTAGTCCCCACAGGTAATGCGCGGCCGAGGTGTGCCCAGCGCGGGAGCCCCGCAGGCAATCGCAGCTGAGCGGCGCTGCAGGCGCCCACGTTTTGTCGATCCTGATCCGTGTCGAAGCCCTGATCCGTGTCGAAGCCCTCTCGAGAACCGACTCCCGAGACGGTGATCTTAGTCCGTCTTAAGAGAGTCGTTGTTGACACGGCTTGGCTCACGAGGTGCTTGGGCCTCAAAACCCTGAGAGGCCATGCCCCCCGCTGTTCTTGATCGTTGCCCGTCAGTTTGCGCGGGCTGCCGCGGTAACTCTTGCTCTTGAGGTCGTTTGCCGGCGACGGGAAGCCGGATGCGAAAGGTCGCACCACCGGATTCGTTGGTAAAACCGCTGATTTCGCCCCCGTGCTCTTCCAAAATCGTCTTACAGATACTCAGACCAATGCCCACGCCCTCCGCCTTGGTGGTGAAGA
>Ga0187784_10002750_pt1 | contig 14125 bp, 10 predicted proteins | sample 1015_SJ02_MP15_2_FD_132964 | JGI IMG/M metagenome (GOLD analysis project Ga0187784, IMG submission 132964) | Tropical peat soil microbial communities from peatlands in Department of Meta, Colombia - 1015_SJ02_MP15_20_MG | ecosystem: Environmental > Terrestrial > Soil > Wetlands > Peat | place...
GGCTCGCGAAAGAGCGAATCGGAAAGAAGCAGGAAATAGGTCCAAGGGAGAAATGCAAAAACCGGAGGATTCCCCGCCGCGCGAACGACCCATAGCAAGCCGATGCCTAAGAGAAAGTGCCCGGTCAGTCGGACTAATCTTAAGTTCCTATTGGAAGGACTTGAAAGCATTGCTTCAAAAGACTACCTTAAGACCGCTGAGCAGGTCCAGACTTCGATGGGGATGCTGCGGGCTGTGCATGACTGGCCAAAACTAACTGGTGGGTGCGTCGGCCAGTGACCAACCCAGGAAGCCGAGCAATTCGGCGTTAACTTCTTCCGCGCGCGTCCAGGTAATGCCGCGAGGACCATCCTTAACGATTAGCAGGCGCGCCCCTTTGATGAGCTTGGCGGTGCACACCCCGGCGGACATGATGGGAACGACCTGGTCGGCATCGCCAAGGATCGCCTGCGTGGGCACATTGATGCGGGCCACGTCTGCGCGGAAGTCTTCGTGCCGGGCCGGGACACACGCCGGACGGGCGGTGGCGGAAGCTAGCCTCGATGCTAGCTAAAACGCTCGATGACCCCTTCCGCGCACGCAATCAAGGCCAAGTCAGCCATGCCCAGAAAAAGGCCATGCTCCACTACTCCAATGACCGAATCGAGCTTGGCGGCCATCTCCTCCGGGTTGTCGAGGAGAAGGCCTGAACAATCGAGAATCAGGTTCCCTTCGTCGGTGATGTAGCGCGTCCCATCCCGATTCAATCGCATCGTGGGCGTGAAACCAAGCTCCCGAAGTGAGTCGCTCACCAAGGGAGCAGCCATTGGAACCACTGCGACCGGCAAGGGAAAGCGCCCAAGCTTCTCGACCTGTTTCGATTCGTCGGCGATGATCACGAAGCGCTCCGAGGCGCTGGCGACAATCTTCTCCCGTAGCAGTTTGCCGCCCCCGCCCTTGATGAGCGCGAGATGGGGTGCGATTTCGTCTGCCCCGTCGACGGTGAGGTCCAGGCGCCGGCACTCTTCAAAACTGACGAAAGGTATGCCATAGCTTCGCCCCAGGCGTTCGCTATCCTCGGAGGTTGCTAGGGCGCGAATCCGCAGGCCGTGGTCGCGCACCTGCTCGCCGAGAAGCTTGATCCAATCGGTCGCCGTTGTTCCGGAACCTAATCCCACCGTCATTCCGGGTTTGACCAGCTCCAGAGCGCGTTGAGCGGCATGCAGCTTCATGCTTGCGTGGTCGTCACCATACCCGGGCATCGCCATTGAGGTTGTCGCTTTCTCCAGGCGGCTTGCGCCGCGTCCGTCACCAGCTTCGGAGGACAGAGCAGGCCTTCTAATCGGAGACCTCTTTACCGTTACTTGCTGGTCGCGGGAGCGAACAGCGCAATCACAGAGCGCGGTCCGGCTCGATAGGTTCGTTCCGTAACCACGGGCGCGTCCTCCCACTCCACGATGTCTTGCGGCGAATCAAGGCTTGTGTCGATCCAGCGACGCCAAGTGCCATCGTCCTTGCCTCGCGGCGGCAATTCGAATTCGAGCGGCTCCCAATAGGCGTTCAGGATGACGTGCAAAGACAGGTTGCCGTTTGGGAACTGGGCGGTGAACGCCAGGCTGTGCGAACCCGCGCTCCAGTCCGGCTGCCCGAGTTTCACGCCATGCCATGTTCTGCTTGCCCTGGAAAGAAGCTGGTTGAGGCTCAAATGCGGCTCGTCCGGCTTCGTGGCGCACAGCAAGCGGTGCGCGTTGAGCAGTCGAACGAACCGGTGTAAGCCGGCATGCTCCCGAAGCAGCCTCCAGTCGAACCAACTGGTCTCGTTATCCTGACAATAGGCGTTGTTGTTGCCCTGTTGGGTGCGCCGCACCTCGTCTCCCATCAAAATCATCGGCAACCCGAGGGAGAGCATGATTACGCTGAAAAAGTTCCTCACCTGCCGGTCTCGCAGCGCTTCGACCGCCGGATCATTGCTGGGGCCCTCGATTCCGCAATTCCAGCTTCGGTTGTCGCCCACTCCGTCGCGGTTATCTTCTCCGTTGGCCTCGTTATGTTTCTGGTTGTAAGAGACGAGGTCGTTGACGGTGAATCCGTCGTGACAAGTCACGAAGTTCACGCTCTCTTCCGCTTCGCGTTCCTTATGGCCATAAATCTGAGGGCTGCCGACCAGCCTGTCGGCAAGCGGGGCCACCGTGCCTTCGTCACCGCGGAAGAAGCTGCGGACGTCATCGCGGAATCGCGCGTTCCACTCCCGCCAATTGTCCCCAATGAAGTTGCCCACCTGGTACAAGCCTGCGGCGTCCCACGCCTCGGCGATGAGCTTGGTTCCGGCCAGAAAGGGATCGGAGTCGATATCCCACAACACCGGCGGGTTCGGCAGTAAATTCCCCGTCTCGTCACGCTCCAGGACCGACGCCAGATCGAAGCGAAAGCCATCCACGTGCATCTGATTCGCCCAGTAATTGAGACTGTCCAGGATCATCCGGCGGACGACCGGATGGTTGGCGTTGAGTGAGTTTCCCGTACCGCTGAAGTTGGCGTAGCGCGAGCGGTCCCGCTCAAGGATATAGTAGGTGTTGTTGTCGAGGCCCCGGAAGCAGAAGGTCGGCCCGAGATGGTCGCCTTCCGCGGTGTGATTGAAGACGACGTCGAGAATCACCTCGATGTCGGCGCGGTGCAACGCCTTCACCATGTCCCGAAATTCGTCCATGGGACCGAGCCGGTCCTGACGAGAGCTGTAAGCCTGGTGCGGCGCAAAAAAAGAGACCGGCGAATATCCCCAGTAATTCGACTTTCCGGGCGGAGCATCCTGGATGTCGAACTGGAACACCGGCAACAGTTCCACGGCAGTAATGCCAAGCTCGCGCAGGTAAGGAATCTTCTCGATCAAGCCTGCATAGGTGCCCCGCGTTTGTTCGGAAACGCCCGAACTGGGATGGCGCGTGAAGCCTTTCACGTGCAGCTCGTAAATAATGCTGCGCGCCGAGCGGTGGTGAAGCGGCGTGTCTCCCTCCCAATCGTAGAGATTCGGATCCACCACCAGGCTTTTCATGGCCGTGGCGCTGTTATCGCCTTTCTGGCATGCCGCCACGCGACTAAAATTCCTGGGCACGGCCACACCGAGGCCGTAGGGGTCCAGCAAAAGCTTTTCAGGATCAAACCGCATTCCTCGGCCAGGGTCGAACGGCCCGGAAACCCGGTACCCGTAAAGCTGCCCCGTTTTCACTCCCGGCACGAAGACATGCCAATACGGATAAGTGCGGTTTTTCGTGGGATCGATCTTGATCACCCGCGAAGGCTTCGGGTCATCCTCCCGGTCGAAGAAGACCAATTCGACGCCGGAAGCTTCGCGCGAGTAAACGCTGAAATTCACACCGGACGGAGAGACTGTCGCGCCGAGGGGGCAGCTTCGTCCTGCACTCACAACTTCCTCTGGGTCGCCAGCTACCACTTTAGCGTCAATGGCTTGCTCGACGGAAGGAACACCCACAGTGCACCTGCCCAACGGCTCTTTCGTTGCCACTACCTCATCCGGCTCGGACCCGAGGGAAGGGCCGTTCCGCATCCTATCGACGGTGAGCGTTACTTCGTTTTCTCCAGATGCCCGCCGAACCCGAAGCGCATGGCGGAGAGTAGCCTGTCCTGGTAATCCGCTTCTCCGCGCGAACTAAAACGCTCGTAGAGGGCGGTGGAAAGAACCGGTACCGGCACGGCCTCATCAATGGCCGCCTTGATTGTCCAGCGGCCTTCGCCGGAGTCCGACACGCGCCCGGCGAACTGCGAAAGCTCAGGGTCATTGACCAGCCCCGCCGCGGTCAGATCCAGCAACCAGGAGGCAATGACGCTGCCGCGCCGCCAGACTTCCGTGATGTCGCGCAGATTGAGGTCGTACTGGTAATTCTCAGGATGGCGCAGCGGGGCAGTCTCCGCGTCGATGGGGTTGTGGTTCTTCCCGACATTGGCGTCGCGCAGAACGCTCAAGCCTTCCGCCAAGGCGGCCATGATCCCGTACTCGATGCCGTTGTGGACCATCTTGACGAAGTGCCCGGCACCGCTGGGACCGCAATGCAAATAACCCTGTTCGGCGGTACCGTCGAGCTTCTCACGGCCCGGGGTGCGCGGCAGGCTGCCCCTTCCCGGCGCCAGAGTCGAAAAGATGGGGTCAAGATACTTCACCACGTTCCCTTCCCCGCCGATCATCATGCAGTAACCGCGTTCCAAGCCCCACACCCCGCCGCTGGTGCCTACATCCACGTAATGGACATGCTTTCCTGCGAGTTCTCCACAGCGCCGAATATCATCCACGTAATAAGAATTGCCGCCATCGATCACGATATCCCCGGCCTCGAGATGCGGCCGGAGGTCGGCGATCGTGCCGTTCACGGCCGCCGCGGGAACCATCAGCCACACCGCCCGAGGCTTCTCGAGCCTCTTCACCAGGTCCTGGGGTGAGGAACTCCCTTCGGCTTTCTCCTCCACCAGTTCCTCCACCGCCTTCGACGACTGATCGAAGACCACACAGTGATGCCCCCCTCGGAGGAGCCGGCGCACCATGTTCGCCCCCATCCTCCCCAGTCCAATCATTCCCAATTGCATAAACCCTCCGTCAAAACCGCGCACCGCGGGCCTGCGGTTTAGCTCTGCGGCTCTTCACCGCGCTGCGGCCGCTTTCAGCGCCGCGCTCTTGGAGGCAATCACCACCAGCAGATCGTTCCACGACTGGACAAACGATTTCGTTCCTTCTTCCTGAAGCCGGGCTGCCAGAGCATCGACATCAATTCCGGCTTTCGCAAACTGCGCCAGCACTTGCTCGCAGTCGCCCCCGTCGGCGGGAAGGAGCGAGCCTAATTCGCCGTGATCGGCAAGGGCCTTCAAGGTGGCTTCGGGCATCGTGTTCACCGTAAGAGGCGCCGCCAGGACCTTGATGTAAAGCACGTCAGAGGCTTTGGGATCCTTGGTTCCGGTGCTAGCCCAAAGAAGGCGCTGGGGACGCGCGCCGGCATTGAAAACGCGCTGCCAGCGCGCCGAGGCCAGCAACTCCCGGTACGCTTTGTAGGTACGCATGCCGATGGCGATGCCGAGCTGATCGCGTAACGACTCCGGCGCCTTGCCCATCACCGCGGCGTCCCAGCGGCTAACAAACAGTGACGCCACGGAGCCGACGTTGGGATTGAGGCCGGCTGCGATGCGCCGCTCGATGCCGCGCAAATAAGCGTCCGCAGCCGAAAGATAGTGCTCGCGCGAGAACAGGAGGGTGACGTTGATCGGGACGCCGGCGAAGATCGCCTCTTCGATCGCCGGCAGGCCTTCCTTAGTTCCGGGGATCTTAATGAACAGGTTCGGCTGTGCCGCCCGCGCATGCAGATCCTGGGCGGCTGCCAAAGTGCTGGCGGTGTCGTGGGCCAGCAAGGGCGATACTTCCAGTGAGACCCAACCGTCCACGCCATCAGTCCGGTCGTGCACGGGCCGGAACAGCGCGGCAGCCCAAGTGATATCGTCCAGGGCAAGCGCGAAGAAAAGCGCTTCGCCGGATTTGCCTTTGTCCAGACCTTCACGGATCGCGGCGTCGTAGGCCGTGCTGTTCTTGATGGCATGGTCAAAGATGGTGGGATTGGAGGTCAGTCCGGTAACAAAGAGTTCCTGGATGTAGCGGTTGAGCGTTCCGCTCTCCAACAGATCGCGCGTGATGTTGTCGAGCCAGATACTCTGGCCGAGATTGTGAAGTAATTGAGTCGCATTCATCGTCTCACCTCGTACTCGACGCTCGGCAGCTCGCTGCCGCTTTCCTCAATAGCCAGCATCTGCCGAAGCGTCGGCGCTAAGTTAAAATTGGGACAGTACCGCCATGATCACTTCCCTTGCCTGCATTCAAGCTCTGGCCTCCAACAAACTCGCTTTGGTTGAGACGTACCGAGTGTCGTCCCACAAGCAGATCACCGGTTGGTCTGGGCTGTGTTCATACCCCAGCGCGCTCAGGCTGGCAGTGCTCAGCAGGAAGTACCTGCCGCCCGCCGGCTCCAGACCCAGCCACCGGGCCGCCAACACGCGCAGAAGATGGCCGTGTGAGAAGATCAGGGTGTTCCCTGGCACGGCTCGCACGCGGCTGACCACCCGGTCCGCCCGCGCACCCACCTGAGCGGGCGACTCGCCGCCCGGGCATCCGTCGCGGAACAGTTGCCAGTCCGGCCTTGCGGCGAGGATTTGGGAAGTGCGCAGCCCTTCGTATTGTCCGTAATCCCATTCCATCAAGTCGCGGTCGACTAGGGCAGCGTCGTTGAAACCCGCTAGTTCGCAAGTGCGGCGGGCGCGCAACGAAGGGCTGCAAAGCACACAGCTGAATTTCAGTCCCTGTAATCGTTCTCCCAGGGCGCGCGCGTTCCGCTCGCCGCGCTCGGTGAGAGGCAGGTCTGTTCGCCCAGTGTGCTGGCCCGTAAGGCTCCACGCGGTTTCACCGTGCCGGGCCAGATAGACGATGGGTAGTTCGGTGTTCATGATGGGGATGATTCATGCCTCCTGGCGTGCAGGCCAAGGCATCCGGTTCGGCGCTACACACAGGCGATTCTTCCGCACTTCCAATTCCAGCCCGCTTCTCCCAGCTTTTTAGATTCCGCACGCGGGAAAATTGTTGCAGAGATAATTGCTGCCGGCCGGCTCGTTTTCAAAGCCGTCGCTCATGCCCGCCGGCTGACGGGCACCCAGAAACCATGAAAATGGAAGGGGGTGGCGCATACATTGCCTTGCATGTATGCGCCCTGTAGCGCCGACATAGAAAGCAATGTCGGCGCCACCCACGAGAGGTAGCCAATTTCAAGGCAGTCGCTGATGCCGCTTGCGGCACCCAGAGACGCTGGAAATGCACGATGAGCCTTGGGGCGCGGCGACGCCGGCTACCGCCTTGTTGCCGAGATTTCACGGCGGCAGCTTCGCTGCCGCACTCCAAGGCGCTCGGCGCGTTTTCAGAGCCGGAAAGGTGGACGACGAAAATGGAGGCTAGGGTTATAGGTCGCAAGCTCGACCGGTCACGAAACTCCATCCTCTGCCTTCAGGCTAGCCTACTTGTTGACCTCGACCAGATGCTCCCCGGCGGGAACTTCGAAGATCACGTGGCCCTGATGCACATGCACCTTGCGGGCCGGCCGCTTATCGATTTTCAAATTAAGCTCTCCGGAATCAAATTCCGAACTGGTGACCCGGATAGCGCGGTCGCCTTTGATGGCGAACGACAGGTGCGCGCCGTCCGCTTGATACTGCCGCACCACGACGCCGCCGGTGGCTTCAAAACAGACCGAACCGTCGCGCTTGAGCGTGGTTTTTTCCGGACCGATCGCCACATCATACCGGTGGCCGTCCCAGGCGATGCCGGTCAGCTCGCCGCTGGAAGGCGGATTGAGTGCGCCAAAACGCAGACCCTCCCAAGGGTTCTTGTCGATGTATTGTTCCAGCCCCACCAGGCACAACAGCGCGCCCCAAGTGTAGTGCGTGTCGCCGCCGCCGTTTCCACCCCAGGCGTGGTACTGCTCGTTGTCGTGCTGGTTGGTCCTCCAGTCGTCCATGAAGAGGTAGCTTTTGTGCGCGTACTCGAGGGCCACCTTATCGAATTCGTAGCGATTGACTCCTTCATAGAGCATGTAGTTCGTGGGACCCCAGATGGTGCCGCGCCAGTAGTTCTGGTCCGCGAAGGCCGGGTCGTTGCGCGCGATGGTGGGCGCCACGTAGGTTCCCCAGAACTCCTTGGGGTTCAACAGATGTTCGTCCACCATGCGCTTGGCCTGCTCCGGAGTCGCAATCCCCGCAAACAAGGGGTAGAAATTCGTAGGCGAGAGGTGCTTCGAAAACGAGCCGTCCCAGAAGCGGTTTTCGTAAATGCCGTCCTTTTCGTTCCAGAGTTTCTGCTGGATAAGTTGCCGCCTGTGGTCGTACTCATCAGCGAATTTCTTGGCGTCCTCGTCTTTGCCCAGAATCGCCGCGATTTTGGCCAGGCACTCCGCGTCCAGGGAATACAGCGAGTTCAGCCCCACGTCCACGAGGTTCATGGTGTAGGCCTGGGGATCGTAACTGGCCTCGTCGTACATGGGGCTATCATCCATGCCGCTTTCCCACTTGGCTGCCTGAAGAAAGCCACGGCCCCCCGTGGAAGGCGAAGAACCTTTGTCACTGCCCCACTCCAGCAAGCTGTCATGATAACCATCGCGCCACCCTTGGCCGTCGCCTCGGTCGCGCAGCCACCATTCGTGCCACTTCTTCAGCCGAGGATACGCCCACTCGAGCAGTTCCCGGTCCTGAATTCGTTGATAAACCTTCCAGGTTACATAGGAGCCCACGGGAGGCTGCGAGCGATCCGGGGTTATGCCGGAAGCGGCGGCAATGTTGGGCACGACACCCGTGTCCGTCTGCGCGAGAAGAATCGCCCGAATTGCGGCCGCTGTCTGCGCCTTGTCCTCGAGACTGGTGAGCAGCGAACCGAAGAAGCAGTCCCATTCTCCGACCACCCAGCCGCCCCAGTTCTGCGCCCAGCGCCGGCTGATGCTGGGGAAGATTAGACCGTTTGAGGAAGCATAAAGCGTGTTCCAGAACATGGAATTGCCGATGGCTTCCGGCGCGCCCTCAAACAGTCCCTTGGCGCGTGGGCGTTGGGCAGCGTAGGCTTCGGACTTCTCCTTGAGGATCGCATCGATATTGCCGGGAGCGAGCAGGGCCTTGGCCCTGCCGGTCAGCGTGTCCTTGTCCCAGCCGAGCGCGGCCACGAAGTGCGCCGTATCGCCGCCGGTTGTAAACTGCAGTCCGGCCGCGCCCGCGGTGGGCTCGCCGGCCAGCGAAGACACCAGCTTGCCGGAGCCGCGCATATTTTCGCGCAGTTGGCCGAGCGTAGGGAACATGCCGCTGCCCTCGAGAGGCCGATCTACCATCACCACGAACCGCGCCGTGGGGCCAAAGACATTGTCAAAGTAGCGCTCGCCAACAATGGCTTGCTGGGATTCGCTGACCGAGTAGAACCCCTGCGTGCCCCAGCTCACGCCAAGGTAGGGAAAGTAGGTCTCCAAAACAAGCTGGAAATCCTTGGCCGCGGTCAGGCGGCCCACGACCGTGGTCTCGTCGATGCGCGACCACTCGAGCGTAACCAGCGCCTGGCGGGGATTGTGCCGCCACGCCACGCGGCAGTACGAAGCGTCCGGCGCGTGCGGTCCGACTTCTCCCACGGCATCAAAAACCTCGTTGCCGTCAAGAAACCCGCCGCTCGCCGAGCCCACCCGTAGAGCGAAAGGCGCGGGCTGGTTGAAGGCGCGGGCAAGAAACAGCGTGCCGTTCCAAGCCTCCGGGTCCAGCGCATCAATCGCCACACTGTCATAATGGAGCGCGGTTTGCCCGGTTGCGAGCTTGAGAGTGGGACCGAACCAGCACGAACAAAGGACCAGAAATTTGAAACACGCGCCGGGATTTCGGAGCTTGGTGCGAAACATTATGCCTCCTCGTGATTGTTCCTTTTATTGGTGACGTCCCGCGGCGTTATATAAAAAGTATTGCCTCCCTCCGCTAGCCCTGGTAGGCTGAAAAATAAAGTCGACTTATCATGGCCGAAGTACTGCCTCTTCGTCACCGCCGATCAGTGCCTCTTTAAACATGCTCGGCTGCTTCCAGGCGTCCGGCACTTATCGCGGGTGGGCTCCATCGCTTGACACAAGCCAGCGGAGACTGGCTGTTCAAGCTGTGCGCTCAGATCAATGGTGTAATGCGCACTTTGCGAAACTGCACCCTGCCGTGATCCCCTTGCAGCAGAATCGGCCCGGGCTCTTTTTCATTGGCGTCGAGCGCGCCTCCGGTGATTCCGGGGACTTCCGCGTTTTCGAATAATTTAGTTCCGTTCAGAATCACCGTAACACGGTTGGCAACCAAGGTTATATCGTAGGTCTGCCACTCCCCTGCGGGCTTGCTGGCTTTGACCGGCGGAACGATGAATCCATACAAAGCCCCTTGACTATGGACATCCAGCGGGCGATTCACGTCGTCGAGAATCTGGATTTCATAGCGTCCGCGGAGATAGACACCGCTGTTGCTTTGCGGGTCAACGTTGAACTCGACGGCCAGCTTGAAGTCGTTGAACCTCTGCCGGGAGTAGATGTTGTTGGCGTCTTTGCCTTCATTCATGAGAATGCCGTCTTTGACAAACCAGCCCATCGCACGGCGGGGATCCTGGCAAAGCCAGTTGGACGTGTCATTGCCGTTGAAGAGATCGACCGGCTTTCCAGGCGTTCTCAGCGGTGGGGTCGCAGGCCACACCGGCGCACGCACACCCGTCCACGAAAGTGTTTCCCCATCGACGCGTGCCGTACCTGCCAGGCTCTTGCCTTTCATCACGCCTTGCCATACTTGCGGGGCTCTCGTCTTCCACTGCGGGTATTGAAATTTGAGCCCGCCGTGCTCGACGGTGACCATCGGCAAATCGAACACCGCGCCGCCGCCCTGATTGAAGCGGCCCTTCAGCGCTCCGTTCTCCCGCTTTATTTCCAGCCAGCAGTTCCTGGGGAGTCCTGAAGGTGAGCCAGTCGCGGTGATGTCCCATCGACCCAGATAGGCATCCTCACCCGCCGGTCCGGGGGATGCAACGACCAAACCTCCCCAAAAGATGATCCCTAACGTCAAAACCGCTCCGAACACATGTGAACGCATGAATGCCAGTCTTCTCCTTTCTGAGTGCTGTCTCGAAATGCCCTAACCGCTCGGCGCACTTCCTGCCCCACGCCTGCGGGAACAGCACCAGGCACTTGCCAACCTGAAGGTCGGCGCTGCACATTGGTCGATCTGAAGACCGCGCTATGCCGAAGGTAACACCACAAGGTACTCTAATTTCCCACCCGTGAGAAGAGTTTTCGGACCCCACGGAGGATCCGGGACCCCTGCCCGAAGGGGGCCTGTGTCAAGACTTGATTAGTCTGTCATTCCCATTAGCCACAGACGACGAGGAATCTTGGAGTGCGGCAGCGAAGCTGCCGGCTTCGAATTCCGGCAGACGCGGCGGCAGCTTCGCCGCCGCACTCCAAAGCACTTCCCATATTTTCACGGCTTCTGGGTGCCCGTCAGCCACGGGCATGGCGGACTGCCTTGTAAACAAACCAGAGATTCCTCACTGGTGCTTACTTGCATCTGTTGAGGGCAATGTTTCCAAGTCAGGTGCGACGGGCGGATTTGTTCGCACGCTCACTGAGGGAGGCCCGAGCTTGCGGTTCGCACCCGAAGCGCGATTGTGCCGATCACATTACCGCGCCACTCTGCTTTCCAGTGCAGCGTCTGCCATTCAGGCTTGGCGGTTGAGGCCGCTAAGTACGCGGTTTGGGTAGTGTACGTTTCGTGGGGACGAACTGGGTAGCGCGCTGTCCCGCGCAGTTCCTTCCACCCGGCCGGCAAGGTGGAGGTGAGAATCACTTCCGAAGGCTCATCGGAGTCGTTGCGAATCAGAATCGGGACGCGAACTTGCTCGCCATTGCCTACCGATATTTCCGGCGTCTTGAGGAGCTCCGCCACGCGATCGAGACCATGCGCCCGCCAGAAGTCCCGATAGAAGGCCCATGGCCCCCCGAGTTCGACGGAGATTCCCTGCCGCGCTTCTGCCCGATAGCCGCGTGGTGGGACGTACGGAATGGCGCCAGGAATGACACCTTCGAAGATGTCGCCAGCGACGCTTGCATTCGCCACTGCCGATTTCCCCAAGGCAAGACGAACTGGCTGCTTGAAAAAGGAGAAGTCGCCCGTTTCGAGCGCGTGCTTTGCCAATTGGCCTGTGTCGTCCTGGGTGAGGTGATACGCCATCTCTTCGGCTGCGAGCTTGTAATAGGGCGTGTGTTTGCTCGGTGAAATGTCAGTGGTGTTGTATTCAGGACCCTTCCCAATGAGGAAATCGGTATTATCGGCATCGCTGAAATAATAGATCTTCTTGACCTGCCAGGGTTGGAGACCTTCTGCAAGGTTAGAAACACCGAGGCGGTTATCCGGCACGGCAACTTGCTCCGGGAACACTGTGGGATCAGCCGCCAGATCGAAGGCCTCTGTGGCGATGACACCCGCGGCCTGGTGATCATCATGGTTTTCACCGGCCACGAAATCAGGCAGCCAGGTTAGGATCACCTCCGGCCGTGTAAGGCGCACCAAGCGCACCGTCTGCCAAAGGGCGTTGCCGTGATTCCAGGTCTCGAGCGAATGCAACACATTCTGCCCCGGGGTGTCCGGGCCCCCCAAGCACCAGACATGCAACACGCCGAAAGACGCCAGCGCCTCGCGCGCTTCGGTGATGCGAATGTCGCCGAGGGCGGCAGCCTGGGCGTTGCTCACCGCATCGCCGCCGCTGTTGCCCGGCGTGCCGAAGATTGCGGCTGCGCGCTTATGCTGGTCAAAGATCGCGCGCGCCAAATAGCCGGTGACCTCTGTCTCATCATCCGGGTGCGCGACGATCACCAGGATGTCGGTTTTGAAGCGCGCGTCGGGTTGCGGGCTCGGCACAGCTTCTGGGATCTGGCCGGCTGTTTGGGCTTCGCCGCTTACTGCCCATCGGAGCGAGGGCGGCAAAACAAATAACAAGATGGATACAGCCATTAACGTCCTGCGCATAATGCTTTCCTTCCGCCGGCAAAGGCTAGCACAGTTCCAAGTGACTTTCTTGCCTCCAAAGACGGTAGCACAGCGTGGCGGCCAAGCAGAAAAGGCTCACCACAGAGGCCACAGAGTTCACGGAGAAAAGCCAATGACGAGGAGCTAGCAGGCCGCGTAAAAACCAGCTCCCGTGTCATTCCGAGCGGAGCGAGGAATCTCGCTCTGGTCTGTTGTCAAGGCACTGCAAGATTCGCTTTCAGCCCTACAAAATTCCAAATCTGGAAGGGGAGCTAAAGTGAACTACCGTCCACCGTTGTCGGTTCTAGACCAGAGATTATCGTTTCCGATGACGGCTAAGAATTGCTTGCCTATCTCTCTGATCGTCTGGAGAGATGGTTTCTTCTCGTTTCCGATCTTCCCAGCAATTGTCTCGAAGCCATTTGAAGTCGGCGTCACTGAAGATATGCTCGTCGTTCGACATTTCAAGACACGCTATCTCGGGATTTCTACCGACCATAACCCATACAGCGTCATCAGGAGCCCCCTGCGGCCAAATGTGAGTTGGGCGCCAAGTGCTACAGCCTACTCCGTTGTCCTTTATGACATAGCAGAGCAACCTGGAAGCATCAGCCGAAGGTCGCATGACTCCATCCTGATTCGGAATGATAGTAATACCATCCATAAGAAAGCCACTCTGGATAATTTTGAGATGGGCACCTCCGACGATCTTGGGAACTGCCTGATTAGGATTTGTCGGAGACTCAGGAGGAGTGAATAAAATGCTCCATTGGGCACGCCTCAGGATAGCCTCCAGCATTTCCGTTACTGTCGGCGCGTCGCCTACTTCTGTGTATGAGATTACGGCGACCATGCCAGAAAATAGGTTCAACTCAGCATTTTGTTCTCCGTTCGTGCCTATGACCCGCGGCGTAACAGCCTTTTGCATTCGCGTCCTAGCTGCGATCTCCTTGTTGGTTGCCTCAACTACTTCACCGAGTTTTTGCTTGGCATCGGCAAGGTCGGTGTTTAGCGTGCCCACCTGTTGCCGAACGCGCTTAGCCTCACCACTCGCGGTTTTGGCCACTCTTTCAGCCTGCGACGCTACCCCAGAGGCAGTGGCAGCTAGGCGTTCTGCTTGTCCAGCTTCGCAAAGCGCGGTTCCAGATTTGTTGATCGCGTCCTCCGATTTTGCGCTTGCTTCCTTAGCCTTCTCGTCTAGCGATCCGATTATTCTTCCGGAAATTTGGTTCGTTCTGACCAAGCAGATAAGCTCAAATGTGAGTGCTGCAACAAGAAGGAGCGTTGACCGCTTCTCTAGCCGTTTCTTCTTATCTTCAATACCGCCGGTCAACCAATCGCTAAAGTTGGCGATGTATTCCCCGGCACAAGCAAGGGTCACCAAACCAGCAAAAATGTACTCCGCTAATTCCCAACGTGACAATGATCGTGTGAGCGATTCGACATCTGAAGCGGTAAGGGTCATACTTAACCATCAAAGAAGAGAACGGTATGTTCTTATCTAGCTAATCTGCATGCTGTCATGTTTCTGGATAATGAAGCTCGTAGCTTA
>Ga0187784_10002751_pt1 | contig 14119 bp, 13 predicted proteins | sample 1015_SJ02_MP15_2_FD_132964 | JGI IMG/M metagenome (GOLD analysis project Ga0187784, IMG submission 132964) | Tropical peat soil microbial communities from peatlands in Department of Meta, Colombia - 1015_SJ02_MP15_20_MG | ecosystem: Environmental > Terrestrial > Soil > Wetlands > Peat | place...
GGGTCTGGCCGGATCTCATCGAGGATCTGAGGAGAGGTCAAATGAGACGGATTTACGTGGGGAGTGAATTGGCCACCCCCTCCCACCTTCCCCTTCCCAGAAGGGATCTTCTCAATGAGAAATTCTACTTTCCATTAGGCTACTCGAAACCACACGAGGGTGTCCCCACCGCTGCGACTTCTGCGGTGTATCGAAATTTTTCGGATACCGATACCGCAATCGCCCGATCAGCGAAATTGAGCGGGAGCTTAAGACCCTTTTCCAAAAGAGGCCTGTCACGAACCTTGGTCTAAAAAAAATCCTTTCCTTATTTAGCAAAGACCTTCCTTATTTTCTCAAAAGAAGGCTTCTCTACATCATCGATTCCAACGTCGCAGGGGATAAGCGGTTTTGTCTTGACCTCCTCTCCCTTCTTAAAGAATTCGACCTCCTCTGGTATGGTCATGCCCCCGTCTCCGTCGCCTTTGATCAGAAACTCCTGGAAGGATTTGCACAAAGCGGTTGCATCGCGATCAATATCGGTTTTGAGTCCTTCTCAATCAAAAACCTGAATACGATGGGAAAAGGATTCAATCAGCCCTCACGATATGCGGAGGCAGTGGAAAGGATCCATGGTCGAGGGATCGGCATCATGGGAACCTTCATTGTGGGCCTGGATGACGATGACGCGGGGGTCTTCCAAAGGATCATCGATTTTTGCATTGATTCGAGACTCGACTGGGCTCTTGCCTTCATCATGGCCCCTTATCCTGGAACCGACTCATTTCTGCGATTGGAGAAAGAAGGAAGGATTCTTTGCAGGGATTGGGAAAAGTACGATTCCCTCAACGCCGTGTATCAGCCTTTACGGATGTCCGTGGAAGAATTGGAAAAAGGGTTAAGGACAATCTGGAAAGAGGTTTTTTCGACCTCTTCGATCTACAAAAGGATTGCCAAAAGACCCTGGGTTCATCCCCTCTTCTACTTGGCGATGAATTGGCAGTTTCACCAATTGACAAAAACATGGTAAAATAGGTCGTGATGAATATTTATTTCTTTAAATTGGCCTCTTTTCTTTACCTGTTCGGGACGTTGGCCTATCTGGCCTATATCATTTTTCTCAAAGAGACCCTCTCTAAAATAGCGGCCACCATCGTCTCCATTGGTTTCGCCTCCCATACCTTGGCTATCCTCACGAGATATGTGGAAGCGGGGCATACTCCCGTGACCAATCTCTATGAATCCCTCTCCTTCTTTGCATGGATGATCATCGGTATTCTTTTGGTCGTTAATCTTAAATATAAGGTCAAAGTGTTGGGTTCCTTTCTCACTCCCATTGCCCTCATCCTCGTCCTTTTTGCTTTTGCCCTCCCTAAAGAGATCTTCCCCTTGGCCCCCGTTCTTAAAAGTTTCTGGCATCCTTTCCATGTCGTCTTTGCTTTTCTGGGTAATGCCATCTTCACTTTAACCTTCTGTTGTGGAGTCATGTATCTAATTCAAGAGCATCAACTCAAATCGAAAAGGATGGGGGCTATTGCAAAAAGACTTCCTCCTTTAAATCTTCTGGACGATCTGAGCTACCAGTCCCTCAAATTCGGGTTTCCCCTATTGACTTTGGGGATCATCACAGGTGCGGTTTGGGCAGAATTCGCCTGGGGAAGATATTGGAATTGGGATCCCAAAGAAACCTGGTCTCTGATCACCTGGCTTCTCTATGCGGCACTGCTTCACCAGCGCCTGACAGTTGGATGGAGGGGACGGAAGGCAGCGATCATGGCCATTGTAGGATTTCTGGCTGCCCTCTTCACATTTTTAGGTGTGAACCTCCTCCTGCCAGGACTTCATACCTATGCGAACTGGGAATAAAGATACGGGTTAAGCCTGAGGTGGGAGCTCAACCGTAGCCTAAGCCTTATTCTTTGTTTATGGTGATATGGAACTGCTTGTCGTCGGATTAAACCATAAAACAGCACCTATCGAGATTCGCGAATGCCTCGCTTTTCCGGAAGCTAAGATGGAGGACGCTTTAGATAAGGTTCGTATCCTTCCTTCTCTCAAGGAAAACATGATCGTCTCTACCTGTAACCGGGTAGAGGTTTATGCGGCCACTCGAGAGACAGAAAAGGCCGTCCGCGATCTGAAGGAATTTCTCTCTCAATACCACGGCATTCCCTTGAAGAAATTCGAAAGAAGCCTGTATGCTCGTGTGGGAGAAGAAGCGGTGAGGCATATCTTTCGAGTCGCCTCCAGCCTCGACTCGATGGTCTTAGGAGAACCTCAAATCCTGGGCCAGATCAAGGAGGCCTATGATCTCTCCCAACAGGTTAAGACTTCGGGTCTTATTCTCCATCGACTTCTTCATCGGGCCTTTCACGTGGCAAAAAGGGTGAGAACCGAAACGAAGATCGTCATGGGTGCCATATCCGTCAGCTCCGTTGCGGTCGAGTTAGCTGAAAAAATATTTGGTGCCCTAGAAAAGAAAACCGTCTTGCTCATTGGAGCGGGGGAGATGTGTGAACTGGCCGCCCGACACCTTGTCTCTGGAGGGGCAGAGAAAATTCTGGTGACCAACCGCACTTATGAACGGGCTGTATCACTGGCCCAGGAATTTAGGGGTGAAGCCGTTCCGTTTGAGGACGTGGGGCAGGGTCTGAAAAGGGTGGACATCGTCATCAGCGCTGCGGACTCACCTCAATACCTTATCCAGCACGATCAGATCACAAAGGTGATGAAGGATCGGAGGCAGAAACCGATCTTCTTCATTGACATCGCGGACCCCAGAGATATCGAGCCTAAGGTGGGCGATATTGAAAATGTCTACCTTTACAACATCGACGATCTCCAAAAAGTAGCCAATGAAAACATGAAGGATCGTGAGAAAGAGGCTCAAAAGGCAGAGGCGATCGTCCAGGACGAGATGGTCAAATTTGTCAACTGGTATCGGTCCCTCGACGTGACCCCCACCATTGTGGCCTTGAGGAAAAAGTTTGAAGAGATCAGGAAGAAAGAGCTGGAAAAAACCCTTTCCTTTCACCCCAACCTATCGGATAAGGAAAAGAAATCCCTGGAGGCAATGACTTCCGCGATCATTAATAAGATTCTCCATACACCGATCACGCTCCTCAAGCAAACCAATGAGGAGGCGATGGCCGACTTTTATCTCGATGCACTCCATGCCCTCTTCGGACTGTCGGAGAAATCATTAGAAACATTCATGGAAAAATTCGAAAAAGAGAAAGAAAAGGAGGAACCCGATCTCGAAGACGCCCTCTGAACTCAAAATCGGGACCCGTGGGAGTCAACTCGCTCTTTTTCAGGCCAATTGGGTGAAGGATCGATTGATCCAGGTTCATCCCGACCTCAGAGTCAAGCTCGTCAAAATCAAAACCACCGGAGACAAAATTCAGGACGCTCCGTTGGCGAAGATCGGAGGAAAGGGCCTTTTTGTCAAAGAGATTGAGGAAGCACTCCTTCAAAGAAGAACCGATCTCGCCGTTCACAGCATCAAGGATGTCCCGACCGAATTTCCAAAGGGTCTGCACCTCTCTGTGATCACAAAAAGAGAGGACCCTCGGGATGTTCTCATCTCAAAGGACGGGGAGTCTTTAAAGGATCTTCCCAAAGGAGCAAGGATTGGCACAAGCAGCTTGAGGCGGCAGGCCCAGTTGCTTCATTTCAGAAGTGACTTTGTACTCACTCCTCTAAGGGGAAATTTAGATACCCGGTTCAAGAAGTTAAAAACCATGAACTTGGATGCGATTGTCCTGGCCCTCGCAGGCGTAAAAAGGCTGGGCTTTGAAGAAAAAATCGCAGAGATCATTCCGCTGGAGGTCTCTCTCCCCGCTATCGGCCAGGGGGCGTTGGGAATTGAGACAAGGATGGCTGACCAGGAGGTCGAGCGTCAAATCCGATTCCTCAATGACTGGGACTCATCCATCACCATCAGCGCTGAGAGAGCCTTCCTTGGCAAACTGGAAGGCGGGTGTCAGGTCCCTATCGCTGCCTTTGCGCGAATCGTCGGAACCACCCTTCAAATCGATGGATTGGTCGGAACGATAGACGGCACGAGGCTGATCAGGCATCACGTGCAGGGGCCCGTCGAGAAAGCCGAGTCGCTCGGAGTCGAGTTGGCTGAGATCCTTTTGGCTGAAGGAGCAAAAGAGATCCTCGACCAGGTCTACCAGAGGTCACAGCCTACCATTTCTATTTAAAGACAATGGATAAGAAATCCCTCGCTGGGAAAAAAATTCTGATCACCCGAACCCGCGAACAGTCGGGAGATTTTGCGGCCCAGCTCAAGAAATTGGGAGCGGAGGTGATCGAATTCCCCACCATTGAGATTGTCTCCCCAACGCGCTGGAGGGAACTTGACCAAGCCGTCGATCAATTGAAGTCTTATGACTGGATAATTTTTACCAGTGCGAACGGAGTGAACTTCTTCTGGCAAAGACTTAAAGAGAGAGGAAAGTCTCTCCACCTTCCGCCGTCTCTTAAAGTATGTGCCATCGGGCCTGCCACAGCCCATCAACTAAAAAGGCAGGGGGTATCCGTTCCCTACGTTCCAAAAGAGTTTATCGCGGAGTCCATCCTCGATGGATTTAAAAAGGCGCGGATGGAAGGGAAAAGAATTCTTCTGGCCCGAGCCAAAAAGGCGCGGGATGTTCTGCCAAAAGGCTTAAGGAAAATGGGTGCAGAGGTGGATGTGGTGGAGGTTTATCGGACAGTGAGGCCGAAGGGAGGATCGAAAAGGATGAATAAACTCCTGACGGAGGGAAAAATCGACGTGATCACCTTCACCTCCTCCTCCGCAGTCGGTCATTTTGCAGACCTCCTTAAAAAGGAAGATCTTAAGAACTTGGTCAAGGGCATCGCTATTGCCTGTATCGGACCGGTCACTGCCAGGACGGCAAAGGAAAGGGGTCTGAAGGTCCGGATTCAACCAAAGCAGTATACCATTCCTGCTTTAACCCGGGCGATCGCCGAATATTTTAGCCCTCCCAAACCTATTTGATAAATCTGTGGCGTTCCGATGTTTAACGGAACGATTTTTATTCGCCCCGGTAAATGGGGGGCGCTACCGTTTTTGGTTAAATCTACGGATGAGAAATGAACAATTCTCCGATTGAAGTCATCCTTTACGATTTAGGCAACGTCATTCTCCCTTTCAATCATTTCCAGATCGCAGAGAAGCTCTCTCGATTCTCTCGAAGAAAAGAATTCCAAGATCCCCCAAAAGTATTTTCCTATCTCTTCGATTTTGAAAAGGGAGCGGTCAACGGTTATGAGGTGGGTAAGGTCTCTTCTTCGAAATTCTTCCAATCCCTAAGAGAATTTCTTAAACTCTCCCTCTCCTTTGAGGAGTTCATCCCTATCTGGAATGAAATCTTTATTGAGAATGAGGAGGTCTCTCAGATCATTCTCTCCCAGAAGGGGAGACGGAAACTCGGGCTTCTTTCCAACACCAATCCTCTCCACTTCGACTACATCCTTTCGAAATTTTATATCATCCGAGTCTTTGATCAATGGATTCTGTCCCACGAGATGGGTTTCAAAAAACCTGCTGTGGAGATCTATCAAAAAGCAATCGAGTGGGCCTCAGTCGAGCCCCGGAGGATTCTATTTATTGATGATATGAAAAAGCATGTCGAAGTAGCTGTTTCTTTAGGAATGCAAGGCGTTCATTTTATTTCCGCCGAACAATTGAGAGAAGAACTTTTGTTTAAATTGCGGCAATAAGGGTGAACGAAGAAGAAGGATTCTTCCCCAACCCCCTTTACTAAAGGGGGTTGGGGGGATTTAAGCAGAATTTATTTCTATTACTTTCAGCCAAAGGAGCATGCAGATGGAAAAAGTGAGACTGGGCAGGACAAATTTGATCGTGACAAAACTGGGATGGGGTGGCATTCCTATTCAACGGGTAGGTGAACGCGAAGCGGTTTCCGTCATACAGGCGGTGGTTGAAATGGGAGTCGACCTCCTGGATACAGCGCGCGCTTATACGAATAGCTAGCACCGGGTTGGACTGGCGCTCCAAAGAACAGATCGGCCGGTCATCCTTTCTTCAAAATCTCTTATCAGGACGACGAAGATTTATAATGATGTACAGGAAACCCTCAAGCAGATGAAGGTAAAAAAAGTCAATATCTACCATTTGCACAGCGTTTCCAACTTCGAAGATTATGAGAGGGTCCTGGCCCCTGGAGGAGCCTACGAGGGGTTAAAACGTGCGAGAGACGAAGGATTGATCGATCACATTGGCCTCACCAGCCATAACCTCAACGTATTGGAGAGGGCGATCGAGGACGGTCATTTTGAAGTCATCATGGCTTGCTATAGCTTTTTAGAACCGGAGGCAGCCAAGAAAGTGTTTCCTTTGGCTAAGGAAAAAGACGTCGGTGTATTGGCGATGAAGCCATATTCGGGCGGGGTGATTGAAGAAGCTGGGCCGGCCCTGAGGTTCTCCCTCTCAACGCCGAACATCATACCCATCCCTGGGTCGGAAACCCTGGAAAGGGCTCGTGAGAATTGGAAGATCTTTACGGAAGGCTACTCCCTGACTGAGAAAGATAAAGAGCAAATCGAAGTCTTAAAGAAGGAATTTGACCGTCAATTCTGTAGGCGCTGCGACTACTGTCAGCCTTGTACGGAAAAGATCAATATTCAGTTTGTCGTCGGACTAAAGTCCGTCATCAAGCGCTTTGGCCCTCATGCTCAGGAAGTGGGGTGGATGAAGGATTTAATAGAGAAAGCCCGAAACTGTTCGGAATGTGGGGAATGTCTGCCGCGCTGCCCTTACCAGCTACCCATCCCCGACCTGATTAAAGAGAATCTGGCTTGGTTCGACAGCCTCCGAAAATAGGAACAATACTATTGGAACGTCACCTCGAAAGTAATCGGTTATCCTACCCTACACGGGATTCGTCTTATGGGGTTTACGTAATCCTTTAACTCTAAACCAGACGGGCTTCGTAACCGTAACCTTCACCTAAGAAACTGGATCAATTTCCCCCGCCGAGTGCGGGATTCGGGGGTGATGAACCCGTCATAGGGTCGCCTATTTGATTTTCCCTTTCTTTTTTCGTTCTATCCTCATCGTGTTTCGAATCATGTTCCAAACCCCTCAATGAAAACTGCATGACGTGATCGGCGATCCGTTCGATCTCATCAGGCTTGGTCACATCTTGGCGATAGAGTCGCGTGACAATGGACCTTGCATTATAATAATAAAGGCACTGGCCGATGATGCTCGCACAGCAAAGACGGATTTCCTCGTCGCTGACAGGAGTTCCGATCATTTTCCCGACGATGGAGGCCAGAACCCTGTCCCGTGGTCGGACGATTTCTTTCACCAGGCGCTCAAAGGCGCGAGTTGGCTCTGTCATTTCTCTCATCATTAGTTTCCCAAACCATGCAGGTTTTCCTTTATCGAGGAGGCGGAACAAAAAAGAGCGGATAAAGCCTCGCAGCTGCTCTTCCGCGGGTGCGTCTTCGCTTACCTCGAAAAGAAGGGGGTATTTTTTTGTGGCGAAATCATGCCAGTGTCTCAAAACTTCGGAGTAAAGCTTTTCCTTTCCACCAAAGTAATAATTGACAGCCGCTACGTTCACCTTGGCGCGCTCGCAGATTTTTCTAACCGTGGCACCTCGAAACCCAAATTCGGTGAAAATTTCTCCCGCCGCCTCTAAAATTCGCTCCCGGCAATCGACATTTGACCTGGTATTATGTTCCATTTGAATTCCTCCTCCTATCTCTCTAATTCCAGTTTAAAACACTTGTTTCAATTTGTAAAGTTATTCGAGAACGAGACCTTCTCCATTTGGTTGCCTCCCCCCGGGGTGAGGGGCATAACGCTTGGCTCAAGGGACATGGAAAGGAGACAGGATCTTCCGAGCGAAATGCAATTTTAAGGTTTCTAGACCTTGAAAAATATAAACAGTTGTTTTAAACTTATGTAAGAGATGAAAGAACTGTAAGTTTGAAGGGAGGGATTTTAAATGAAGAAATTACTGATTATTATGATGTCATTTGCCTTGCTCATGATGCCGCTTACCGTTTACTCACAATCGGATCAGAAGTCAGCGGGCACTCCTCCGGTATCACAGACACTCGTCCCCGAAGGTCAGTTTGCTCTTAAGCTCGCAACCGCACTCAAGTTAGGAACGCCTAACAACGAGGCCCAAGCCGAGGACCTGTTGACCTCGGCAGGAATCGCGCCGAAGAATGGGTGGATTGCTGACTACCCTGTAACACCTAATATGATTGGCGAGCTTCAGAACGCCGTGACGACTGCAGCAGACGCAAAAAAGCTCCCGATGGGAAAGGATGAGGCTTTAAAAGTCTTTCAGAGCCTGACAACTCAGTTCGGCTTAGCGGTTGCACCTGGGTCCGGCCAGTACGCGGACAGCCAACCCCCCACAAGTAGCGAATACGTTCAGCCTCAGGAAATCAATAACTATTACTATGACGAAGGGCCTCCGGTTGTCACCTACTATGCTCCGCCCTGGGACTATTACTACCTGTATGACTGGGTTCCTTATCCGTTCTGGTGTGCCGGGTTCTTCTTTCCGGGATTCTTCGTCCTGAACGATTTTGACATTATCGTCGGGAGCTTTCATCACCATCATTTTCGGATCACCAATCACTTCTTCGATTCCAGGACTCATGCGTTCGGCAGGGTGGACCCGGTGAACCACAGTTGGACAAGGGATTTACATACAACAGCGTTCAACTCTACGGCGACAAGAAACGCTGCCTCTTCCATTTTCAACCGCAGTATGGGGAGAACAACGTTTGCCCGAGGGAATCAATGGATGACGGGCAACCATGTCTCTTCCTTTGGCAGAACGCAGGGGAGGCAGGGGTTTGTCACTAACAACCGCGGCAATGCCGTAGGCGGTAGTCGTTCGTTCCAGAGCTTTAACAGGTCTTTCAGTGCCCCTTCCAGCCGTGGAAGTTTTAGCAGCGGCCATTCGTTCAGTGGGTTCTCTGGTAGTCATTCGTCCAGCGGTTTTTCCGGTGGACATTCGTTTGGCGGCTTCTCGGGTGGTCATTCGTTTGGTGGCGGTGGTTTCCACGGCGGTGGCGGAGGGCGCAGATAAAAGTCAGCACTCGCCTAAAAAGAGGACCAATCGATCCTCTTTTTTTGTCTTTTCACTGCCCTTATCTTCGGATGTAAACGACGGGTTCCGCTTTGGTACTCACCTCGAAGAGTGAAAAATCAGCCCACATGCAAGAGCGAGTGGTAGCGAGTTTAGAAAAAGACGCCCTGCCAAGCAGGGCGTCGAATTAGCTAAAAAACCTGTAGATCTTATTTTTCGGCCAAACGCTCAGATACCGGGAGTCCAGAACCCCGTACACTTGTGGTCGGTGGTGAATCCGGATTGGAGTTCGGTCGTTGGCTGTGGCGGAATGAGTGACTGGAACTGATCCTTTGTTAGATTATACTGCGGCCAGAACGGCGTGAAGAGCGAGTTGGGATTGGCGAAGCGCGCGAAGTGCGCCCAATAGCTGACCATGTCGCGCGACAGCTGTCCCTGGTTCGCGTTGAGCAGATTTCCTTGGGGCAGGTTAAAGATATACTGAAGTTCAGACGCATGGGCTGCGCCATAGGGCATGCCGCTTACCGTATCTGGCGGCAAGAACAACTCCGGCGCGTTCTCATCGTTGAACTCATAGGCAAACACCGGCACAAACTTCGCCATCTCGCGGATCGCCAAGCGCGAGGTGCACGCGAAGATACCGTCGGTACCAACGGCGCCGAGCGCAATGCTGGGGCTCGCGTAATTGGTCGTTGGATACACCACATTGACAACGTAATCAAGAATCCCAAAGGTCGACAACGCCCCACCGAACGACGCGTCGACCCACGCGGAGTAGTTTGTGGTGTTCGTCGCAACCCCCGTCGGAAACTCGAAGTCCGCCGCGACGAACAACCGCCATTCGTCATGATTCGAACCTTCCATTACCGGCACATGGTTGAATTGGCCGGTCCCCAACGCCGTGCCGATGGGTTGCGTCAGCACCTTGTTATCGACGTTACCGGTAAAGCCTGCCGTGCCCTGGTTTACAAGCAGTGTTGTAACTGGCACTGACCGCAGGCACTTGGCGCTCTGAGGGGTCTGGCCGGAGCAACCCATGTTCGTGGCCGCTAGCACTCCGAGGCCTTCGGCAGTGGCAAGCGAGGTCGTATTTAAGAAATAGGCTCCGCTTTCCACGATCGCGCGGTCGAGCAATCCCGCCGCCCTGGGCGACGCGAGCTGTGTGTGGACGCTCAAGCCCCCGAAGGATTCACCGAAGATCGTCACGTTGTCAGGATTCCCGCCAAAATTTTTAATGTTTCGCTGCACCCACTCGAACGCGGCCTGCTGGTCCATGAACCCGTAGTCGCCTGAACCTTTATATTTGGTTTCGGCGGAGAGCGCCGGATGCGCGAGGAATCCGAGAAAGCCCAAGCGATAGTTGAGCGTCACGACGACCACGTCTTCGTTCTCCACAAGCTTAGTCGGGTCATAGTCGTCACTCTCGCCGAGGAAGCCCGCGCCGCCGTGGATTCACACCATTACCGGGTAACCATGATGGTTCTCGGGATACCCACCTTTATCGCCTGCTGGAGTGTACACATTCAGGTACAGGCAATCTTCGGTCGTGCTCGCCACACCGAAAAAGCTGGCCGGCTGCGGACAGTGGTTGGCGAATTGGGTCGCACCGCGCAGCCCGCGCCAGGGCGCCGGCGGCTGCGGTGGCTGCCAGCGCAGATCTTTGACCGGCGGAGCCGCGTACGGGATGCCGAGGAACTTGTTCATCGTGTCCGTCCGCACACCCACGACAGAGCCTGTATTGGTGGCAGCGACGACGTGATCGGAACCGGCATTGGCGGTTGGACCCATCACTGCGCCCAGCACGGTGACAAGCCCGACAACCAATCCCAAAAATGAAATGGATAAAACCAATCTGCGGGAACTTATTGTTTTCTCCTCCTTTCCATTTTTATTATGACTGATATGAACTTTTTCATTTACCCCCTTCAAGGTTCAAGATTTCTAGACTTGCACTTCTGAGAAAGGAAGAAGTGCCATCCTTTCCCAATTCATTTTCCTCCTCCTTTCTTACTCTGCTGATGAAACACTGAAAGCAAGACCGCCTAAAAACCTTTCCCCCCCAAATGCTAATCACTCACCATTACCCTAACGCCTCTGCGACACATTGCTGACAACTGCCACCCCCTTTCCCCCTTGTAGCCCTCCTAAGAATCCTCCTTTCATCCATAAAAAGGTACGCAAGAGAGATTAAAATCTCTCAGAGCCTTTCATCAACAGCTTATGGATTCCGTGTATCATCCTCTACAAAAGGTTTCGAGCGGTTGGATTAGTTTTACGAAGGGATTTAGTGTGAAGCATCCACAATTCCCCATTTTTAAACAGGCAATTTTAATGGCAGTTCTTGCCATCACCGTAAATCCTCGCAGCTACGTAGTTTCTATAAAACATAAGCTTTTTAGTAAAAGCCGAAAGTGGAAGAACTTTTCACAAAAGTCCCGAATGGCTTCCTTAAGAGTGCGAAAAATATCTCCCACCGCCCTAACCTTCCCCCCTTGAGGGGGACGGTGTACGGACTGGGGACATTTTTTCAAATCGGATCAACCGTTTCCGAAACCGATTCAACCATGAATGCGGCCGTTCGGTCGCCCCTCCGCGAGCACGGTATCGGGGGCTCTTTCTCTTAGTTTCCAACGGCTCGTCAGATACTGTCCATGATTGCATGATGCTCGTCGGTTACCTTTATCATGAAGAATTCTTTGTTGTCAATGATTACCTACGATAGGCTCTAAGTCTGAGTTATAGGAATCTTTACGAGAGAAAAAAATGATAGAGGTATATTTGAAGCAGGTCACTTATTTCACGACTTCCACTTTAATGAGATTGGTGGTTCCTGGAATGCTGATAGGGACCCCGGCGATGATGACAATCTTCTTTCCTTTTGAGGCCATTCCTAACTCCTTCGGCATCCTCTTCGACCTTTCTAACATCTCATCCGTATCTTTCCAGGCAGGGCCAAGAACAGGATAGACCCCCCAAGAGAGATTGAGTTCCCTGACGGTTGAGAGGTGTTGGCTCAAGGCAACAATGGGCTGACGAGGTCGAAGCTTTGAAACCCAGCGTGCGGTGCTTCCCGATTCCGTTGGTGTGACGATCACCTTTGCCCCCACTTCCTCAGCCAGTAATGACGCCGCGTAGGTGATTGCTTGCTGGAGATTCATCCCCTCATCTTTTTCCCCTCGCAGAAATTGAGGGTGAGGAAATTCTTCTTCTGCTGATTGAGCAATCCTGGCCATCATCTGGAAAGCTTCGACGGGAAATTGTCCGCTGGCCGTCTCCTCCGAAAGCATGACCGCATCTGTCCCGTCATAGATGGCGTTGACCACATCCGTAACCTCTGCCCGGGTGGGCTGAGTATGGTCAAGCATCGATCGAAGCATCTGGGTGGCAGTGATCACCGGTTTCGCTGAATCATTGGCCTTCCGTATCAGCGCCTTCTGAATGTTTGGGATCTTTTCAATCGGAGTCTCCAAACCTAAATCTCCCCGAGCCACCATGACGCCGTCTGAAGCCAGGAGAATCTCGTCGATGTTTTCCAAGGCCTCTTTTCTTTCAATTTTGGCAATGACAGGGATATCGACCGACTCCTTCTTCAAGATTCTCTTAACTCCCTCGACGTCAGCGGCTCTTTGGATATACGAGAGGCTGACCCAATCCACTCCATGTTGAATGCCGAAGAGGAGATCCTTCTGATCTTTCTCTGTGAAAGCCGAAGCAAGGGGGGTTCGCGTTGGAAAGTTCAACCCTTTGTGGGAGGTTAAGATTCCTCCCACGATTACCCGACATCGAATAGTCTTCCCATCGCTTTCTACGACTTGAAGTTCAATGGTTCCGTCAGCGAGAAGAATTCTATCCCCCGATCTCACTTCGCCGGGAAGAGCGGTATAAGTCACCGTGGCTTGGGTCTCGTCGCCGATAAGCACCTGGTTGGTCAGGCAAAATCCTTTCCCCTTTCTCAATTCCGCTCCACCCTCTTTCATCATGCCAATCCGAATTTTAGGACCACCAAGATCTTGAAGGATCGCCACGGGCTGTCTCAATCGATCGGCGATTTGACGGATGGTGGTCATCTTCCTGAAATGCTCCTCGTGAGTCCCATGAGAAAAATTGAGCCGCGCGACGTTCATCCCGCCCCGGATCAGGGCCTCCAAGACCTGAGGCGACTCACTCGCCGGGCCAATCGTGCACACGATCTTTGTCTTCCGTCGCTTTTCTTCAGTCACGGTCTCACCCCTCGCCTTTCTCTCATCAAACAGAAAAATGGTACCTCATTGCTGTTTCTCTGTCCATTCATTTGTTTCTATCAGCCGTAAGAGAAGAACCATGGCTTCATAGAATGGCTTGTATGAATGGAATGAGAATGTTAAAATTAATTTTGGCTGTGAGAAGAGGGATAGGATGAAGAGGAAGATTCAAAGAATACTGGTTGCAAATCGCGGGGTTCCTGCTGTCAGGATCATACACACCTGCCGTGACAGGAAGATCAATACCGCTGTTGTCTATAGCACTCCGGATCGACTCGGCCACCACGTGTTTATGGCGGACTCGGCCATCCATATCGGAGAGGCTCCGCCCACCGAATCCTATTTGAATATCGACAAGATCATCGATGCCGCCCTGAAGAGCAAAGCGGATGCCATTCATCCGGGATGGGGATTTCTCGCAGAGAATCATCTATTTGCGCAAAAGGTCATCGATGCCGGACTGATATGGATCGGCCCTTCCCCAGAAATCATCCGATTGATGGGAGACAAGATCAAAGCGAAAGAGCTCGCCCAGAAGGCCAATGTGCCGACCATCCCCGGTATCAGCGATGTGAGCGATGTGAAACAAATCCAAAATTGGATGAAGGATGAAAACATAAATTTCCCTATTATGATCAAAGCGGCCGCAGGCGGCGGCGGCAAGGGCATGGTCAAGATCGAGAATGCAAGGCAGCTTGCCCAGGGATTTTCCCAAGCCCGTTCGGAGGCGGAAAAGTCTTTCGACAATGGCAGCCTCCTTGCGGAAAGATACATCGAAAGGGGCAGGCATATCGAGGTCCA
>Ga0187784_10002752_pt1 | contig 14115 bp, 20 predicted proteins | sample 1015_SJ02_MP15_2_FD_132964 | JGI IMG/M metagenome (GOLD analysis project Ga0187784, IMG submission 132964) | Tropical peat soil microbial communities from peatlands in Department of Meta, Colombia - 1015_SJ02_MP15_20_MG | ecosystem: Environmental > Terrestrial > Soil > Wetlands > Peat | place...
ATGTCGAGCGCCTCGCGCCAGTAGTCGAGCGTGATGTCTTCGGTGTTGCGGTGGGTGGCGATGCCGGCATTGTTCACCAGCACGTCGAGCCGGCGCCAGGTTTTCGCCACCGTGGCAAACAGCGCGGTGACGGCATCTTCGCGCGTGAGATCGGCCACGACCGGCAGCGCCTCGCCGCCGCGCGCCGTGATGCCGGCCGCGACGTCGTCGAGCAGCTCCTTGCGCCGCGCCACCAGCACGGTCTTGGCGCCCTCGGCGGCGAACGTCTCGGCGATGCCGCGGCCGATGCCGTTGCTGGCGCCGGTGACGATCGCGATCTTGCCTTGCAATTGGCTGCCCATGGCGTCCCCCGGAATTTTGTCGTCGACTCTACATCATTAAGCGCGGGCCGCAGCCGCGGATTGGGTGAAACGAAATCCGGGGCACGCTCGCGGATCGATCCTCGGATGTCGCGTTGCTCATCGGGGCTTCGTCCAAAACGGCGCACGGGAAATGGTTAACACTTTATTGAATCTTTCGTAGGTATTCGCACGCTATAGGCTCGCGCGCGAAATACGGGCAGGAAAGCTCGAATTGCGCCGTTGATGTTCGGCCTTGTGCTCTGTGGCGTCCCCGTTTTGCGTAACGCGCGGTTCCGCAACGCATTAGGAGACGCCACATGCACGTTCTGGCGCTGGTTTCACGCAAGGGCGGCACCGGCAAGAGCACGCTCGCGATCGGACTGGCCGGCGCCGCGCTGGAATCCGGTCATGACGTTTGCGTGGTCGAAGCCGATCCGCTCGGCACCGTCTCCAATTGGCGGAGGCGGCGCGATCGCGCCGCGCCGGCGGTCGAAACCGTGCACGACGGCCTGTCGCTGCTGGCGCTTCTCCCCAGACTCGCGGCCCGCGGTGTTACGCTGGCGATCATCGATACGGCAGGCGGCTGGAGCGAGGCTTTCAATACGGCCGTCTACGCCGCCGACCTGTGTCTCATTCCGGCGCGGCCGTCGCTCGCCGATATCGAAGCCGCGGCTCCGGCGCTGACGGCGATTCGCGCCGCGGAAAAACCTTTTGCATTTGTGCTCAGCCAGACTCCGGTCCGAAGCTATCGCATCGGCAATGCGACCGGCGCGCTCAGCGAGGCAGCGGCTGCGTTTGATCTCGGCGACGTGATCGCGTCGCCCGCGATCGCGGCGCGAAGCGATCAGCAGGATGCGCTTGCACTTGGGCTCACCGTCACCGAGCTTGCCGGCGACGGCAAATCGGCAGCGGAAATTCGCGGCCTCTGGCAGTGGGTGAAAGCCCGGCTCGACGCGCTTAAGGGCGCAGCGACGCCAACAGCCGAAGCGGCCATCGATGCGGCGGCGGAAACCCAAGATGGCGCACCGGCCGATCTCGCCATGCCGGTGTTGCCCGCGCCGGATGATTCGGATTTTGGCGCCGTGATCGTGGCCAATCAGCAGACGCCGCTGCGCGCCGTAGGCTAGCCGCGCCGCCTATTTCACCGTGATCACCAGGCCGTTGAGGTCGGCGCTGACGATGGCGCCGACCGAATTGCCGGTCAGTTCCAGCACCGCGCCGTGCTGGTTGGTCAGCACGATGGCCTGCGCGCCGCGGCCGACGGCGGCGCCGACATTGCCCGCCGCATAGACGCCGCTGACGTCGCCCGGACCGCGGATGTGGCTCACGGTGCCGCGGAAGCGCGTCTCGGACGCGCCGAAGGTGAAGCCATAGCTCAGCCCGCCGATGCCGAGCGGATACTGCCGGCCGTGGAAGGTGAGCGTGCCCGAGCCGGCCGAACCGCCGATGACGAGGCCCGCCTTGACCACACTGAAGGTGATGCCGCCCTCGTCGGCGTAAACGGCGGACGCGAACGTGACGCCGACCAGCGCCAGTACTGCGATCAGGCTGGCACGGAATGCGGATGCGGTGTGCATGGATGTTTACTCCCCCGGGCTGTGTGTGGACACGAATCGGCTTGGCTGCCCCCGGAGTGAGCATACCGTGCCGGCGGCACGCCGCGTAGTCCGGATTCTTGTCATTGCGAGGAGCGAAGCGACGAAGCAATCCAGTTCTTCGACACTACACTGGATTGCTTCGCTTCGCTCGCAATGACGGAGCGGAGCCGGATATGCTTGCCCCCAACGGATCAAAGGGAGGGGCGCACATGCCTGGGCTTTTGCAAAGTCACATCGCGGTTGTCACCGGCGCCGGTTCCGGAATCGGCCGCGCCATTGCGCAGGGTTTTGCGCGGGAGGGCGCGGCCGTGGTGGCGCTCGACATTGACGGCGCGGCGGCGGGCAGGACCGCGGCCGATATCGGCAGCGCCGGCGGCGTGGCGCATGCCTTCACCCTCGATGTGCGCGACCGCGCCGCGTGCCGCGACATGGCGGCGAGAATAGCCGGCGAGGTCGGCCAGGTTTCGATCCTCGTCAACAATGCCGGCATCAACCGGCGCAATCCATTTGCGGGCGATGCGGATGCCGTGGTCAAGGACTGGCAGGACATCATGGCGATCAACCTCAATGGCGTGTTCAACGTCACGCACGCCTTCCTCGGCGCGCTGCGCGCCGCCAAGGGGCGCATCGTCAATCTCGCTTCGATCCAGTCGTTCGTGCATGTCCGCACGCCGAACTCGCCGGCCTACACCACGTCGAAGCACGGCGTGCTCGGCTTCACCCGGGCGCTCGCGGCGGAACTCGGCAAGGATGGCGTCCGCGTCAACGCTATCGGCCCCGGCCTGATCGAGACGCCGCTCAACGAGCAGGCGCGCCGGAACAACCCCGACCTGGTGAAGATTTTTCTCGATCACACCCCGCTCGGCCGCACCGGCAAGCCGGAGGACATCGTCGGCCCGGCGCTCTTTCTGGCCTCGGACCTTTCGGCCTATGTGACGGGTGCGATCGTGATGGTGGATGGCGGCTACCGGGCGATCTGAAAGTTTGCGCTTCGCCCGGCAGTGGCATGGCCGGCGCCGGACCTCCGCGGACCGGGATCAGTCCCCGAATACCCACCGCATGATTCGTGCATCCCTCTGGTAGCCGCCGTTTTTCGCAAACGGTTCGTTGTTCCAGAATTTTTCTGCGGCGGTGCGGTCGGGCAGCTCGAGCAGCAATGCGGTGCCGACGTTGTCGGCGCCATCGGCTGAGCGGATCGGCCCACGGAAGATGAAGCTGTCGCCGTATGAGGCGAAGTAAGATTCGTGGGCGTGAAGATGTTCGCGGTAGAACTCCGGCGTGTTGGTCTTCGGCCCCGTGCACAGGAATTGCTGGAGGCCCTTGCGGCGATAGTCGGCCATGCGCTTGCCGAAGCTGTTCGACCAGCGGTGAATCTCGACGGGCTGATAGATGCCGGCCCTGTTCATGGGCTCGTTTGCAACGAACCGGTCCGCCGCCGCGCCGTCGTCAAGCTGCATGAAAAACGTCGTCCCAAGCGTCTCACGGCCGTCGTCGGACACGAAATGACCGTAGCCGATGACGCGCTCATTGAAATTGTTCACATAGCCTTTCTGCTCGGGCAGGAGTGCCTGCCGGGCGGCTTCCGCACCCGGCTTGTCCCAGCAATAGATCGCCCACTGTGCCGGCTTGGTGCGGTAGTAATTTTTCAGCGCCTCGCCCTGCAATCCATGGCGCGGGTCGCCCGGCAGATATCCGGTAGCGCTCGTGTGCGACATGTCATCTCCAGTGCGCAGACCGCTCACTTGATCCCGTAGCCGGCAAACACTTCGGCGATGTCGACTTTGATTTTCTTGGCGGCGGCGATGTCGGCGCGGCCGGTCCTGTCGCCACGCCGCAGCTTGGCCAGGCCGCGGCCATAGAGCGAGGCGGCGTCGTTCGGGTTTTGCGCCACCGCCGCTCCATAATCCGCGATCGCCTGGTCGAACTGGCCGAGCTTCAGCTCCACCAGACCGCGGCTGTTGAGCACATTAGCGTCGTTGGCGCGCAGCCGCAGCGCCTCGTTGCAGTCGGCCAGCGCCCCCTGCAGGTCTTGTCCGATCAGCGCGCGCATCCAGCAGCGGCCGTCGAAATTGTCGGCGGAGGGATCGAGCTTGATCGATGTGGTGTAGTCGGCAACGGCGAACGCGTAGTTGCCTTTGGCCGCGTAGGCGTCGGCCCGGCCATTGTAGGCGGCGATGAGACTGGGATCGAGCCGGAGCGCCTGGTTGTAGTCGGCGATGGCGAGGTCGTTGTCGCCCTTGTCATGGTAGGCGTTGCCGCGGCTGTTGTAGGCGATGGCGTATTGTGGATCGAGCTGGAGCGCCTGGTTGTAGTCAAGGATGGCGAGATCAATGTTGCCCTTGGCGCGGTAGCCGTTGCCGCGGTTGTTGAAGGCCCAAGCCAGACGTTTTCCGGACCAATGGCCGGATTGAATCACGGCCGTACAGCCGTTGATTTTCAGGTCGGGCGCGACGGTGTTGCCGTCATCCACGCACCAATCGGTTTGCTGCTTGGATTGTGCGTGAGCTGGAAGCGGCGCTGCCGCCGCGAGCAACACGGCGGCCCCGACCGGCAGCAGCGAAAGGTGCATATCCCTCTCCCGTTTCAGCCTGTCGGACGGACAAGCCGCTTAACGCATGCTGCCGTTTCTCTACGATCTTACCCGCCCACCGTCCACATTGAGCGTCTGCCCGGTCATGAAAGCGGCGTCGTCGCTGGTGAGAAATGACAGAGCGCCGACGAGATCCTCCGGTACCTCGGGCCGCTTGATTGCCTGCAAGCCGGCCACGGCGACGAATTCCTCATCCATGTTGGCAAAGCCGGGCCGCGGTTTGCGCACGATCGTGCCGGGCGAACGGGTCAGCCCCGGCGCGATGGCGTTGACAGTGATGCCGTCCGCGGCGAGGTCGCCGGCGAGCCCGCGGGTGAAGCCGATGACGCCGCCCTTGCTGGCGACATAATGCGCAAAGCCTGTGGTCACCGAGCCGAACGTGCTTGACGCCATATTGACGATGCGCCCCCATTTACGCGCGCGCATGCCGGGCACGAAGGCCGAGGTGACGAGGAAAGTTCCGTCGAGATTGATGGCGAGAACTTTTCGCCATTCGGCAAACGTCATGTCGGCGAAGTCGAGCTGCGGATAAACACCGGCGCAGTTCACCACGATGTCGGCGCGGCCGAATTTTTGCTGCACTTGTTTGGCCATCGCCGCGACCGAGCCCTCGTTGGACACGTCACATATGACCGCGAGCGCGTTGCGCCCGGCGGCTTCCACGAGCCGCACCGTTTCCGCGCCGTCGGCCATGTCGGCGACGGCGACATGCACGCCATCCTCGGCGAGCCGCTTGGCGAACGCCTGGCCGATGCCCTTGGCGCCGCCGGTGATGACGGCGACTTTGTCCTTGTGGCCTTTGCCCATGTGTTTCCTCCTCAGTTGCCGATGCGACGATTGCTCTATTTCAAATCCCGGTCGCCAGCCGCGCCATGACGAGGATGGTAACGACCTGCATCGCGCCTTGCAGCGCGACAGCGAAAAAGTAGTGGCCGGTGAGCGCCGCGATGCGTTTGCTGTCCGGCTTGTCCTTTTGCAGCTCCAGACAGACGCGCAGATTCGCCGGCAGCAGATAGCCGAGCCCCTGGATGGTCATCAACGTCACCAGCGCCAGCGCGGCCGCGATCCAGCCATATTGCGGCCAGGGCAGCGCCGTGAAGCCGATGTCCTGCGCGATATACCAGCCGGTGGTGCCGGTGATAATGGCGAGCGTCGGCATCAGGAACAGCGTGCGCGGCGTGAGCCGCAGCAGCACGGCCTTGCGGGCGGCGACGTCGACTTTGCGCAGGATCGGGCCAAGCAAAAAGCCCATGAACAGGTCGATGCCGGTCCACAACAGGCCGCAGAAGACGTGGACGAAATTGAGGTACCACAGATTGCGGCTAATGATGACGATGACCATGACACCGAGCGCCGCCGCGGCGTACCATAAATAATGCCAGCGGATCAGCTTGGCCGGCGAGGCGTCGTCCATTGTTGAATCCCCAAGTCCGCTGCAATTGTCTACCCATGCTATGGCGAGCGAGCCCGATCGTCACCACCACATTACCTTTCCGCTGTGAGGGGGGCGAAGTGCTTTGATCCTCCCCGTTCCCACGGCGGAAAATGATCGGTACGCTAACGGTCTGCCCTGGAGGGAGACGCCATGACCAACGGCCCGTCACTGTCGCTCGATCAGATCGAAGACCGGATCGCCATTACGCGCGACAACATCCGCCAGCTCATCGAACAGGCAGCCGCGTTTTCGGGCGCCGGCGACGAAGAGCGCAACGCCGACCGGCTGGCGCGGCAGGAGGAAGAACTGGAAGCGCTGATCAAGCAGCGCGACGAGATGCTCAAGCGACGGAAATAATGCGATCTTCGCCATGACCACGTGGCCATCCCGCTCACCCGTCTGGCGTGACCGCGCATGATCACGCTTTACTCCTATCCCAAACTGTTCGGCGTCGCCGACAATAATGGCTATGGGCTGAAGGTGTTCGCCTTCCTGCGGCTCGCGGCTCTACCGTTCGCTCATGAGCACATTTTCGACGCGTCGAAGGCGCCGCGCGGGCAATTGCCGTACATCGCCGACGACGGAGAGATCATCGGCGACAGCGAGACGATAATCGCCCATCTGACCGGCAAATACGCGCTCACCATGGACGCAGCTCTCAGCGCCGCGCAGCGCGACCAGAATCTGCTTGTGACCCGCACGCTCGACGATCTTTATTGGGTCATGTCGTATTCGCGCTGGAAGGATGATCGCTATTTTCCCGCTTTCCGCGACGCCTTTATCCGGGAACATCCAAGCCTGACCGTGGCTGGGCTGCAGCAGGCGCGCGATTACAATGCGCAGCGGTATCACTTCCAGGGTATCGGCCGGTATCAGCCGGAGCAGGCCTACGCACGCGGCCTTGCCGATCTCGGCGTCCTGGCGCGACTCGTGCCGGCAGAGGGTTATGTGCATGGGCCTGCGCCGACCAGCATCGATGCCGGCATCTACGGCTTCATTGCCAACATTTATTTCTTCGCCATCGATACACCGCTGAAACGCTATGTCGTGGCGCAGCCGAACCTCGTGCGTCATTGCACGGCGATCCACCACTTGGTGACGAAGACTTGAGCGCTGCGTTGCGCTCACGCCGCCGTTTTTGTCCGATACGCCTCGATCGCATCGCGCAGCCGCTCCGGTATCGGCACCGGCTTGCGGCTTTCGAGCGACATCACGACCGTGACCATGCGGGCGCGCAGCCGCTCCAGCCCGTCGCGATGGCAGACAATCGCGATCGAGAGCGAGGAGCGGCCGATGCGCTCGACCAGAAGCGTCAGATCGATGACCTCTCCCATCATGCTCGGGATCTTGAAGTCGCATTCGATATGCACGAACGGAAAGGCGAAGCGCCGGCCCATCACCAGTTCGGCGTAATCGTGCTTCAGCTCCGCCAGGTACCAGTCCTCGATGACGCCGTTGAACATGTCGAAATAGTGCGGGAAATAGACGATGCCGGCGGCGTCGCAATGAGAAAAGCGGATCGTCACGCTGCGGGTGAAGGCGCCGGCGGGCGGGGTAAATCGCTCTTCGAGCATCTGGCGCACTCCTTCGCAGCCGTGTTCCGACGCGCCGAACGTAGCTGCGCATTTACTGCCGCGATAGCAGGACGGCCGCTACTGCAGTGCGGCGTTGCGCTCCTGCAGACAGCGGCGGCGGGCCAAGGCGAGGTCGCCGTCCAAATCCGACGAGATATCCAGTGGCAGGATGCAATTGGGCGACGCATCGCGCGGGCGATAGGAGGCGTTGCAATAGCCCGACGGCAGTTTGACGTTGGCGAGGCAGCCGGCGCGGTCCTGCGCGATCTCGTCGGCGAGATGTTTGCACTGCGCGGACCATGACGTTTCGTGCGCGGCAGCGGCGCGCGCTAGGCAGGTCCGGTAGCGGCCTTCCGCGGCGGCGTGGTCGGCGGTCTTGCGCCGTTCCGCCTGTTGCTGTTCGGCGGCAAGGCGGGTCTCCTCGACCCGCATCTGACCATAGGCCAGCAACTGCTGCGATACGTGCTCGGTGTGCCGTTGTGCATCGCGGTTCGGCAGATAGAAACCGTAGTAATAGCCTATGGCCGATGCGGCGATGAGCAGCGCAACGACCGTGCTGAGCTTGAGCAGGATGTCGATTCTGGCCGCCACGCCGGCCTCCGCGAGTTGTCGTCGGGAGATATTCGGCGAATCTTGGTAAAAGAATCCCTGCAAATGGTGCTCACTGCCGGGCCGGGCAGGCGTTTTGCCCGCCTTGGCTCTGCGGCCGGTCCAATTGTCGCTGCTGCGCCGCTGTGGTAGGCGCGGCGCACAAGGAGCGAAAAGCAATGCCCGACGCCCTCGAACTCCTCAAAACCCGGCGCTCGTTCAAGGCGGTGGAACTGACCGCTCCGGCGCCGACCGCGGCCGAGATCGACACGTTGTTGACGGTCGCGTCGCGGGTGCCGGACCACGGTAAGCTCGTACCCTGGCGCTTCATTGTATTCGAGGGCGAGGCGCGTCGCGCAGCGGGCGCCGCGATTGTTACGGCATTCCACGCCAAATACCCGGACGCCAAGCCCGAACAGGCGGAGGCCGAGCGCGCCCGGCTCGCCCGCGCGCCTCTGGTCATTGCGGTGGTCAGCCGTGCGGCGCCACACGTGAAAATTCCGGAATGGGAGCAGGTGCTATCCGCCGGCGCCGCGGCGATGAATCTCGTGCTTGCCGCGCATGCGCTCGGCTATGGCGCGTGCTGGATCACCGAATGGTACGCCTACGATCGCGGCGTGCTCGATGCGCTCGGCTTGGAGTCGCACGAGAAGATCGCGGGTTTCGTCCACATCGGCCGTCCGCCGGGCGTGCCGGAGGATCGCGCGCGGCCGCAACTTGAACAGATTGCGACGCGTTATTCCAGCTAGCCGTCCGGTTTGGTTGCTGAGCGGCTTCCCGATCCGGTTAGTCCGGCGCGCCCGCTCAGAAACTCACCCCGATGCGGCGGCCTTTTTGCCAGACCAGATTGCAGGTTTTCTTGACGCCGCCGTGGTTGAGGGTGAACCTGCGCGGAATAGTGCCGGCGCCGTGCACTTCGATGCAGGCGCCGCCGGCGCTGAGATCGATGATGGTGCAGGCGGTTGCCGGGCTTTTGAGATCGGCAAACATGATTCCGGTTTTGGGAATCAGCCCGCTCGGGCGGATACGATGAAACCGTCTTTGCTCCGACATCTATCGCATCGCGACAAGGCGCTCCTCTTGGGGCGCATAGTAGCGGCCGGAAGTTAAGGAGGAGAACTACTTACACGCGCGCGTAACTGTTCGCGGCGGTATGCTGAACCGCCTTTGTTGTTCGATCGGAAAACTTTTTGTTTCTCGTGAGCCGAGCTTTAACCCTTCGGCGATCGAGTGCCGCACTATCCGAGCGCCGCACCGCGCACAGCGAGTCGTGCTGCGCGCGGCGGCACTCTTCAAGCCTGAACCTGACGCTTATCGGGCTTTAAGCTGCGCGGCCGATCTCAGAACGATCTCGGGCCGGCCCTGATAGAGCTGCACCGGTCCGCTGATCGTCACTGTCTTGCCTTCGAGCGCCTTGACGCCGGGAAATTTGCCAATGTCATCAACAAAGATCACCGCGGCGAATCGATTGTCGGGATAGAGTCCGTCCATGTCGATGAAGGTCACGCCGGAACGGCTGGTGCGCACCGCGCTGACCGAGGCCTCCACAACCGCGGTCTGGCCGATATGCCCTTTGGCGTCGGCCGCCGTGATAATCGGCGGCAGCGCCGTCTGCGCCAGCGCCGGCGTGAGCGAAAGCGTCAAGCAAAGTGCCGTGATCAATGTTCGCATGGTTCTGTCTCCCCTGCCGCCAAGCATTGGCGCGTTCTCAGCCGAGCCATGTCGGTAATATTTCACCGGCTATGGAACAAAACAGGAACACATAATTGCTCGCGAGTCAAGTTGTGATGATGGCGATGTTCGCGCGGCCCGCCGCCCGGCTGCGGGTCGTCCCGCGCCGTCCCATTAGGTCTGTGGCGAGATCCACGTTTTCGAGCGCTACGCAGCGCGAATGATCCAGCAATGCGCGTCGGTTTCGATGCGCGCAAGAGCCTCGGCAAGGTCACGCGCGTAGCAGACAAACGATCTGCCAAACCAGCCCTGCTTCTGGACGATCAAAGTGCCGCAGCACTCGGTCACGTAGTACTTGCCGGTGCCGCATGAGAAGGCGCGTTCCGCTGCCACTGGAGCCTCCATGCCCCAAGCAGTCGCCCCGACTTGCCGCCCACTCAGAATAAAATTCCGTGTCGCTGCCGGCAATGCCGGACACAGCACATCGCCGCGACATCGCGCCGACGCAGCGCTGCGTCCGGCGTCAAGGCTCCCTGCCGGCCACCTTGCGCAAAGCGGCGTTGATGCGGTCCTGCCAGCCCGGCCCGTCGGCTTGGAAATAGTCGAGCACATCGCGGTCGATGCGCAGCGACACCATCTCCTTCGCGCCGGGCGGCGTGACTGGCCTGGGCGGCAGGTCCAGGGGTTTTGGCGCAGTCACCGCCTTGAAGGCCCGTTCGGCGGCGGCGCGTGCATCGTGGGTCGGTCGTCGATTCATGATGCGTGCATAGCAGATGTCGCGGCGAGTCGCGAGTACGGGTTCGCCGCGCGCGATTTAAGGCGCGGCGCTGTGCCGCGCGTGACGCGGTGTTTCACGCTTGTCGCAAAAAACGGCTCATGCACGCTTCCGCCACGCTGCAGGATAATCTGCGGCGCAAACTGGAGGGAGGGGCATGATGAAACTTGCCGGGATTGTCTTTTTCGCCATGGTATCAGCCTTCACTGCGACGAGCGCGGGTGCAGCGACCACCGATGACGTGAAGTGGATCAATCAATGCGTGGCGGACAACAAGGGCGACGCCGCCGATGCTGTGGTGCTGAAATATTGCACCTGCATGAACAACAAAATGAGTAACGACGAAACGCAATCCATCACCCAGTGGGAAAAGAGCCATCCGCAGGAGCGTGCGGCTTGCGATAAGGAAGCCGGCTGGAAGTAAATCGGCAGTTCCCTGCAGCGCCTCAGTAAATCGCAGGGCCAGTCGCACAAAGGTTTGCGCATGGCGGCCCTCCGGGTTCGCCATGCTTTTTGTGGCGCTGTGCAAACTCCAGACTTGTTGGCTGAGAAAATTCCGCTCAGTGCAGTCGCGCGCCGTAGCCGGAAACATTGCCGCCCGCATAGCCCGAAGTCTGGGCCTGGGCGTAGCCGCTGCCATTCGAGCTCGTTCCGGCGGTCGAGGTGGTGAAGGCCGAAGTGATGCCGCCGCCGATGAAACCGCCCGAGGAACCGGAGCCTATCCCGCCGCCGCCGGCCGTCGCCAGTGCACCCGATGTGCTGTTGTCGAACGCACTGGCGCCACCGTACGAATTGGAAGTGCCCTGCGCACTCGACCAGATATTGCTGTAGCCGCCGCCATAGGCCTGCTGGGCGTTGGCCGCTTTCGTGATCGCAGAAGCCGCGAGCAGCAGCGCGGCGCCGGCAACGATGCAACAAAACTTGTTCATGTTCGATCTCGCTCTATGCGGCGGACCTGGATGGCCCGCCCCGAAGCTCGCCCGGACGACGCGCCGCGGGCGGGCTTGGGGGCGCGTCACTCCTCGACGGTCACGCGCGCGAACAGCGCCGCTTCTTCCTTGGTGAAAGGTTTGACGTTGGCTTCCTGCACCGGCGGTTCTGCCGGCGGCGGGTCGGCATAAGCCAGCGGCGACACCGGCAACGGCTGGTCGGGCCTGGCGCCCGGGGCCGGACAGGGCGTGCCCGTTTCGTCCATGGCGACCAGGACGTGCTCGTCCTGGCACATCAACGCGATCGCCGCCTTGTGGAAGCCGAACGCGAATAGCTGCCGCGCCAACAGGCGGATGGTGCAGCCCTCGTCAACCCTGGTGCTGCCGAAGGTGAAGCCGCCGCCCATCAGCGACAGCCCGCCCGAAGACGAACCGAGACAGGTTTCAACGCCTGCCGCCGCGAGTCCCGGTGCGACAATGCCGGGCGGCGTGACAACATGGTTCGTCACATTCGTGGCCGGATCGGCGGGCGGATCGGTGATATTGACCATCGACATGGCGCCGGATTGGCTCGCTACGGTTTGGGCGCATACCGGCGTCGCCATCGACAGCATCAGAAGTGCCAACAGACGCAGACGCATGACATCCAGTCCCATTGCGGTGATACGAATGCTTTGTTTGTTCGCAGCATTCACGCTTTGTTAAGGTATCGAATTCGTGAACCCTTTCAATTTCGTATGACCACCTAGACGTATCGCGGCGATTAACCATGCAGTGTGCATCAGGCTGTTGGCATGTTCCACCAACCGCGCGCCGCGTCGCGTCAGAAACCGGGTGGAATGATTGCTTCGTGGCGGCCATGTCAGCCGCGACAGCAACGCGGAGGATCAAACATGCACTTTCGTATCCAGGGCCTGCCGGCCGAAGATTTTGCACCGTTATTCGCACTGTCGGACGAGGAGCTGGCGCATCGCGGCGCGGTCCGGCGCATTGCCGATGCGCGCGATCCCGGTTATCCCTGCCGCGTCAGCCTCACCGATTCCCGCGTCGGCGATGAGCTGATCCTGACCAATTACGAGCATCACGCAGTCGCGTCCCCGTACCGCATGCGGTTTGCCATCTATGTCCGCAAGGGCGAGCGAACGTTCGATGCCGTCGATGACGTGCCCGAGCAGCTGCGCAAGCGCACGCTGGCGGTGCGCGCCTTCGACGACGGCGCAATGATGACCGGCTGGGAACTGACCGAGGGCGAAAAACTCGAAGCGGCGATCGAACGGCTATTCGCCGATCCGCGCACGGCCTATCTGCACATCCACTTTGCCGCGCCCGGGTGCTACGCTGCGCGCGTTGAGCGCGCATAAGGCGCAAACGCGTTTAGCCGTTCCGGGTCGCGTCATTGATGACGCGCAGCAGCGTCAGCAGCGCGCGGTTGAGCGGCGTCGCGATGCCGTGCCGCTCGGCGGCGGCGACGATGGCGCCGGTCAGCGCCTCGACTTCGAGATGCCGGCCGGCGAGGCGGTCGAAATACATCGAGGTGCCGAGTTCGCCGGAGAACGTGAACAATGTCGCCATCGCGCGCGCCGGCTCGTCGTCGGCCACTGGCACGCCTTCGGCGCGCGCCACCGCTACCGCCTCGTCGAGAATTTTCAGGCACAGCTCCTGGACGTCCGGCCGCCGCAGCACGGCTTGGCGCGTCAGCGTCAGCGTCGTGATCGGGTTGGCGACGGCGTTAATCAGAAGCTTGCGCCACACCAGCGTGGCAAACTCGCCGCTGAGCGTGACACGAAGCGGCGTGCCGGCGAACAGGCCGGCAAAATCGCGGCCGGCAGCGTCGGCGGCGACGGCGAGATCCTGATCGCTGCCCTGGCGCAGGCGCACGCGATCGGGAGCGAGCCGCTCGCCGTTGAAATAGACAATCACCGGCAGGACGATGGCGCCGTTCGCCAGCGGCGCGACGCGCTCGGCGTGACCGATGCCGTTTTGCAGCACCGCAACGCGCGTCGCCGGCGCGCACAGACGCGACAGCCATGGCGCGGCCGCCGCGGTCTGGTGCGTTTTGGTGCACAGCATGACCCAATCGGCCGGCTGCGCGACCTGGGCCGGATCGGAGAGCGCGGCGAGCGGCAACTCGACGGTGCCGTTTGGCGACTCCAGCGTCAGCCGATCGAGCGGCCGACGCACGCAAGCGATCACGTCGTGGCGGCCGGCTGCAGCCAGACATCCGGCAACAGCTCCGCCGATGCTGCCGAGGCCGATGACAGCGATGCGCAGGCGCGGTTCAGCGTGCGAAGATGCGGACGGAGCGGCCATGATCGGGACAAGGAGCGATAGAACTCGTCTCATAGTGCCCCGCGCGGGTGAATGCGCCAAGCGAGTTGCATGACGGCAAATTAGGTGGCCACCAGTGTGACCGTTTTGTCTCACCGCGTGGAGGAATTTCCCGTGTCACGATCGCGCCGCGCATTCGCCCACATTGGCCGCAACGTGGCGATATCCCAACAAACAGGAGGGGTCGTAGCGTGAAACTTCATCTCGTATCCGCAGCCGTGTTGGCTGCGTCACTGGCGTTTCCATTGGCTGCGCACGCGCAGGGCGTGCCCGACGGCGTATCGCA
>Ga0187784_10002754_pt1 | contig 14111 bp, 10 predicted proteins | sample 1015_SJ02_MP15_2_FD_132964 | JGI IMG/M metagenome (GOLD analysis project Ga0187784, IMG submission 132964) | Tropical peat soil microbial communities from peatlands in Department of Meta, Colombia - 1015_SJ02_MP15_20_MG | ecosystem: Environmental > Terrestrial > Soil > Wetlands > Peat | place...
AGAGGAGCACCCGAATGGGAACTCGGCCCATACTACCCGACTGGCGCGTACGACGGAAAGGTGACGGACAGCTCGCTAGCTACGGAAGGAGCTTTTTGGGCGCATTGGGGAAAACCGTGTGACGCTGACTTCAATGCATCCTCATTCTTAGCACAGCATCCGGAGTACAGCTGGCAGCAACCGCGTCTGAAAGATATCAAAGCATATCCATGGACTCTATTCAAGACCACATCAAAATGGAAAGCGACCCAAGCTCAACGACGAATGGGTATCTGCCCGTAAAGACATCTAATCCGGGGACCCGAATATTCGTTCGGAACTTGGAAAATTGTGGGTTATGGATATCACTTTTGCCAAGAGGTCGCCGCCGCTCGTTCACCAAATAATGCGTCTGCTCACTGTTTTGTCGCGCGAAAAACAATAAAATGTTAATCGCTGCAAGAGCGACAGCCAACGCCGATTCTTAGAAACTACGCTTTTAAACCGGTGTGCAAATCAAAATTTTGATTGTGAAGTGGCTATGAACCGTAGTAAGGTTCTAGCCGCCGCGGTGATTCTCATCGTGATTATAGCGGCGGCAGCAGCGTATCTAACCACAAGACCAGTTCAATTGTCGGTGTCAGTTGCGTCATCCACGAGTGTCGGAACTACTGCGTCTCCAATCACATTTACCGTTATCCTGACTCCATCATCAGCATCGGTTGTCAGCGTGCTATGGAATTTCGGGGACGGCACCAATCAGACCGGTGACAACGCTACGATCTCGCACACATACGAAAACGGTGGTCGTTACCTGATTTACGCTCAGGTAACCGCCTCGTATCAAAGTCTTCTTGTCTCTAGCACACTCATGGGCTCCAACAGTGCTGCTTTGTTTCCGTTGGTTGTCGAGTCTAACGTACCGGAGACCCAAGCAGCTGACGTTTCGATACCCACCGTCAACTTTCCCTCCGCAACTAACCCAACAGCTCCCATCTTTTCCGTTGGGGACATTTTGCATCCAGTTGGAGGATTTTTGGAATCGCCTTCGAACTCTAACTTTACAATCCAGTCCTACGCATGGGATTTCGGTAATGGGAACAAGCAAACCGTGGCTGCTTCCAATGAGACCGGAAACCCCCTCCAGAACGTGACGGCATCCTATTCGAGTCCTGGTGTCTACCCGGTTGCACTTACTCTAACGACAGTGTCCGGGAGCATATCATTCAGCGTCACCACGGTGAGAACCGTCGCAGTGCAATCGAGCAGCATACCTTTTGCTTTACTACCCACAACTTCCGGCGTAACAAACCCAGGCGTAATCACATCCGCTGAAGTCGTGGCAGGCGGGCCAACTACTTTTGACCCCCAAATAGTCGCTGACGCCGTGTCGCAAGAAATTATTGCAAACATATTCCAAACGCTTGTGTGGTATAACGGCTCATCAACAAACTCATTCATTCCTTATCTTGCCACGACACTTCCAACCGTTCAAAATGGTGGAATAAGCCCTGACTTCAGGACCTATACGTTCCAAATCCGTAACAATCAATACTTCTCCAACGGTGACCCGGTTACGGCATATGATGTGTGGTTCAGTATTGCTCGAGGCATGGCTTTCGCAGGAGGACCGACTAACGATTGGATAACCAGTCAGTTCTTGATTCCGGGCGTTCAGAATGGCACGGCGACCGTTTACCAAAATAACACTTGGAACGTTGCTACGCAGTCAGTCACCTACGACAACGCATCCAACACCGTCGCATTTCATTTGAATGCTCCAACCCCTCCGGCACTGCTGTTTGAGGGAGTGGCCGACATAATAGGCGGAGGCGCGGTACTCGACGCGAAGTATGCCGTTTCCGTTGGATCATCCTTCAACCAGGCCAACTGGAATAGCTTCGAGAACCAGGCAAACTCAGGAGCTTACAACACAATGATGCAGTGGAATCCGGTGGGATCCGGCCCCTATATGATCAAATCCTACACTCCAGGCCAATCACTTGAGTTCGTACCGAACCCATACTATACTGGAGTTCCCGGCATTCCTAAACCCACCTCCGTCGTAGTTATAGATTGGGTCAAGACACCGGATACTGCGCTTCTTATGCTCCAAGACGGTCAGGCGGACATCGTTGGCGGCTACATTGGTCTGCCCCCATCAGACTTCCCTGCAGTTCAAAAGTTGCAGTCGCAGGGAATTGTAAACATATACTCCTTCCCAACTCTCGCCGACTATTGGTATGGATTCAACATTAAGATCGACAAAGACTTAGAGGCAACTCAACTCGGATCCCAATTCAACGAACCATCCAACTATTTTGCGGACCTGCCAACAAGATTCACCTGGATCAACTCGTTCGACTACCAAGGATACTTGGACAACATTTTAGGAAACAAGAAGTACGGAGCAACTTTCGGCACCCCTTACAAAGGAACGATACCGCCAGGAATTCCATATTATGTGCCCCCAGATCAACTCGGGGGCCTTCCAACCATGAACTTGGCCGCTGCGAAAGGCAACTTCTCTCTTTCGGCTTGGCATGACATGAAGATCACGATACCAATCGCGCTTCTAGTGGGGGACTCGGTAACATTGGCTGCATCAGAGGAATGGGCATCGACGCTGAGCCAGATTAGCGGAGGAAACATTACGGCTGTACCAGTCCAGCTCCAACACCCAATTCAGCTGGGAGACATTGCACCAAACATGAATCCCCAAGGTGTCTACTATCAATCTTGGGAACTCGACTACCCCTATCCAAGCGACCCCATTTCGGGAGACCTCCAGGAGGGAGGCTTCTTCTCGGGCGGTAACGATTGGACCCTTGCGAATTTCGCGTCGCTACCTCCGCCGAACTCACATGGACTCGTTTCAGTGAACGGGTCGCTTTACACCCAGGCCCAAGTCTGGCGTTGGATGCAAGGCAACATCACCCTAGGCAACGGCAGCGTAGACCCGGTCGTCATTCAGAGAGCGTACAAGACACTGGAGCTTCTTGAAGTGGCTATGGGACTTTACGCTTACGTGATGGTACCGAACCAAATCTTCTACTTCAGATCGTGGATTCAAGGATATCAAAACAACGAGAACCCCATACAACCCGCCGGGGGTGGGGGGCTTCTCTACTTCTGGCTAACCAAGCCAACTTCCTAGCTAAATTCATCTCAAACTCTGACGTATCTTTTTTGCCAGTGCCTCCCGACGTCTTGTCGTACCTGTCCCGATAGCACAGCGATTACAATCTGATCGTACAACTACTGGTAGTTCTTCGTTGAGCATGAATAGTTGTTGAGTTCGAGAGCAGCTCAAAAGACGTATAAATCGAGGGTTTGAACCCTCATCTGGTGGCGTTGTCCCCGAACAGGACATTTGCACAATTGTTCTCGATTTTGTCCGACTGCGGTCAAGGAGTTTTCTAGTTGAAACTCAGGTATTATATTGCTCGGCGCTTGCTGCTCCTTATTCCAACCCTTATTGGCTTAACTCTTATCGTCTTCATTCTGTCGCACGTGGGTGGGAGCCAGAGATTGGTCGGCGCCTACATCAACATCCACAGTACAGTGCCGGTTGGGGTTCAGGAAGCGGAGTTAGCGCAGAGATTTCACCTAAACGACCCCATTTACGTTCAGTACTTCTACTGGCTCACGGCATTTTTGCAAGGGAACTGGGGGTACACAAAGACATCAATCTACTCTGGAACAGTTCTCGATGCGATTGACTTATTCTTCCCCAACACGCTTGTGCTTGCGGTCCTATCCTCAATTCTCATGGTGGTAATCGGGATACCTTTGGGGGTGTGGTCGGCGGTTAGGAAAGATAGTTTACTTGATCAGGCTACGAGAGTAATTTCCTTTGCAGGGTATTCCATCCCATTGTATTGGCTGGGTTTGCTTCTGATAATTGCGTTCTCGACATCAAATGTCTGCTCATGCCTCAATATTTTCCCTATCAGCGGGACCGTAACAGTCAGTTTGATCAGCGGCGTTAATTGGTATACCAACGGGATTTCCTACCCAACGCACGTACTTGTGATCGATGCCTTGATTCACGGCCGCGCTGACATTTTTGCGGATGCTCTAATGCATCTGGTTCTTCCGGTCGTGACGCTCACTTATGGAGTGATGGCATCGGTACTAAGAGTTATGCGATCTAGCATGCAGGACACGCTTAGCCAAGATTACATAAGGACCGCGAGAGCTAAGGGGCTAGGAGAGAAGACGGTTATCAACGTTCATGCTAGAAGAAACGCTTTGATTCCAGTCTTCACGTTATTAGGGTATACAATCGCGTTCTTACTGGGCGGAGTTGTTCTAGTAGAAGCAGTGTTCAACTACTTAGGTATCGGTTACTGGACCACGCAGGCCATGCTGAATGGTGACATAGGCGGCATCATGGGAGCAACCGTGATCTTCGGCCTTTCTTTCATCTTCGCCAACCTCGCCGTGGACATCGCCTACGGGTTCCTAGACCCAAGAATACGGTACTAGCTGGTGTCTTCCTTAGCCCTTACGAGCCCCGCCACGAAAGCTGTGAAGACTCCCCTGTCTTCAAGGCTCCATGAATATCGGTTGACCATCAAAATTCTGTTGGAAAGCCCATCATCGATGGTTGGCGTAGTAATCGTTCTGGCTTATTTCGCGATTGCTGCAATCGATTACACCTTCCCGAGCCTCATTGGTGTGCAGAACGCTTTTTCCATGGTGCCTGACTACACAAACCCGGTCCCTTCGCCGCCGACATGGCCTATTCACCCTTTCGGCACAACGTTTCCCGGTGTGGACCTGTATCAGGCTGTGATGAGCGCAATCCGGGTGGATCTATGGTATTCGCTTCTGATTGTACTCGCCGGTGCATCTATCGGCACTATTGTGGGTGTTCTTGCCGCCTACGCTGGAGGTTACTTTGATGAGGTGTTGATGCGGTTCACGGATATTTTTCTCAGCGTACCCTATCTCCCCTTCGCCATCGCCGTCGCGTTCGTATTGGGGCGAGCGCTTGACAATGTCAGCATTGCCTTGGCGATAGTTTGGTGGCCGCTGTATGCAAGGTACGCGCACGGACAAGCCCTCTCCATTAAGGAGAACGCGTATGTGGAAGCTGCGAAGGCCAGCGGCGTTGGAAGCTGGGGCATAATGCTCCGGCACGTGGTGCCCAACGTACTGACACCAATCTTCGTTCAAGTCTCTCTCGATCTCGGCACCGTGGTTCAAGTTTTTGCAGCTCTCACGTTCATCGGCTTCGCTTCAGGTAACCCTCTGCTGCCGGAATTAGGCACGCTCATTTCAAACGGATTCCAATACGCCGTTGCGGCCCCATGGGTTGTCCTCTTCCCCGGCTTGGCGATTCTAATTTTCGCGATTGGCATGAACTTGCTAGGCGATGGGCTTAGGGATGCACTTGACCCAAGAAGCCGAACTTAGCATAGAGCAGTCTTCCCCCTCGGAACCCCTCCTTCGGGTGGACAATCTCCGAGTGAGCTTCGTAACTCGCGCAGGAAAAATCCAGGCGCTCAACGATATTTCCTTTGAAATGCGAGCTGGAGAAACCTTCGGCTTCGTGGGAGAGACAGGCTGTGGTAAGTCTCAAACCGCATTAGCGGTAATGCGGCTAACTCCTGAAGCGGGTGTAATCGAACGCGGCGAGATCTGGTTTGCCGGAACGAACCTAACGAGCAATATCTCACAAGAATTCAAAATCATCCAACATAAGAACAACGTGAAGCTGAAGAGAAACAAAACGGCGCTCAAACGGCTGGATCAGAAGATCAACGAAATTCGCGGCAAAGATATGTCGATGATTTTTCAAGAACCCATGACTTCACTGAATCCGGTTTATACGGTGGGCAGACAACTTTCCGAGACGTTACTAAGACACAGTGTGGACCTGCTCGTAGATAGAATCCTCGCACGCAGCGATGTAACAAAGGAGAAACTAGATGGGATCATAAACGCGGCAACACGGGGAGAGCTGACGCAGCAGAAACTTCACGAAATGCTGCAGAACGCCGGTTGCGAGGGACTTGAAGACCAAATTTGGTTCATACTCTCCAGGAAGGATATCGGGGTAGTTCAAAAGAACCGCAGAATTTCCAGCCTCCCCGAACGCAAAGTCAAACCGTTAACGACGAGGTTCCTCGTTCAACTAAAGAAAGCAAATGGAAAAATACCGATACTTTTCGTGATCCTGAATAAACTGCCAATCGTCAGAAAATCGCTTTGGGGTGTAATTGAAAAGGAAGCCCTTGACGTTTCATATGAACTGCTTTCGCTCGTAAACATGCCAAATGCTGAAAGTGTGCTACGGCAATACCCTCACGAACTCAGCGGCGGGATGCGGCAGCGTGTAATGATTGCGATGGCTATCGCTACAAGACCTAAACTTGTGATTGCCGACGAACCAACTTCAGCTTTAGATGTAACAGTTCAAGCCCAGATTCTCGAACTTCTACGCGAACTCAAGAGAAGCTTCAACAGCGCAATTCTATTCATCTCGCATGACATCGGCGTGATCTCTGAGATCTGCGACCGAGTTGGCGTCATGTACGCAGGCAACTTGGTGGAAGTTGCTAGATTAGACCAGTTGTTTGCTGACCCGAAACACCCTTACACGCAGGGACTGCTAGCGTCAATTCCAAAATATGGAGAGAAAAGAGAGCTGCTGCAAACGATTGAGGGGGCAGTCCCCAACCTGATAGACCCGCCGAAAGGCTGCAGATTCAGAACCAGGTGCCCACGTGCCTTCGAAAAGTGTTCGCTGGGACCTCCCTGGCTCCAGATCGATAAAGACCATGGCGTGTTGTGTTGGCTCTACGGAGACAGCGAGAAACATGTCGACCAGTGAAGAGATACTCATTCAGGGAAGTGGGCTGAAGGTCTATTTTCCCGTGAAGACAGGAAAACTCTTCGCGAGAGCCCTATACGTACACGCCGTAGACGATGTTAATTTCTTCATAAAGAAAGGCGAAGTTGTCGGGCTCGTCGGGGAAAGTGGCTGCGGCAAGACAACGCTTGGACGACTTATTCTCAGACTCATTAAGCCAACTAATGGGGCAATCTTCCTAGAACCGGATCGAGACCTCATGAAGAGATACCTACAGCTCTTGAATGACTTGGAACACAACCCACCTCGGGACGGAAAACAAGATGAGCGCCTACAGGAAACGAAGACGATTGAGAAAGCGCATTCGATTTTCAAGTTTGGCCATAAAGAAATGAGAAAATACAGAAGGAACACTCACATAGTATTCCAAGATCCCAATTCCTCCCTTGACCCACGAATGCTGATTAAGGACATAGTCGCAGAACCATTGAAAGCACACCACTACGGGTCAAAAACCGAAATCTATGAGCGTGCCGCTGCCCTCCTCGCCGCTTGCGGCCTCGAAGCTCAATATATCAATAGATTCCCACACGAACTGTCGGGCGGTCAACGTCAACGCGTCGCCGTGGCGAGAGCCCTAGCCATGTCTCCGAAACTCGTAATTTTGGATGAACCCACTTCGGCCCTCGACGTTTCAGTACAGGCCCAAGTTCTCAATCTGTTAAAGAAACTCAAGAAAGAATTCAACCTCAGCTTCCTGTTCATCTCTCACCACTTAATCGTGGTTCGCTACATGTCGGACAGGATAATGGTGATGTACGCAGGCCAAGTCGTAGAAGATGGAGAAACAGAAGAAGTCTTCACGAACCCACTTCACCCGTATACGAAAGCATTACTCTCCGCCGTCCCCATTCCTGATGCGAAGACGAAGAGAGAACGAATCATACTAGAAGGAGAAGTCCCGAACCTCATAGAACCACCACGAGGATGTAGATTTCATCCCAGATGTCCCGCCGCTTTCGAAACTTGCGGATGGTCCACGAGGGAAGTTAAAGATTCATTCACCTCCACCTTACTATCTGGCCGCTACCCGACCCTGAGCAAGCTACCAGCGATCGAAAATGAGGTTGAGACGAGCGACCTCACATTCCAAGTAAAGATGAGTGGAAATCTGCCACCAAACGAGCTGGCGGAAATCGAAAAAGCAATTGAAACGGAGGTAGCGAGAGGAAACAGAGCGCTCAAAGCGATTAAAGAGATAAAGGTAGACGGCTCACAAGTGAGTTCAACCCTCACCGTTACCCTTCACGCCTTCAAGACGCCTACCCTAACACTCGTGAAAGACCACCACTCAGTTGCCTGCCACCTATACGCCCAGCAAGAGCCACAAATCATGAATCTCATCACGTCAAATACGGCATAGCAAAAACAAGACCGTCTCAAAGCATGACTAAGGCCCGTGTCAGAATCGACAAACATTAACTCGAGACGGGGGCCGAGGGCCAATGACCGTCGACGACCATGAGGAGTGAACAGACGGTCCTGCTCTCAGCGTTGATCGATGTAACTGCAATATTCGCGAAATGACAATTTGCCGCCGTACCTGAGGCATCACGTGACTATGGGAGGCGAAATTGAACAGAACCGCTTTTAACAAGTGTGAATTTCTCGCGGCAGCGAAAGAACATGCTTACGCGCAATGGTACCGGTGGCAAAATCTTCGCGTACGTATGGTGTGACGTAGAAGAATACATGAATCCCAAAACGAATGACCCTCCGCTTCATGCAGCTAAGATTCTTAAGAAGTACAATGTGCCAGTGACGTACAAGTTAGTCGCTGAAAAAGTTCGCTTCCTGAAGGAGCAGAAGCGACAAGATGTAATATCTGCGATCAACAATTATTGCGATGTCGGATACCATACCGACACCCACAGCCGGCACCCTGTTACGTTCGAGTATATTTCCACTTTGGACGTACTGAACGGAGCCAAAGAGATTGAGAAGAGAGAGCGACGCGGGCTTCGTGAACTGAAGAACACCTTCAGCCGTGTACCATCTTGTTTTGGGCATGCAGGTTTGCAATTTGCCCCGCACTATCACCCATGGTTGAAGAAAGTCGGCATTCCTGTCTACCTAGATGAAACCAAGACTGTTAACATGGGACCTAGACCATACTGGTATTGCGGAATACTCAGCCTAACTGTATCATGCTATTCGAAGAATTTCATTTGTTTTGATTACACTTACCGGACTCCTGATGGAAACCTGAAGCTCAAGAAGAGATTCAAGACTATTCATGACAGGCTGAAGAAACAAGGTGGAGGGGTTATCAGCATAGAGTGGCATACTCACACGGCCGTAAACAAAGTATTCTGGGACAGGCTGAATTTCGCCAACGGAAGAAACACCCCAAAAGAGAAGTACGTTCGGTCAAAAGAGCACTCGCCTAGGGTTAAGAAGCGAGCCTTCGAAGATTTTGAAAGATTCGTCAAATTCGTATCCTCGTTCGAGGACGTTGAATTCATTTCCGCTAGCGATGCACGTCGCATCTATCAGCGGAAGTTGAAAATAGTCTTAGGCATTGAACAAATTAGAGAGATAGCTAGGACAATCTCCGGGTCAAATAAGATATCCTACTTGAAGTTATGGGATGAATACATCTCTCCCGCACAAGCCTTCGGCGCTCTCACGCAATTCATTGCTTCGTATTCTAAGACCAAGAGGCTCCCGAAGCGGGCAGTGATAAGTGAACCTCTTGGACCAATGGCTCCCTTCAAGGCAAAGACAAGAACGAGAAAACTATCTCTCTCGGACTTGCTCTCCGCGGCCGAGAAAGTATCACGAACCATGGAAAAAGAAGGATACATGCCATCGAGCATAGCTATAGGCAATTCCGCGGAGTTGGCTCCCAGTGACTTCCTCGCAACCTTAGCTCACCTAACTATGCTTCTGATCGCGAGAAAGCCCGCCGGTGAATATGTTTCGCTACAACGAGCGAGTATGATTTTGGGTGAGAAGTTCGTGGACAGTACCTACTTCTTCGAGAGAGCGTCCCGATGGAGAATACTTCCTAGAAGATTTAAGGCTCCGAAAATTCTTGAGCAGACAAGACTCCAGACTTGGACACTAGTTCCTGCAGTTCCAAAGGTCGGCTGACATCACACGCTCTGCTTTCATCGAGAGAAATGCATCAAATATCTATTGCAGTTTCAGACTTAGGTTTTTCGCTTCAATGTTCGTCGAACTACAGCTTGTCAAGTGCAGCGTGAATTCTTCTAACCCCTTCAGATATCTGCGCATCGGTCACCGAAGAGAAATTGACGCTTACGTATCCCTCCGAACCGTTGCCCCAGAGTCCTCTACCATAGCCCACCTTTACGTGGGCCTCCTTCAACAAGTAGCGTACAAAATCATGCGACGACATGCCAAACGACCTAACGTTGGGAAACGCCGAGAAGAACCCGTCGGGTTTGGAACAATCAACGCCAGGTATCTTATTCAGGCCGTCAACAAGAAGGTCCCTCCTTGCCTTGAATCCCCGGATGGTTTGCTTCACCCAATCTCGGGGACCGATCAAGGCGGCGAGCGCTGCTGCCTGACCAACGTCACTTGCACACACAGTGGTGTGCGATTGCATACGCGCCACTCTGTCAATGAAATCCTCGGGCCCCGTAACGTATCCAATTCGGTAACCTGGCATACCGTAACTCTTAGCGAATCCGTTGATCGTGATAGTCCGATCTTCCATGCCAGCCACGGCTCCGATACTACCGGGGTAAGGGCGGTACATGATGTTTTCAAACGATTCATCGTATACTACAACGAGATCATGGTCAACTGCTAGCGCGGATATGGCTCTTAGATCGTCTTTCTCTGGAACCGCTCCCGTCGGTTGATCCGGCGTGGAGATTGCAATAAGCTTGGTTCTTTTTGTGATCTTTCCTTCAACGTCGCGAGGATCGATCCTGAAATTTCTGTCTTGCTTGGCTGGCACGTACACCATTCTTCCACCAGACATCAAAACGTTCGGCGCCCAACCGCAAACGTAACCTGGATCAGCAAAGATTACTTCGTCGCCTTCGTCTATCAAACTCCAAACGGATAGAAACATTGCTTCAGATGCTCCGTTTGTAAGCAGCAGTTCATCCTTCGGATCGACCGCCAAACCGTTATCACGTTCAAGTTTCTCAGCGATCGCTTCCCTAAGCTCCAAGGATCCTGTGTGTACATACTTCGAGCCGTTCTCCATGCAATCCCTCGCCGCCTTTACAATGTGATCCGGAAGTTGATGCTCAGCCGGCCACCCGCCATCGTCCAGCCGTATCGCGTCGGAAGTGATCTCAATGTCTTCCCAATGTGTTCGATCATATTCGTAAGAATATGGAGGAAAGACGAAGCGTGCCCTCCCGGCGAATTTAGCTCCTATAGTGGAAGTATTACCCTGAAACGTATCATTTCCTTTTTCCAAATGGGCTCTCTCCAACGGTACCCAGCGAAGGGTACTCGTACATACGTGCAATCTGGACCGCCCGTGCTGCAAGTACCTGAGTCGCATCTATGATCGGAACCGGCAGGTCGCTGGCCTTGAGAATAAGAGGAATTTCTGTGCATCCGGCAATAACCGCCTCAGCACCAATCTTAACCAGCGTTCTTCCTATTTCGATAGCAGTGACAGAGGATTTCGATAATTCGCCCGCCTTCACTAGGTAAATAACCTCCATAAGCCTAGCTTGATCTTTCTGCTCTGGTGTGACCGTTGCAATCCCGAGATCTTGAAATCGTTTCTGATAGAGACCAGCTCGCATGGTCCCCGATGCAGCCATGACACCAACCTTCCGCAATGATGGATACAGTCTTAGAGTTTCTCTTGCTGTCTCCTCGATCATATCGACTACAGGTATGTTGACGACCTTCCTGATTTCGTCAATCCAAAAGTGCGCTGTATTACAAGGCATAACGATGAAGTCAGCTCCCGCGACCGCGAGATTCTTTGCCGTTTCGACAAGAAACGGCGCAGGTGAAGGACCACTTTCTAGAATTGCCTTCTGCCTGTCGGGAATGGCAGGATTGTTGTCAATTATCACCCGGAGATGATCCTGATCTCTTGTAGCCGGAGTTGCCTTTATGATCTTCGAGAAGAGATCTACAGTGGCTTCAGGACCCATTCCACCTAGAATACCGATTTTCATTTCATTTTCGACTCGGCAGATGTCAAGCGTTCCTAATCTCTGTACCTCTTGGAGAAATTTGACGCATACCTTCCGGTTCAGGTTCGGGACCCAGACCTCTCCAATATATGCGAGTTTATCGAATTCCGACGGTTAGTTCCCGGTAGTTATAGATTCGTCAGAAAGCCGCGGGAGTGCTTGTTGAGGAATGGAACCCAATAGACCAAGAGCTAGAGAAGTCGGATTGACATGCGGGACAATTCCGCCCGGACAATTTAATTCCATTACGGATGTCGCGGGCGTAAGAGTCGGTCACGATACTGTGATTAAGGGCCAAAATGTGAGAACTGGGATAACCGCTATCGTTCCGCATGAGGGAAACATCTTCCAGGAGAAAGTGCCTGGGGCGATCTTTGTTGGAAACGGCTTCGGCAAACTGGTTGGATTAAGCCAAGTCAATGAGTTAGGTGAGATTGAAACTCCGATTCTACTTACAAACACTCTTTGCGTTGGACGAGTTGCTGATGCGCTCGTGGACTATGTGTTGTCCCTTCCCGGAAATGAGCAGGTAAGATCGGTCAACCCGGTTGTGGCTGAGACGAATGATGGCTTCCTGAATGATATCCGTAGCAAGCATGTCGGAAAAGATCAAGTGATGGCTTCGTTGCGGAGCGCAGCAACTGGTCTTGTAAACGAGGGGGCGATTGGTGCAGGAACCGGCACCGTTGCACTAGGCTTCAAAGGCGGTATCGGCACTTCATCGCGGGTATTGCCGAGGCATCTCGGAGGTTGTACGGTTGGCGTCCTTGTTCAGACAAATTATGACGGCATCTTAACAATCAATGGTGCCCCTGTTGGAAAAGAACTTGGTAGGTACTTCATGAAAGATTTGAGGGCTTATCCCGATGAGTTTCGATGGACTCGTGAATATGGTTCTGTTGTAGTCGTCATCGCAACTGATGCTTGTCTCGACTCAAGAAATTTGCGTAGGCTCGCTGTTCGAGCGACATTGGGGTTGGCTCGGACCGGATCGGTGTCAGAGAACGGCAGTGGCGACTATTTCATTGCATTTAGTACAGCCAAACAAGCCCGAATAGAACATGCATCGACTGCGGAACGTGAGATCGGATTAGTGAGAAACGATGCTATGTCTCCGTTGTTTCTGGCTGCGATTGAGGCTACCGAAGAGGCAGTTTACAACGCACTCTTTCGAGCTACGACAATGAGAGGTGATAGCGATCATGTGGCTGAGGCCCTACCGATCGAACGGACCATCAATATACTTCGGCAATACAAAGCGCTTTAATGCGAGAATACATTACAAACCTGAACATCATTCGCTGTTAAGTGATTGACAAAGAACCGAGTTCGTTCACTCAAGAGAAATGCTCGTCCGCAGTACCATGGCATCCTGACCGCAAACTTTCACAGCAGCTGGATAAGGCTGAATGCACATCTCACCGGCACATTCGCCTTCTCTTAGCATGCTAGAGTTTTGTCCGGCTTTTGTAATCAGAATATTTCTTTCCAAACGCTCTCTCAAGCACTCGTTCCTCAGCCCTAGCCCTCCATGTACTGAGAGGCAGAACTATAACGAAACTGGCTACAAATCCGATCAAGGAACCAAACCACAGACAAAGCCCCCAGAACATAAGCTGCAGACCGATGTACATCGGATGACGAACCTGACAATAAACTCCATCAGTCACGAGCGCCTTCGCCTTCGGAACCGTTGCATGAGCACTCCCCAGAGCCATCCTACCCGCCAGCCAGGTCCCGGCACCGAAGGCGATTAGAGCTATCGAGATCGAAATGGACCAGAGATCAGACGGATATTGCCGGCCTCTAAACAACCATAGGGAAGCGAACGCAACGAGATAAAGAGTAGTTATGATCAGTTCCGTGAACTGCTCATTGCTCATGGCTTTCCTTTGGACCACACATCAGAGCCTCTGGGCGCCTCGGACTCTTTCGACTAGGCTATTAGGTGTGGGTCGAATGCTTCCACTAAATGCATTAGTTTTCGGTGCGAGTGAAGTTGAGGTCGAAATGGAAGCTTGCTTAAGCTTGGTTATCTGTGTCTACGGTCTCGGCCTTCTCTGTTCTGTTCTCTTTGCCAACTTCTTTTTCGGCTGGTTTCA
>Ga0187784_10002755_pt1 | contig 14109 bp, 12 predicted proteins | sample 1015_SJ02_MP15_2_FD_132964 | JGI IMG/M metagenome (GOLD analysis project Ga0187784, IMG submission 132964) | Tropical peat soil microbial communities from peatlands in Department of Meta, Colombia - 1015_SJ02_MP15_20_MG | ecosystem: Environmental > Terrestrial > Soil > Wetlands > Peat | place...
ATGAAAAACACAGCGTCAATACCAATTGCAATGAGAGAATAATGTAAACTCGCAAGTCAAGCTCCTTAGCGAGGTCGGCGAAGTCGCCGAGAGAAGACTTAGGAGCTTTTATCACCACGTAAGCAAGAAGCCCGAGCCCAGCGGCAGCATATTTGGACAAAAGGCCGAACAACAAGCCGACATAAGTCGGCAGTCCTCTTATGAAATAATACAAGAGGCCGACACCTATTGAGACGATGAGTGCGTCGCAGAGCAGCGACACAATATCAAAAGTCCACTGCTGGAAAGCCGTCAAATAGATTGGTATGCCGGAGGCGCTACGGAGTTCCAACGCCTCCTGAAAATCCGGAACTTCGTGGCTGATTAGAGTTACATACCAAAGCGGAATAGAGATGCTGAATAACAAGACCCCGATTACCTTCTTGTGCACTGTCTTTCTCCTTTCACATGGGGAACGTGGTTGGTCTCGCTTGTCATTGCCCTGTGCCCCATGCCCCGATTCTGAGACGTGAGCAGCACGAGTCCCTACCCCACCAAAAATTCCTTCTCGCGCAGCTCCTTGATCGCGTCGCGCAACTTGGCGGCCTTCTCGAATTCGAACTTCTTCGCGGCTTCGCGCATCTCCGTCTCCAGCTTCGCGATGTAGGCGTCGAGTTCGGCCTGCGACTTGAACTCCGGAATCCCCTCCGCCGCCTCTTCTTCAATTTCTCCATATTCCGCTTTCAGGATTTGCGCCAAGCCCATGTCGGCTTGGCTGATCACCGATTGCGGGGTGATGCCGTTCTCCTCGTTGAAGGCGCGCTGAATCTCGCGCCGCCGGTTCGTCTCGTCCAGCGCCCGCCGCATCGATTCGGTCGTCTTGTCGGCGTAAAGAATGGCGCGCCCCTCGATATGCCGCGCCGCCCGCCCCATGGTCTGGATCAGCGATCCGGCCGAGCGCAGGAAGCCTTCCTTGTCGGCGTCGAGAATCGCGACCAACGAAACCTCCGGCAGGTCCAGCCCCTCTCGGAGCAAATTGATGCCGATCAGCACGTCGAACTCGCCCTTGCGCAGGCCGGCCAGCAGCTTCACGCGCTCCAGCGTCTCGATCTCCGAGTGCATGTAGCGGCAGCGCACGCCCACCTCGGTGTAGTAGCCGGCCAGGTCCTCGGCCATGCGCTTGGTCAGCGTAGTCACCAGCACTCTTTCATTCCTTTTGGACCGATCTCGTATCTCTGCGAGCAAATCGTCGATCTGCCCCTTCACCGGCCGAATCTCCACCTCCGGATCGACGAGCCCCGTCGGCCGGATCACCTGCTCCACCACCACGCCGGCTGAGCGCGTCAGCTCGTACGGCCCCGGCGTGGCCGAAACATAAATCGTCTGGTGCACGCGGTTCTCGAACTCCTCGAACTTCAGCGGCCGGTTGTCCATCGCGCTCGGCAGCCGGAATCCGTAGTCGACAAGGGTCTGCTTGCGGCTGCGGTCGCCGTGCCACATCCCGTGCACCTGCGGAATCGTGGCGTGGCTCTCGTCCACAAACAGCAGGTAGTCGCGCGGAAAGTAGTCCAGCAGCGTGGGCGGCGGCTCGCCCGGCAGCCGCCCGCTAAAGTGCCGCGAGTAGTTCTCGATGCCGTGGCAGTAGCCCATCGACTTGATCATCTCCAGGTCGAAGCGCGTGCGCTGGTGCACGCGCTGCGCCTCCACCATGCGGCCCTCCTGCTCCAGGTGCGCCACCCACTCGTTCAGCTCGGTCACAATCGACTCGATCGCCTCGGCGCGCCGCTCCGGCTGCACCACGTAGTGGCTTTTGGGATAGATGGGCAGCCGCGAGTATTTTTGCTTCACCGTGCCGAAGAGCGGATCGATCTGGGCGAGGGATTCAATTTCATCGCCGAAGAGCTCGATGCGGTAGGCGCTTTCGTCGTAGGTGGGAAAGACCTCGATCGTGTCGCCGCGCACGCGGAACGTCCCGCGCTTGAAGTCGGTATCGTTGCGCTCGTAGAGAATCTCGACGAGCCGCCGCGTAATGTCTTTGCGGGCGATCTTCTGGCCCTTTTCGAGGAAGAGCAGCATGCCGTAGTAGGCATCGGGATCGCCCAGGCCGTAGATGCAGCTCACCGAGCTGACGATGATCGCGTCCCTCCGCTCGAAGAGCGAGCGAGTGGCGGAGAGGCGCAGCTTGTCCAGCTCTTCGTTGATGGTCGCTTCCTTCTCGATATACAAATCGCCGGCGGGAATGTACGCCTCGGGCTGGTAGTAGTCGTAGTAGCTCACAAAGTACTCGACCGCATTCGAAGGGAAGAACTGCTTGAACTCGTGGTAGAGCTGGGCAGCTAGGGTTTTATTGTGCGCCAGGATCAGTGCCGGCCGGTTCGACTGCTCGATCACCTTGGCCATGGTGAAGGTCTTGCCCGACCCCGTCACCCCCAGCAGCACCTGGTGCTTTTCCCCCGCCGCCAATCCCTCCACGAGCTGGTCGATGGCCCGCGGCTGATCGCCCTTAGGCTTGTACCCGGTCACAAGCTGAAAGTCCATGAGGGCATTCTAGCAGACGAGCGAAGACTTGGCGAAGAGCAGCTCCAGCTCGCTTCGGCGAGCGAAAGGGCCGACAAGTGCGCCGTTTTCGACCGCGGCGCTGCAGGTGGCGTTGATTCTATTGGATGTCTGGTTGACGGTTCTCACCGTTTTTCACCGTTTTGCGCCGCGATTTTGCGAAGTTATGACGAAGCATCGACTGATTCTAAGCCGGTTAGATTCAAATATACCGGGGTGGGGTATAGAGAAAAAAATTTTCTTTATTTATTTTTCGGCCCGCCGGCGAGGAGTTGGACAGACGCGGAGCGGGTCGGGAGAGGCAGGAAGAGGCGTTCATAGGATCATGATGCGCCGAAAGCGGGAAATTCTACGCAACTTGACGCACAGATTTTCACCTGTGGAATCAGGGGTGTGCGGGGAATCTTCCGCTCGCGTGGGTTGACATGGAGGTGGGTGGAGCGTCCCGCCCAAGCAGAGCTTGGACGGGGCACCCCAGTTCAGGTTGGGCCTGCCCGGTGACGTCAAGCAGCACCTGGTGCTTCTCGCCCGCTGCAAGCCCCTCCACAAGCTGGTCGATGGCGCGCGGCTGGTCGCCCTTGGGCTGGTAGCTGGTGACGAGCTGGAAGTCCATGGTGGGATTATAGCCCGCAAAGGCGAAGATTGGGCGAATAATCCGTCGCGGTGGAACGGAGAAGGCAGGCAGTGCGATGAGGAAGTCGCAGTATAATTGCTGCGCTTGAGGGGGGCGAGCGTGGGAGAGATCGTAGCAGTACTTTTCGGTGCTGCGCTTCTAGTAGCGGCTCTGGTATTCGCAGCGCAGAGGCCAGCGAGGCGAATACACACGAAGCAGGGCGCTGTTCAGCCTTCTCGGATCGCTACGATTGATGTTGACGCGCTCGTTCGGCGTTCGCTTTCCGTGGGATTGGAGACCGGCTATCGACAGGATCATGAGGACTTAGCTTTCGAGTCGTGGATCTCGGATCACTTTGGCGATCAAATCGACAAGCACTTCTACTCTAGGGTTGCCGGGGTTTCCTATTCCAACAAGGACGGATCGAGCAGGCAGGCCTACGTGCTCGCATGTCGTCCGCGGCAAGAGGTCAGACTCGTACCTGAACCCGACAATCCATATGGCGCAACGGCCGTCCGCGTCGAAACTCTTTCCGGATCGCAGATGGGCTATCTTCCTCGCAATGTATCAGCCGAGCATTCAGGCGGCATCGATCGGTGGCTGGCGGTTGTAAGGAAAGTGACCCCTGCGGTGCGTGATCAGCCCGCCGGATTGGTGATTTGTCTGCTACGAAAGGTGAAAGAGGACAATTCGGAAGAGGGAGCCTTTGAGCGGTGGTTTGAGGAAGAGTGGAAAGGCAGGTCGGATCGACGGTACTTCGGCAAAATCCAGCACTATCACGGTCTCAATCCTGACGGCTCGGATCGCCAGACCTTGATTACCAGCTGTCGTAGGGGCGACCTGCTCAGTCTGGTATGCGAGCCGGATGATGGGAAAGCTTCGAACACGGTTCAGGTAAGGAACGCAGATAATCAGCTATTGGGTTATCTGGAGCCTTGGAAGGCGTCGTTTATCGCGCCAGAGATGAATTCGGGCCGTGTATGGAAAGCTATCGTGTTTAAGCAGATCGAAACGCCCGCTGGACGCAGGAAGCTTCTGGGGTTATTGATCTTTCGACTGAGCGATGAACGGCCGCCGCTGCATGCCCCATCCTAACGACGCTCTTCGTCGTTCGTGAGGAGACCGCGCGCTCGCGCCGCAGGCGCAGCGTTGGTTCGCCGCGCGCTTCAGCGTGGGGTTGACAAATCCAAAATGATCTCGGAGTCCCGTTAGGACGGTGCAATCGGCATCGAATTGAATGCGCATTCGTCTCGGGCCGACAGTGATTGGCATCGTCCCTACGGGACTCTGCGCAATTGCTTACCACGCTACCCCACGCTAAAAGCGCGGGGCTAAATTCCTTCGCGCCTCCGGCGCTCTTGCTGCAATTCTTCCGAGGAATTTCGTCCCGTAGGGACGAATCGAAAATAGCCCAGGATGAAATCCTGGGAAAACCGCATCACCAACACCCCGCCGTCCCGTAGGGCCGGCGCGAGCCCGTCAACCCCTATCGGTCTCATGCCGCGCGGAATCCCCTCGCGGAGGGCAATCATATGAACGGGGTCTTTGGGGGATGCAACCATCTCGCGCTGCCCCTTCGGGGCAGTTTTCTCTCTTGTCTTCGCTTTCCCAGGACAGCCCCTTCCCCCTCGGCTTCGCTCGGGGTCAGGGTTGTCCTGGGCTATTCTCGGCTCGTCCCTCCGGGACGAACGGCCGATGCTGCCCAGTGAAGCCGGGAAATGAGCCTCCCTCGCCAACAAAAAACATTCACGCAATTGCCCTGTCTCCTCCCGTAGGGAGGACGCGAAGATAGCTCAACCCGCCAAAAATCTCCGGACACGGTGCGCCATGGCCCATCCGTCCGGTGCACGATTCTCGTCCCGTAGGGACGAATCTAAAATAGCCCAGGCCGGGGTCCCCGCAGACACCAGGGTCCCCAAGAAGCGCATTTGCTTCCTGGGGTGGAGAAAGGTCCACGTCTGTGGTGTGGGAGGATGAAATCCTGGGGAACTGGAGCCGGCCACGCCGTGCCGTCCCGTAGGGCCGGCGCGAATCCGTCAACCACACGCACAAACGGCAGTCATGCATGCCGCGATGCGGCGCCCAAAAACATGAAAATCTCGGGGGCAGCGGAGATGCGCGGGCCTGGAGGCCCGCACTACAGCCGGCTAGGAAGCCGGCGCTACGCTTCGTCCTCTGTTTTCCCTCCTGCCAGGCAAACTCCGGCACGGCGCAGGTCTCGTGCATCCAGCGTGACGACCCTTGCTTCATCTCCCGCATCGCCTGCGCGATCGTCTTGGTGGCGGGCAGGCTGAGGAGAATATGGACGTGGTCCTCGGTCCCGCCAACGGCAAGAGCTTTCATCTCGTGCTCGCGCGCGATTCCTCCGAGGTTGGCCCACAATGGTTCCCGCGTACTCTCCGTGATGAATTTGCGGCGCTCTTTTGTCGAAAAGACGCAATGAAACAGCGACGAGCAATAGGTATGGGCCATGTTCGGCAGAATCCTACATCGACGTGAACAGCCGAGCCAAGTTTCACGCCGGCCCTACGGGGCGGCGGACGGGCTTAGGCCGCCTGCCCAGGATTTCATCCTGGGCTATTTTCGCGCCCTCCCTACGGGAGGAAAGGCCGGGCACCGCATCCTAACGGCGCTCTTTGTCGTTAGGGTGGGAGACCGCGCGCCCGCGCCTCCGGCGCTCTTGCCGCAATTCGTCCGCCGCGGGGAGCCTAGCCGCGGTGAATGGCAGGCGAGAAATCTGTAGGTCCTGGATCGCCGGCGGCAGGATCAACGCCCCGCTCCCGCGAAATCGACGGGCTGTTCTTACGCCGTCCCCTCGCTCCCAACCGACCACGTGTACCAGCCCATCTTTTTTAGCGCCTTTTGCGAGCTCCTGGCGGTCACGCCGTCGGGCCGCAGCGCGATGGCCTGGTCGAATGCCGCGCGAGCCCGCGAGGTCTGCTTGAGCGCGCGCCATGCCTCACCCACGAAGTATTGAACTCCGGCTAAATCCTCAGGGGCCAGTTTTGCGCCGGCTGCCAGCGCTTCTTCGATTTGCTTCTCAGCCTCGGCCCGCTTGCCGGCGCTCGCCAGCGCCCACGCATAGCGGCCCACCCGGCGCGCACGATCCGCCGCGCCAAGTCCGAAGCTGCTTTTCATGCTTTGTTCCAGCAAGGCACAGGCCCGCCCGGGGTCCTTCTCCTGGGCGAGCAGACAAGTGGCGAGCGCAACGGTCAACGTGGTGTTTTCGGGCTGGGCATCCACGACGGCTTCCAGCAAAGGCTGGGCCTCCTCCTCTCGGCCGTCGTTGGTCAGGCAAAGTGTGTAGAGGTACAGCTCTCTCGAATCCAAGCGCGCATTGCCGTGCGCGTCGAAGGCCAGCGGCTTCAGATACTCCCGCGCCTCGCGGTAGCGCGCGGCGCTGAACAGAATGCTGCCCCTCAGCCATGCCGGATAGAACGGAACCCATTTGCACTTCTGGTCCAGGCGCAAGGCTCGTTCGGTCTCGCCGCGATGGCCCATGCGGTAGACGCGTTGTTGCAGGACGGCCACGGCGACGGCAGCCAGCACCAAGAGAACGATCTGCGCCGGAAAAACCCAAAGCAGGACCTTCGCATGCTGGGGCGAGTGGTGTGCCAGGGGGAGAGCCAGGGGAATAATCAAAAGCGGGAGGAAGAAGACCAGCAGAAGCAAGCCCGTGCGCATTCGATGGCGGAATCCCTCGCGCGTCAGGTTGCCCTCGGCGTCTTCGTGGGCCGCAGGCAACACCTTATCCTCATCGCCCCGGCTGAACAGAAGGATGCCCACGAGCATCGTTCCCAATGCGATTGCACTTCCCAGGCCGACAATCAGCATCTTGTGCGGGAAATGGAATTTGACGGCCGCGTAGCCAAACCCGATCAGCAACAGGACCGCGACGAGTTGCGTGAGGGCCAGCGCCCAGCCCACGGGAATCCGCACCTGCTTCGGCTCCGCGCCGATCTCTCCGGAGCCACTCACCTTCACCCGCACTGTCTTGCCGCGTGCGCTCCAGATCGCGCCGGCGATGGGAAGGAGGAACAGCACGGCATCGGCAGCCATCTGGATTTGGCTCGCATGCCCGGGCCAGAGGAACTTCAGCAGCTCGCGGCCGATCGAGATGGAGAGTGCCGCGGCTCCGCCCACGGCCAGAACCCAGCGCAGCCAGACCGGAACATTCTTCCTGTCTTGCGCTGTCTTTGCCTGCTTCAATCTCCGCAAGCGCGCGAGCCCGATCGTCCACCATAGCACGCCAATGACGCCGATGCCGAACGCAATCAGCGGAATCATCGCCTGGTGCAGCCTGCCCGGGAAGCTGGGATCGGGGTGCATCTTGCGCAAGGGGTAGCTCCAGAGGGCGATGGCGGCAGCCGCGGAGACAAGAAACGCCACGGTCACTTGCACAGTCAACCATCGGCGCTTGCCGGCCGCATCCTGATGGTTCGCATTGGTTGCTGGATTCAGAGTTGGATTCAGACCTTGGCTTGCGAAAGACATGGTGATCGTACTCCCTGTCTTGAGATGGATCCCGGCTGACGCGCCGTCAGTTCATCGTGGCTCGCCCGGTTCAAAAATCGAATTGCCCGTTGCAGTTAAGACGCTGCAACTTTTGCGGCAAGAGGACCGGGTGCCCCATCCCAAAGACGTTCTTTGCCGTTAGGGTGGGAGACCGCATGATCGCGCCGTGGGCGCAGCGCTCGCTAGTCCCGCGCTTCACCGGGGTCCCCAAGAAACGGTCTTTGTTCCTTTGGGGCGGAAGCGTGAGAACCCGGTCGCGCGATTTGTTTGCGGAGTCCTGTAGGGACGGCGCATGGACTTGCTTCGGTAAGCAAAATTGTGTACCATGTCATTGGTTCCGGAAATCGCCGTGAAGAGCTCAGAGTTCAAGCGCTGGCTGGCAAAACAAGGCGTGACGTTCGGAAGCCAGGAGGGTTCGCATCTCAGGCTCTACTACCAGGGCCGGCTATCGGTTCTGCCAATGCACCACAAGGACATCTCGAAGGGCTTGCTCGAGGACATCAAGAAACAACTCGGCTTAAAGAAGAGGAAGGAGTAGAAACATGCGCGGCTATCCCGCAAACCTCCGCAAGAGCGAAGGATTTCTCGTCGTCAGCTTCCCCGACATTCCCGAGGCGCACACCCAGGGAGTGAATCGAGCTGAGGCTCTGGCCATGGCCAAAGAAGCTCTCGAACTCTCCATGGAGTTCTATTTCGACGACATGCGCCGGGTGCCCATGCCGTCGAAACCCAAGCGCGGTCAGGCGCTCGTATATCTATCTCCGAGCGTCGCGGCGAAGGTTCTGCTGCTGAACGAAATGCTGCGTCAAAAGGTGCGCCCCATCGATCTGGCGCGGCGCCTGGGCACCACGAAGCAGGAAGTCAATCGCCTGACCACACTCCGCCACCCCACCAAGATCGATCGCATCGATCAGGCGCTCCGCGCGCTGGGCAAGCGCCTGTTTGTGGAAGCGGCGTAGCACGGAACCGGCGCCGACCGGCTACGTGAGGTTCGCGGTTCGTGAGCAGCGCAGAGCTCGCGACCACGAAAAAAAAACCACCCAGCCGCTGGCTGTCGGCGCGGGTGGGGGGCAAGCTCGACGAGGAATCTGCGTGGGCTCGACGAGCGGGGAACCCTTAGAACGAATCCCCGTGAATGAATCCCCTAGAAGTCGACCAGCTTCCAACGGAACAGCGATGCTGTATTGTCGTCGACCGCTGCGAAGATCGATCCGAACGAGCACGCGTGCACTGCCAGGCCGAACGCGCCGCCCTGCGCCGGATCGACGGAGATCTCCTTCACGAACTGGCCAAAGATCGTGAACTCCACGATCTCGCTCGGCTGATTCGGATCGGAATTGATGGCATCGTTGTTGCTCACCAGCAGGTGTCCGTTCGGCGCCCAAGCCATGGCCAGCGGCCCATGCAGATGGGCGTTGTCCTTGTAGATCAACTCGCCCAGCCCCGCGCTCGACTTCCGTGTTGCGGCATGATCGATGGCATAGACCGCGTTGTCGAAGCTGGAAGCCACGTAGAGGATGTCGTGCGCCGCATCGTAAGCGCTGCCGGTCGGCGCGTCGAACAACGTCACCGGGTCTCCCTGATGTGCATAGGAAGCGATCGTCTGCCAGCTCAGCAGGGTCAGGCCCGAGGAACTGACGGCAAAATCCAGGCGGTTCACTTTGCCGTCGAGGGCATTTGCTACAAAGGCAATCGCCGTACTGCCGTTGTCGACGAGCGACATATCCCATGGATAGTTGATGGCCGGGCTGGTGACGGACTGAATCAGACTTCCTTGGTTATTGATCACCAGCAGGGAACCGGGCGTCGCCGTTGCCGATGTGCCGTCGCTGGTCGGTCCGTTGCCCACGACGACAAATCCGGCTCGCAACGTCCCAAGAGCGGTGGTCAGTCCGAGCGGCGCCGTTCCCTGGAAGAAGAGGGACTGGACGCCCGCCTTCGATATGTGGACGATAGTTGTCCCGGTGCCTTGCAGGTTCTGCGAGTTGTTGAAGTTCGAAATCAGGATGTCGCCGTGTGCGAGCGGCCCCGATCCAACCGGAAAACTGTCGTCGACGAAGGCGACGCCGTACGGGTTTACATCGCCATTGGCAGGCACAGTGGAAATGTCCCACACCTGCGCCGGCAGAAACGCCGTGTCGGGATCGGACCCCGATGGCTGTCCAAAGCTGATCGAAGCGCTGGCCAGGATCACGGCCGCAACCGCGAAAGAACACAACGCAACATGCCGCGCGGATTGAGAGATTCTCGAGTTTTCGAACTGCGGGAGATTCATATGCTTGATCCTCGCTTTCTGGGTTATTGGGAAGGAGTGGAGCCCGCACTTTCCGTGCGATTGTCAGCCTACCGGCGCCGCGCAGTGCATTGTGTCACCGAATTGTCAGCGCATTGCAACTTCTCGCCCCATCGTGAATGCCCTGTAAACTAGCCCCATGGCCAAACGCATTGGCGTGCATCTGGGTACGGGGGGCGGCGCATCCAATGCCGTCGAGCGCGCCCGCGAGATCGGCGTCAATACGTTGCAAATCTTTTCTTCCAGCCCGCGCATGTGGCGCGCGCCAAAGGTTGACCCAAAGCAGGCCGAGCGGATGCGCGAGCTGCGCGTCAAGCTCGACGTTGGCCCGCTTGTCATCCACACCAGTTATCTCGTCAACGTTTGCAGCCAGTCTGCGGAGATTCGTCAGAAAAGTATCGCCGCCTTTCGCGGCGAGATCGAGCGCGCGCTGGTGTTGGGCGCAGAGTATCTCGTTCTTCACCCTGGCTCATTTAAGGGAATGACGCGCGACGAAGGCATGAAACTTGCGGCGGACTCCATTCAAAGGGCCATCGACGGCCTGCCCTGGCAGGAAACGCCGTTTCACATTCTCATCGAGAACACCGCGGGCGCGGAGTTTTCCCTCGGCGGCAGCTTCGAGCAGGTCGCCGAGCTGGTCCGCCTTCTGCGCAGCCACGCTCCGGTCGCCGTCTGCCTCGACACCTGCCACACGCACGTCTCGGGCTACGATATTGTGACCGCCGAAGGCTACGCCGAGACCATGAACCAGGTGGCCGCCACGGTGACCTTCGACGCCGTCCGCGTCTGGCACTCGAACGACGCCAAAGCCGCTCGCGGCTCCAAGCTCGACCGCCACCAGCACATCGGCGAAGGAACCATCGGGCTCGAGGCATTTCGCCGGCTGCTCAACGATCATCGCTTCGACCACTGCGCCTTCATCGCCGAAACACCGGTCGACGAGCCCGGCGACGAGGAGCGCAATGTGCGCACGCTCAAGAGCCTGGTGAGGATGCAAGGCGACTTGCACGCCGGGTAGCATTTTGCTACCATATATCAATGAGCCAACCGGTAAAACTTTCCGATGCCCTCGTTTTGGACGCGCGCCTGGCCGCCGAAGCCCGGGAGCGTTCGATTGCCAGCCAGGTGGAGTACTGGGCCAAGATCGGGCGTTGTGTCGAGCGCCTTTTCGATGGCCGCCAGATTGACACTTTGCGGAAAACAGCGGCGGCTCCGGCCATTGGCGAACTTCTGGAGGTCGTCGATACCCCGAAGGGTCGCGAGATGTTTCGGTCGTTTCTTGAGAGCGAGCCATTTCCCCATTACCGCGCGCATCCGACTGCAAAGAGGTTGTTAGTTCGCACAGACGAAGACGGGAAGGAGACGATCGGCCGCTTTGTGAATCGCGAATTCGTTGCGGAGCGGCCAACTGGAATCGCACGGCGAGCCGACCGGTGAACGAACTGCTCGGCCGCCGTCCGATGGTCGTAGCGTTGGCGGGACCCAACGGAGCCGGAAAATCGTCCTTCTACACCACCTATCTCAGGCAATCGAAGTTGCCTTTCATCAACGCCGACCAACTGGCACTGCAAACCGGCGCAAATGCGTACGCGGCTGCCGATCTCGCGGAGGAGTTGCGGCAGGCGCTGGCGGAGCAACGGGAAAGCTTCATTTTCGAGACCGTCTTTTCCGATCCAGTCGGCGCAAAGCTTCAATTCCTGAAGGACGCCGAAACAAGCGGGTATACCGTCCTGTTGATCTTCATCGGCATCGATGGACCGGAGACTTCCGAGCAGCGAGTCGCCATCCGCGTTTCCAAAGGCGGACATGATGTTCCCGCGGACAAGATCGTCCAGCGCTACGCGCGAACGATGAAGAACCTGCAGCGCGCGTTGATCGGCCTCAGCAATATTCGCGTCTACGATAACAGCGATCTCGAGCGACCGTATCGCTTGGTCGCGTCCAGAGACCAGGGGAAGGACGTCGTGATCCACCCGCCCACTCCAAAGTGGTTGAAGCCGTTGCTGCCGCTGCGTTGAGTTGCCATCCGAGCGATGAAAGGCAAGCGCAATTTGCGTTTCATGGCCTATCCAGGTCAGAATGGCCTTTCCGGGGGAATGTGCGACGAGCGAAAGAAATGGACGTATTGAAAGGCCGCGTGGTGATCGTCGCGCTGTCGATTGCCGTTGCTGCATCTTTGTTCGCACAGACCGGCGGGGTTCAGCAGAATTCGTACACTGCGGAATTCAAAGTCAGCAGAGAGCGAACGCTTGCAGACGGCAGCACAGACGTCGAAAGGCTGACTGAAGTACGAGCACGAGATTCACAACACCGCCTTTTTATCTCAGCTGCCACCGCGCCGGAAGCGGGTCGTTCGCCGTCAGTAACCCAGGTGTTGGTGTTCGATTCCGTCGCACGAAATTACCTGTCCTGGAGCGTCCCCGGCGATCGGGTAGTGATCACACCGCTTCTCGATCTCGACGAGCTGTCTCGAATTTGTGCGAGCAAAGAACCTATAGGGAGCAGGCCCAGCGCTCCGAAAGCGGTTTCTAAGCCAAAAAATGTCGATCTCGGAAAGGATACGATTGCCGGAGTCGAGGCGAGGGGATCGCGTGAAATCAAGACGATCTACGTTGAGGGGTCGAGCGGGCTTAGGAAGGTGACCCACACGCGCGAAGTCTGGACGACAACGGACCCGAGTTTGGGCCTCTTCTTCGTCAAGATAGTCATCGATGATCCCGGAATCGAGAAATTCACCGAGGAACTGGACCATTTCGAACCATATGAACCGTACCCGACGATGTTCCAACCGCCACAAGGCTATGAAATCGTGAGCCGACCCGCCGACCAAGCTCCGTGTCCACCGGTACTGGAACCGGATTTGCTCAAGCCTCCGGCATGGTGATTATTCAGCCATTTACACTTGAAGGAATGCCTGACGACAAAGAACTTCGTTACGACCCGGCAGCAATCGAAAAGAAATGGCGTGCGCGCTGGGCGGCAGACCCCGAGCTCTACGCCGCCGAGCCGGCCACGAGCAGCAAGCCCAAGTACTACGTGCTCGAGATGCTGCCCTATCCCAGCGGCGTGCTGCACGTGGGGCACGTGCGCAATTACATGATTGGCGACGTGCTGGCCCGCCAGATGTGGATGCGCGGCTACAACGTGCTGCACCCCATGGGCTGGGACGCATTCGGCCTGCCGGCGGAGAACGCCGCGCTCCAGAAAAAAGTCCCGCCGCGCGAGTGGACCCTGGGCAACATCGCCTTCATGAAGCGGCAGTTCGATATGCTGGGGCTCAGCTTCGACTGGTCTACGGAAGTCACCACCTGCTTGCCCGACTATTACCGCTGGAACCAGTGGTTTTTTCTGCGCATGTTCGAGAAGGGCCTGGTCTATCGCAAAAAGAGCAAAGTGAACTGGTGCCCGGAGTGCGCCACCGTGCTCGCCAACGAGCAGGTCGTCGACGGCTGCTGCTGGCGACATGAAGACACCAAGGTCGAGCTGTGCGATCTGGAACAGTGGTTCTTTCGCATCACCACCTACGCACAAGAGCTGCTCGACGGTCTCGACAAGCTCGAAGGCTGGCCTGAAAAAGTGCGCGTCATGCAGCGCAACTGGATCGGACGCAGCGAAGGGGCTGAGGTGGACTTTTTTCTGGAAGAGGAAGGAACAAGGGAGCAAGGGAGCAAGGGAGCGGAGAAGCGGCGCATTCGCGTTTTTACCACGCGCATCGACACTATTTTCGGCGCGACCAGTGTGCAACTGGCGCCCGAGCACCCGCTGGTTGCGACGCTTGCGGCAGCCAATCCGGACCTGAAGGCAAACGTAGCCGAGCTCTTGGAAGAACAGAGGAAGGCAAGGGAAGCCGGCGACGTAGGCGCCATCGAGAAGCACGGTGTCCCCACCGGCCGCTTCGCCACAAATCCGTACAACGGCCAGCGCATTCCCATCTGGGTGGCGAATTACATCCTAATGGATTACGGCACCGGCGCCATCATGAGTGTGCCGGCGCACGACGAGCGCGACTTTGAGTTCGCCGCGAAATACGGTATTGAGATTCGGCAAGTGATTCAGCCAGTCCATGAGGAGGACGGAACGATGCTTCCGTTCGTCTCGGAAGACGGCGTGCTCGTAAACTCCGGCCAATATAGCGGCCTCAGTTGCGCCGAGG
>Ga0187784_10002757_pt1 | contig 14103 bp, 13 predicted proteins | sample 1015_SJ02_MP15_2_FD_132964 | JGI IMG/M metagenome (GOLD analysis project Ga0187784, IMG submission 132964) | Tropical peat soil microbial communities from peatlands in Department of Meta, Colombia - 1015_SJ02_MP15_20_MG | ecosystem: Environmental > Terrestrial > Soil > Wetlands > Peat | place...
AAGGTAAGCCTTCAAGAAGCTTTGATAAGCATCCATAGCACCTTTCGAGTCGGGGTATCGAATTAGAAGGAGCTGCGTCTTCCGTTTATCCTGAAGGTACTGAGCGAGTACGGCTTCGGTCTTCCGGTTGATATTTAAAATATTCTGGTGGGCTATGAAGAACCGCTGGTTCAACAGAACATGACTCTTAAGATAACGAACGCTCTTATCGACGAGCCCAAGACTTTTCCCCGGAATATAACCAAGTAATTTCGGCTCCGGACCCATCGATGAGATCGAATCTGCCGCAGCCTTGCCAATCTTGAGAATTCCTGGTTCTACCTCCGTCCCCTGCCCTTCTGCATAAATGCTGACAAAATACTTTCCTTTCCAGAACCGGAGCAACCCTCCTCCAAACTCCGATCCCTGGCCAATTCCCGCAGTTTCATCCTGATGTTCATAAGAAAAAACCCCATAGGCATCCTCTGAAGAGGTCATTTCATACAGCTCGAAGGTAATGGGAGGTTGATTCGATTTCTCAAACCGTCGAACCGTCAGATTCTCAAAACCGTACGCCAGATAAAGTTCTGCGGCCCCGTCCATGTAGCTGAAGATGGTCTTGGAATTGTATTTCGTATCCTTCCCGTCCCACTTCCAGCCATCGGCTTCTGATGGCAGAGAGATCTTTTGATTCATTTTTATATTCTCTTCTCCGGCGCCTGTACCGGCTGCCGTGAACATCCAAATCATGATAACAAAAAAAATCCAAATCCGCATATCAGATTCCTATCTCCTTCCATCCTGAAGCGCCCTCACTGCCTTACTGCAGATGAGCATATGAGCAAGATTGGCCTGCATGGCTGGATCCTTGAATAATCGTCCACGATTCAGGAAGTAATGCCTCATTCATTTTGTCTCACGGAATCGAGTCCAAGCTTCTACTAACATTGACAAAATATTTTGCGAAAAGTGTAGATCGGAAATCCATCCTTTCATAAATGCGGAAGATTAATCACAAAGCATAAAGCATATTTCAACGGGCTAAATAGATAATCTCAATTTGCTTCGGAGGATGCCAATGATGCCGCCTCTGAATCCGAGAACAGCGGCCATGAATAGAAAACCCATAATAAACGTCCAACTCTCCGTAAAGTTGCTGATAATATCCCTCAGAAGAATGATGCAAACAGCGCCCAACGCCGGGCCGAAAAGAGTGCCCATCCCTCCTGTGATCGTCATCACCACCACTTCTCCTGAGTTGGTCCAATGAAGAGAATTTAAGGGGACAAAGTTGAGCAGGAGGGCATAGAATCCTCCGGCGAGGCCGGAGAAAAAAGCTGATAAAATGAAAGCCCTCAGTTTGAACTTATCGACATCGTAGCCGATGCTCATGGCCCGATTCCGATTTTCTCGCTGGGCCTGCAACGTCTTTCCAAAAGGCGAATTAACGATTCTGAAGAGTACGATGGCACAAAGGATGACGGAGAATAGAAGGAAATAGTAAAAAACGATCTGTGATTTCAAGTCCAGAGGACCGAGTGACGGCCTCGGGACACGTTGTAGACCGTCATCCCCTCCTGTCAAACTCGTCCACTTAAAGGCGATGAAATAAAACATCTGGGCAAAAGCCAAGGTCACCATAGTGAAGTAGATGCCGCGGCGGCGAATGCTCAAGAATCCAATGATGAATCCAGCAAGACTGCTTGCGATCACACTGCCCAAGAGAGCCAACGGGACAGAGGGGTACAGATCTTTCAATATAACCCCTGCTGTATATGCTCCCATACCGAAAAATGCGGCATGGCCGAATGAAAGCATGCCAGCATAGCCCAACATTAAGTCGAAGGCCATGGCAAAGAGAGCAAAAATGAGGATTTCACTGGCGAGGGCGACATAAGGGGCAACATGTGGAAAGAGGATGGCCAACAAAAGAGTGGCTGATATAAGAATGATCTTCTGCTTTGACCATGCACCTTTATTCATGAAAAGCCTCTCGACCGAAGAGTCCACGGGGTCTAATAAGCAAGAAAGCTGCCATAAAAATATAGATCAGCGTGTGGGCCATAGGCGGCCAGACCATGACTCCGAACGCAATAATTTCTCCGACAATGAGACCTCCAACGATCGAGCCTGAGATGCTGCCCATTCCTCCCACCACCACCACCACAAAGCAGTCCACCAGAAAGTCCACACCCATCAGGTGGCTGACATTCTGAAGAGGAGCAGCCAGGACTCCGGCCAAACCGGCCAGCCCGATGCCCAATCCAAAGACGAATGTGAAGATTCGAGAGATATTGATCCCCAGGGCATCGACCATGACGCTGTTATCCGTGCCAGCCCTGATGATTGCTCCGAGCTTGGTCTTGGAAAGAAATAGCCAGACCCCTAATGAGCAGAGAGAGGTGATGACGATCAAGAAGATGCGATACTTGGGGTAAAACATGAAGCCCAGGTTGATTGCTCCGTCAAGCGATGAGGGAGCTCTAAACGGAACCCCTGCCGCACCGTAAACCATACGAATAAAATCCTGGAGGACCAACATCAGGCCAAAGGTGAAGAGCATCACGTAAAGCGGAGGCAAATTGTAAAGGCGCCTCAAGATAAATGCCTCACAGGCCGCACCGAAGACGGCCATGAAGATAGGGCCAGCGATAAGAGCCACCCAGAAATTTGGGATGAGATAAGCGACGATCGTGTACGCCACGAAGGCACCGAACATATAAAAGGCACCGTGGGCGAAGTTGATGATCCCGAGCATCCCAAAGATGATCGTCAAGCCGAGGGAAAGAATGACATAGATCGATCCCAGAATGAGCCCATTAAAGAGCTGCATAATGACAAACTGTATGTTCATTCCGCGTTTCCCTTTACCCGCATCCATTTGGACAGGGATGTGCATCCCGGCCATTTCAGGGCACACATCCCTTTCTGTTTCATTTTAGAAGCCACCCATCTTGCATCCTGTTTCCTTCACGTCCTGGTAGGCCTGATCCGCCGGGACCACGCCGACAATTTGAAAGTAATCCCAAGGTTCTTTGATCTCGCTCGGCTTCTTGGCCCTCAGGATGAATGCCTTGCCTACCCTCTTATGATCCTCTGGCCGGATGTACCCAGGATTGGCAAAGAAATCATTGAATCTGTACCCCTCCAAGGCCTTAATGACAGCTTGAGGATCCTTGCTTCCGGCTCTCTTGACAGCCAGCAAATACTGGGTCACGCAACTATAGTTGCCGGCGTTGAACCAGTTCGGCGGTCTACCAAACTTTTTCATCCATTTCGCTACAAACTCCTTCACACCGGGTTGATCAACCGTCCAGTCCCAGGAGGCCGTCACATAATTATCCGCAAAAACTTCCGGACCCGCAGCCTTGATATCTTCGGGAAATAACAGGGCATGAACGATCTTCGTTGTTTTCCTGAGGCCAAATTCGACGGCCTGTTTGGTGGAGTTCACCGTATCTTTACCGGCGTTCAGAAGAGCCAACACCTCTGGTTTTGCATTCATTGCCTTAATGATAAAGGGGCTGAAGTCAGAAGCGCCCAGAGGCACCATTTCGTTTCCGAGCAATGTCCCACCTCTCTTCTGCAGGGCGGCACTGAAGTGTTTCAGCAGGTCATGGCCCCAAGCATAGTCGGCGGTGATGGTATACCACCTCTTGCCCAGGTTGTCGGCCGCCCATATGCCGGCCGATGTGGCCAGGACATAGTCGTTGTAGGCCCAGTGAAAGGTGTAACGGTTGCACAGGTCACCGGTATACCGGGTCGTGCCGGAAGTAATCGCGATGAAGATCTTCTTGTACTTCAGAGCCTGGTTGGTGACAGCTAATCCGGATGCACTATTCGGGCAATCGAAGATCACATCGGCTTTTTCTTTTTCATAGAGTTCGATTGCTTTTTGATTGGCCAGATCCGCCTTACACTGATGGTCCCGATAAACATACTCGATGTTCATTCCGAGGACCTTACCGCCAAAATCCTCAATGGCCATCTTTGCAGCGTTGATGTTCCCCCAACCCGCTAACTCAGCGTAAGGACCCGACATGTCCGTCAGCGTGGCAATTTTGAGCGGTTCAGCCGTAAATCCAGGAGATACGATAAACCCTAAGATCAGAACAAGGATGCCCATTAACTGAATACCTTTACCCATTGTCATTACCTCCTTTCTCATGAAGATTAAATTGAGACAGAGCATGGAAACTTTCTGAGGAAAACACCTCCTTTCACAAAAAAATGTCTAAACCCCTAAATATCTTTTTTGGACTTCTTGATCGGCCTTGAATGCTTCGTTACTCCCTTCGTAAACAATTTGGCCATTGTATAGGATACAATGCCTATCGGAGATCCCTTCGGCAAACCGGGTGTTTTGCTCAACCAAGAGAATGGTGATGCCCGTCTTCCTGATTTCTTTAAGGATCGTCCCGATCTCCCGAACCAGCATCGGTGCCAATCCTTCCGTGGGTTCGTCCAGAAGCATGAGCTTGAGGTCCATGGTGAGAATTCGAGCGATGGCCAGCATCTGCTGCTCACCACCGGAGAGCTGGGATCCTTTTTGGTCTTTCCGTTCTCCGAGAACAGGAAAGTATTGGTAGATCTTTTCGAAATCCCAAAGACCTTTCTTGCTTCCTTTGGAAGGTAGCGAGAGATTTTCGAGAACAGTAAGGCTGGGGAAGATCATTCTTTCCTCAGGGACATATCCTACGCCCAGGGAGGCGATCGAATGAGGTTTTTGGCCGCAGAGATTGATTCGGTCAAACGTAATCTTTCCCAGCTTCGGAAGAACGATTCCCATGATGCTCCTCAGAGTCGTGGTCTTGCCTGCTCCGTTTCTACCCAGGAGGGTGACCAATTCTCCCTTCTTTATTTCAGAAGAGAGCCCTTTGAGGATATGACTTTCGCCATAATAGGTATGGACGTCTTGAAGAAGAAGCACTCAACCCCCCCCCAGATAGGCCTCCTGAACTTTCTGATTGTTCGTGATCTCAGAGGCAGTCCCTTCTGCCAAGATACCCCCTTGATACAATACCGTGATGATGTCTGAGATCGAAAGGACGATATCGATGTTATGTTCGATGACGAGGACAGGAATCTTTTTCGAAATCTCGGACACGAGGTGGATGATCCGATTCGCATCTTCCTGGCTCAACCCAGAGGTGGGTTCATCCAGGAGAATGAGCTTCGGCTCAGTGGCCAAGGAGATGCCAATATCCAGACATCTCTGTAGCCCATACGAGAGATTCTTGGCGGTCACATCTGCCTCACCATACATGCCGACGTCTTTCAGGACCTTCTCTGTCTTTTCCTCCACTCCGTTTAGATTTTTGAATGAAATAAGGAAATTAAAAGCGGCCTTTAGCCGTGACTGAACGGCCAAGCGGACGTTTTCGAAAACCGTCAGCTCAGGAAAGATGCTGGTGATCTGAAAAGAACGGGCCATTCCCAGCTGAGAAATCTCGTAAGGCTGGAGATCCGTGATCTCTTCTCCAAGGTAAAATATCTTTCCTGCGTCCGGTTTCAGAAATCCAGTCAACAGGTTGAACAAAGTCGTCTTTCCCGCACCGTTAGGCCCGATGATAGAATGGACTCCACACTCGACCTGAAGATTCACCCGATCCACTGCCCTTAAAGCGCCAAAGTTCTTGCTCAAACTTTCGGTTCTGAGAACCGCCTGATCAGAATTGCCTTTTTCTCTCACAGACCGTTCCATCTATTGTCCTGGTGTAAAAAATGGAATGAAGGGATAAGTTGTGATCACCACGTTTGGAATAACGCAAAAAACTATAGTGGCCTTTTCATCAGTTGTCAAGACTAAAATGGGTAGGAAGGCCCCTCCGGTCCATCTCGGGGCCTGGCCAAGAGGCACGGATGGGATCTGCTGGAATACCGGGAGGCAGCGACCCGATTCAATGCGGATCATTTCTTCTCGAAGGATTCCATGACCCATCAAGAGGTGAATGCCCTGGTCAGATCAATTTTGTCAAAAAAGGGGTTCAAAGGAAATGGCTCAGAGCCTAACCGATCCTAATACCAAAATACCTAGTGGGGGTATTCGTTAGTAGGAAGGGAATGCGGCAGCGCTTGTTTAGGACTCGATTGTTTCTCCCACCTTTTTCAAATGGCTGATTCTCACCCCGATGAGGTGAACCTTCTTTTTGAGCTGAAACCTTCCAAGGCAGTCGAAGGCAGCCTTTCTGATCTCCTCCTCTGAATCTGTGTGTTTGTTGAGGGTCTTTGCCCTCGTATAGGTTTTGAAATCGTTAAACCTTATCTTCAAGGTGATGGTCCGTCCCTGATAGCCTTCTTCTTTCATATTGATGACAACCTCTTTTGTGAGCTCGGCAAGAGTTTTTGCGATGACCTGCCAGTTGTCCACGTCTCTTTGAAAGGTGGTCTCCCTGCTGATCGACTTTGGCTCCCAATGGGTTACGAGGGGACTCTCATCGATACCCCTGGATGCCTCGTAAAGGTACCTTCCGTAAGACTGGCCGAATTCTTCAATCAGTCGATCCAGGGATATTGAGGCAAGGTTTCCCACTGTCTGAATACCCATTTTCTTGAGATAGGCTTCGGTCTCCGGCCCGACCCCCCAGAGCTTTCTTACCGACAAAGGCCAGATACGACTCCGGATGTCATCTTCCACGATGATGGTGAGACCATCGGGCTTCTGCATATCCGAAGCCATCTTAGCGAGGAGCTTGTTCGGGGCAATGCCGATGGAGCAAGTAAGGCCTGTCTCCTCTCTGATTCGCTCTTTGATCTCCTTTGCAATCTCCTCCGAAGGTCTGTCGATGGATGAAATATCAAGAAAAGCTTCATCAATTCCCACATCCTCCATGATCGGGCTGAAGTTGCTCAGGATAGCCTTAACCTCCTCTGAAACTCTCGAGTATTCCTCGTAATCAACGGGAAGGAAGATGGCATCAGGACACAGCTTATGGGCTGTCCTCAAAGGCATGGCAGAATGAATTCCGAATTTCCTTGCCTCATAAGAGGCGGTGGATACGACACCTCTTTTTGTAGGATCTCCCTCTCCCCCGACGACTACCGGCTTGCCAGCTAGCCCTGGATGCCTTTTTTCTTCCACCGAAGAGAAGAAGGCATCCATATCGATGTGAAGGACCCGTCTCATGTCATACATTTTAACATGCCATAAGCATCATTGATATCCGTGTAAGCATCTCTTTTTCCGTGGCAACCATGAGGGGGCTTAAGCATTTATCACGCAACTGGTGACGCTTCCAATATACCCGTTTGGAATCGGGCCTTCATAGGTTCCTAAGATCAAATACTGTTTTTCTGCCAGTGAAATACAGTTTCCACCCCATTTACTTTTCACTCCGATCTTATAGTCTATACTTAAATGTTTTGATGACAAAGGTAATAAAGGAGGGCCTTATGATCTCTCTCGAAATAAACGGAAAAAAGTATGAGGTGGATGTCGATTCGGACGTCCCGCTATTATGGGTCATCAGAGAACACTTAAAACTCACGGGTACCAAATTCGGCTGTGGAGTCGGCATGTGCGGCTCATGTACGGTCCACGTCGATGGGAAAGCCCAGAGGTCATGTATCACTCAGATCGGGAGTGTCGAGGGCAAAAAGATAACCACCATCGAAGGGCTTCCTGAAGACCACCCAGTAAAAAAAGCCTGGATTGCAGAACAAGTTCCCCAGTGCGGTTACTGCCAGCCCGGACAGATCATGCAGGCCGCCGCATTGCTCACAGAAAACCCGAATCCTACGGACAAACAAGTTGTCGAAGCCATGTCCGGAAATCTCTGCCGCTGCGGCACTTATCCGTATATCAAACAGGCCATCAAAAGAGCTGCGAAGGAGGGGAAAAAGGTATGAAAACAGAGATCTCGCGTCGCGAATTCTTAAAAACGACTCTCGCCGGTGCTGGTTTAACGATCGCCGCTACCATGACTCCGTTCGGGTCGCGATTACTTTCGGCGCAAGACGTGAAAAAAGGCTTATTCAATCCAAATGTGTGGATACGAATCACACCCGACAATATCGTCACCATCGTTGTAAATAAATCGGAAATGGGCCAAGGGGTATTGACTTCGCTTCCCATGATTTCAGCAGATGAACTTGACGCAGACTGGAAACAAATACGGTTTGAGGAAGCCCCAGGAGGAAAAAAATATATCGACCCGAATTGGGGCATGCAGTTGACAGGGGGGAGTACGAGCGTCAGGCATATGTTTGAACCTCTGCGAAAAGGGAGCGCAGCGGCTCGCGAAATGCTTCGGACCGCTGCCGCCCAGACCTGGGGAGTTCCCGTCAACGAATGCGCTGCCTCTAAGAATACGGTACGCCACACGAAAAGCGGCAAGAGCCTCACTTATGGACAGCTCTGCGAGAAAGCATCTCAACTTCCAGTTCCTGAAAATCCCCCTTTAAAGGACGAAAGCCAATACAAAATTATTGGAACCTCCCTGCCTCGTCTGGATGTTCCGGATAAAGTAAGCGGAAAAGCAATTTTCGGAATCGACTCCTTCGTCCCGGACATGCTCTATGCGACGATTGCCCGCCCCCCGGCGATCGGTGCAAAGATTATTTCTTACGATAAAGAAGCCGCCGAAAAAATACCGGGTGTCCAAAAGGTTGGGCCGACGGACCACAGTATCGCCGTATGTGCCACTGCTCCTGACCTCGCATGGAAAGGACGGGATGCCCTCAAGGCAAAGTGGGACAGCGGTTCTCATCCGGAATTGAATAATGAAACCCTTGAAAGAACTTTTCTGGACTCGCTGAAAAAAGAAGGAGCGGTTGCGTTAAATCGAGGGAACGCCCAAAATGCTCTGAGTCAGGCAGGGAAGAAGATTGAGGCGATCTATGTTTTCCCCTATCTCGCTCATGTCACTATGGAACCGATGAACTGCACTGCTCACGTGAGCGAAAATCGATGTGATATCTGGGTTCCTACACAGAACCAATCCGGGACACTCGAGGTGGCACAGAAACTGACCGGATTGAAGCCAGAACAAATTCATGTCCACACCACGTACCTTGGGGGCGGATTTGGCAGGAGGGGGTTTGTCGATTATGTCGAGGAAGCCCTCCAGATATCAAAAGCAACCGGTAAACCAATAAAACTGATATGGACAAGAGAGGAAGATATACAAAATGATCTTTATCGGCCCGCCTACTATTGTAAGGTCGAAGGCGGGATGGATGCAAAAGGCCGAATAACTGCCTGGTCTCATAAAATAGCGGTTCAATCTATTTTCGAGCAATTCGCCCCTCAGATGATCAAGAATGGGATCGATCCGGCCGCGGTCGATGGGATCGCTGAAATGGAATACGAAATACCCAATCTCTTCGTGGAGTACGTCAAGATGGATTTGCCGGTTCGAGTAGGGTTCTGGCGCTCTGTCGGAAATACGCAGAATGCTTTTGTCAAAGAGACCTTCATCGATGTGCTGGCCCATGCGGCAAACAGGGACCCTTTGGAATTCCGTCTGAATCATCTGAAGAACCCGAGTGCCCGCCGTGTGCTGCAAGTAGCGGCTGAAAAAGCCGGATGGGGAAAACCTTCCCAAAAAGGACAGGCACGGGGAATTGCCCATCACTTTTCGTTCGGAACTCAGGTGGCGGATGTCGCCGAAATTTCAGTCAATAAAAAGGACGGAACGGTAAAAGTGCATCGGGTTGTCTGTGCAGTGAGCTGTGGAACGATAATCAATCCGAACATCATCGTTGCCCAGATGAAGGGGGCTATCATCATGGGTTTAAGCGCCGCCCTGAAGGAAAAGGTCGATTTTGGCAAGGGAGGCGTGGAGACATCTAATTTCTACAACTACAACGAACTTCGGATAAACGAGGTCCCTGAAATTGACGTCCATCTCGTTAAAAGCAAGGACGCGATCGGAGGGATCGGAGAACCCGGTCTTCCTCCGATTGCTCCCGCTGTTGCGAATGCACTTTTTAAGGCCACGGGCGCCACATTGCGGCGCCTCCCCATGACCCCACAAACGGTAATGGAGGCGATGAAAAAGGTGTAATTCTCATTTTGGATGATAATCGCGGAGCCCCAGGATTGACTTAAGGCAACTTAAACTGACGCAATAACTAAGGTTGCTTCAGGTCCAACCTACCGGCCTTAGGGTTGGAGATCATGAACTAACGTCTTCAAACAAGTTTTCAAAATTTGACTCCCTGTCGTCACTTTCACCTCTGTAGCCACCCTTCCCGTCCGCTCAAGTCAAGTTTGCAGCAGGGCCTTCGCTGATAGCCTTTTTTTTGGAAAGAATTTAATGAAATTTAATGATATGATAGGTTATAGGTTCTCTGATTTGAGGTTCCCTTAAGAAATGCTCTACAAGATTTCTGCCGATACTGTGGTTTTGATCCATTTTCTATGGATTGTCTTTCTCTTTTTGGGGGCCTTTTGGGGAATCAAGAATAGGGTTGTAAAGATCTTCCATCTTTCCGGGCTTGTTTTTGCTTTGATCATTCAGGTGTTTGATTGGTTCTGTCCTCTCACCCATCTCGAAGTGTGGTTGAGGTCGAGACATGACCTCGCCCTGACTTATGCCGGTTCGTTCATCGTTCATTATGTAGAAAGAATAGTATATATTGAGCTTTCTCGTACCTTGATCCTCGTCTTAACCCTTATTCTTTGCGGGCTTAATATGTGGTTATACTTAAGAAAGAGGAGACTTCAAATTCAACTTAAACCCTAGGCATTGAGAGGAGTTCTTATGCCCACGGCAGATCAAATCAGGACTTTGCTTATCCACCGTTTAGAGAGTGGATTATTGCTCTGACAAAATAATAATCCTTATCGTTGAAATAGCCTGCTACAGGGTATAAAATTTATTTTATGGATAAAGGATTTGATAAGCGTACCATTGAAGATCGGAGAAAACAGCCCACCCCTGCCCTGAGTCGATATACCTTCTTCGGCCGAAGAAGAATGATCCGAAGAAAGTCGGACTATCAGGGCGGAAGCTATGTTGACCGCTATGGTTCTTCCCTATTCTTCTTCCTCATTGCGATTGTAGGCTTAAATGTTTTAGATGCGTTTCTCACGCTGCTCATTCTCGATCTGAAGGGCTGGGAGGCGAACCCTGTCGTCCGCTCTGTCATTGGCCTTTACGGGACAAAGTTTTGGATCTGGAAATTCTCTATTGTCTCAGTCTCTTTGGGCCTCTTGTGTCTTCATAGCAAGTTCAGGCTGGTGAGAGAAATTATCATAGCTGTTAGCTGTCTATACATTGCGGTAGTCGCTTACCAGATTTTCCTCATTCTTCATCTATAACTGAACTTTCAGGCGGGGAAAATATCGATGGAGACAAGAATGCTTAACCTCTTTGAAAAGCTTGTCGGGATTCCGGGCGGAAGTGGATTTGAAGAAAGGGTGATCGAATTGATGGTCGAGGAATTGAAAAGAAGGCTTCCGGATCTCTCGGTGGACCCTATGGGGAATGTCATCGGAAAACTAGGGAAGGGGAAAAAATCGGTGATGGTCTGCGTTCACTCCGATGAAGTGGGTATGCTCGTCAAGTATGTTGACCCGAAGGGCTATATCTATTTTGACCTCAACGGCATAATTGATGAAAGGGTTCTTCTCAGCACCAGAGTGGATATTTGCACAGACAAGGGAATTTATACGGGCGTGGTGGGAGTGAAAAATCGCCACCTTTTGACGGCCGAAGACCTTAAGCGTCCGATTAGCATTTCGGATCTCTGGATTGATGTGGGGGCCGACAGCGCGGAAGAAGTCAAGCGGTGGGGAATTGAAATCGGAGACCCCATTGTGTTTCATCCCAATTTTCAAAAAATGGGGAAGGATACTATTGTCAGTAAGGCCGTCGATAACCGCGTGGGCTGCGCCATCCTGATCGATTTAGCTGAGAAGATGAAAACGAAGAAAATAGATTATCAACTGTTTTTCGTTGCGGCTGTCAAGGAAGAGGTCGGTTCACGGGGAGCCGGGGTGGCTGCCCGGACGCTCGGACCGGATATGGCCATCGTGATTGATACCGTCCCTGCTTCCGATCCTATTACTCCGCCCCAACAGGCGACGTCGGAATGTGGAAAAGGACCGGTCATTCGGTCTATGGATGTCAATGCCCTGGGATGGGGAACTATTTATTCGAAGAAAATTCGACAGAGATTTATTGATACAGCCACAAGAAATAGGATTCCTTTTCAAACGGATATTTTCAGGACCTGGACCGACGCCTCCACTATTCATACATCGGGAAGAGGTATCCCGTGTGGCGGGATTTATATCCCCCGTCGTTACAGCCACTCGCCGACGGAACTGGTGAAATGGTCCGATGTGGAAAAGACAGCTCAATTAATCTACCTCTTCTTAAAAGGCCTTAACTCAACCGCCATTGAGGACTTGATTCAGAAAATCTAAGCGGCATATTTAGTCGCATAGTCCCATGGTCTTGTAGTCTGGTAGTTCGTAGACTACGGGACTACAGGACGACAAGACTATATGACTATTATCTCAGTCCGTCTTCCTTCTTCGCCTCTTCCTTCGTTAAGCCACCAATCCGAGGATGCGGTCTACCGGATGCCGACACGACGATGGCAACGAGGATTTCTTCAGATCTGGGTGCATCCGGTACTCTCACGGACATAGCATCGAAGTGAGAGCGGACAAAAGCAGCATCTTTATAATGAATAGGCACATCGATCTCTGTCCCCGGGCCTCCCATCTTCTTGGCTGAGGGAATAATGGCTTTTCCTCCGCCCACTGCTTCTCTCAGAGGTGTACCCAATTTCGGATGCAGGATGGCCGCAGCATGTTCCAGTTCGCCATCCATTCCCACGATGGCTGCTTTTCCATAACTCTCAGCATCTTTAGGCGGTATCTTCAGGGCTTCGACAGCCTTCTTACCCAAGATGCCTCCTAACTCTTCACCGATATCGATCAGCTGGTCCAATTTCTCTACATACTTCCCCGCAAAGGGGTTCTTAATCACCGCGACAGCAGCGGCCTTCCGAGTCGGAGGGTCAACCTTCTTCCCTCCCTCGATCGCCGTCTCCTCTATAATGGTTACATATTTTCTCACTTCCATGTTTTCACCTCCTGCCCCTCACCCTATCCCTCTCCCCGAGGGGAGAGGGGAGGATGATGGTAAATTCATTTTGTATCTTACAATTTCGTCAACCAAGGCCCCAAAGAATCTGTCCAGACCACTTCCCCTTGTAAACATCAGAGGCTGTCCCCGCCACAGCAGCGAGAGGAGTTAAATCTGACTCCTCCGCCTTAACTCCTCCAGGACATCTTTCAGTTTTCGGATCTTCCCCTTATGGCCACCCATTTCAAGATACTCTTTCAACCTCATCGTATATTCGAGAGGAACAACAGTTGCTGGAGTGGGAACATACGTAAAAGCTCTGACCATCACCTTTTCCACATCGACTAAGAAAGTGATTCCGCCACCCGGAAGGATATAGGTCGGCGCTCCCCCCACGGTCAACTTTGCCCGGTTTTGATGAATGGCTTGATTGAGTTTTACGGGTATCTTTGTGACCCCTGCCCTTGCACTTCCGCCAGAACCGCCTACAAGAACCGCTGAAACCCTTGATGGTTGACAATTAGCGGCAATCATATCCACTGCCGTCTTTGCTTTTGGGGTCAATTCAATCTGCGTAAACTTCCCGTCCTTTCCCAGGCGAAACATGGCCGCCCTTTCTGCTGTGGTCTCGGTAATCAGGACGGTCATCCCAGGTTTGGCAATCTTCGAATCGAATCCTTCGACGATATCAATGGGATCTTGAATGGGCGTACCACCCCAACCTCGGCCATGTTCCCCAAAATATCTTCCAGGAGTGGATCGCCTCGCCTTCAACTGGATGCCACTATACTTTGCATTCAGTCCTTTCCCCGCTGCATGCTCTGTGAATTGCCCGATCAGGTGAGCATCAAGGACAATCACTTCATCCGCAGCATCTAAAAAATATCTGCCGAAAAGACCCATCGAGGCGCTGCCGCAACCTACTCTCATCCTTGTCCCAATCTCCCCATCAATGACCGGAGCTTTGCCTGCCTGGAGAATCAATTCAGCCCCTTCCTCCACTTTAACACGGACCTCTCTTCGATTAGCAATGTCAACAATAAGTTTCGCCACATAAATACCATCTTTTCCGGTTAAG
>Ga0187784_10002758_pt1 | contig 14103 bp, 12 predicted proteins | sample 1015_SJ02_MP15_2_FD_132964 | JGI IMG/M metagenome (GOLD analysis project Ga0187784, IMG submission 132964) | Tropical peat soil microbial communities from peatlands in Department of Meta, Colombia - 1015_SJ02_MP15_20_MG | ecosystem: Environmental > Terrestrial > Soil > Wetlands > Peat | place...
CCGACATCGCGAGCGGCGCCGCGGACCTGAAGGCCGCGTCGGAAGTGGTCGCGCGCGAGACCGGGCAGCGCAAGGTGCATTATCTCGGTGAATCATCGGGCGCGATCCGTGCCGGGCTGTTCGCGCAGAACGAGCCGGATCGCGTCGACCGGCTGGTGCTGTGCGCCTTCACCTACAAGGGCACCGGCTCGCCCGAGATCGGGCGGCGGGCCGCGAACGCCGACAAGCTGCGCGCGAGCAACACGCGGTTGCGCGACGAGAAGATGATCCGCTCGATCTTCGCGCGCGACGGGCTGCCCGGCGCCTATGATCAGGCGGTCGCGGACGCAATCGCCGCGGTGGAGCTGAAGTACGGCGACCAGGTGCCGACCGGCACCTATCTCGACATGGCCGTCAATCTGCCGCTGGTCGACCCGAAGAAGGTGCTCGCGCCGGTGCTGATGGTGCGCGGCGATCACGACGGCAACTCGACCAACGAGGACCTGCTCGATTTCTACGCGCAGCTTGCGAACGGCGACCGCCAGTTCATGATCATGCCACACACCGCGCACAGCCTCGGCTTCGCCAAGAACCGGCATCTCCTCTATTACGTGGTGCGCAATTTCCTCAACGAGCCGGCCGCGCTGCCGGCGGCTTAGATCGCTCGTAGAGTGGGATTAGCGCCGAAGGCGCGTGACCCACCGGCTGACTCACAATCGGCGGATTACGCGTCGCTGCGCGACGCTAATCCGCCCTACGAACCAAAAAACTTCCGCATCGCCGCGTACGTCTCCTCCGGCGCCTCCTCCGAGAGGTAGTGCCCGCTTGGCACCGCCTGTGCGTCGCGGATGTCGCTCGCGTAGGCCTTCCACACTTCCGCCGGCTTGTGCAGCCGACCGACCGCGCCGGTCGCGCCCCACAACAGCTGCACCGGGCAGGTAATTTTCCGGCCGGCCGCGAGGTCGGCGGTGTCCATGGCGAGGTCGATGCTGGCGCAAGCGCGATAGTCCTCGCACATCGCGCGCACCGTCTCGGGGTTGCGGAAGCAGCGCATGTATTCGGCGAGCGCCTCCTTGCCGAAGAACGCGAGGCCCTGCGCGGTCTTCGACAGCTTCTTGGTGATGAAGAAGTCGGGGTCGGCGCTCATCAGCCGCTCCGGCATCGGCGCGGGCTGGATCATGAAGAACCAGTGATAGGAGGCCGTCGCCCAGGCCTGCGTCACGTGGTTGAACAGATAGTGCTGCGGGATGATGTCGTGGATCGAGGCCTTCAGCACCTTGTCGGGATGATCGAGGCACATGCGGTGCGTCACGCGCGCGCCGCGGTCATGGCCGGCGACGAAGAATTTCGCAAAGCCGAGCGCCGCCATCACGTCGACCTGGTCCTGCGCCATGGCACGGAACGAATAGCTCGAGTGATCCGGCAGGCTCGGCGGCTTTTCCGAGTCGCCATAGCCGCGCAGGTCCGTCGCCACCACGGTGAACTCCTGCGCGAGCCGCGGCGCGAACTTGTGCCAGGACAGATGGGTGAACGGGTTGCCGTGCAGGAGCAGCAGCGGCGGGCCCTTGCCGCCATGCGCCGTCACGATCCGCGCGCCGGAGGTCGGGATCTCGGTCTTGGTGAAGCCTTCCATCAGCATCGGCGTGCTCCTTGTGGCGGCGTTTGCCGCCACCACAATGGCGCGCCGAGACGGATTGCAAAAGGGCTTGACGCGCGAAACGAGGCGTTGCTGCCCGTTGCGCCGCAGCGTATGACCGCTGTCATCCGAAGGAGGAGCGCATGCAGGTCGCCGTCGCAGGCTTGGGCACGATCGGGCGGACGCTCGCGCGCCGGCTCGCCGACGGCGTGCCGGGGCTGACGCTGAGCGGCGTTGCGGCGCGCGACGAGGAGAAGGCGCGCGGCTGGCTCGACGAGGAGGGGATCGAGGTTCCAATCGTCGCGCTCGACGACTTGCCCGACCATGCCGACCTCGCGGTCGAGTGCGCGCCGGCCGCGGTGCTCGAGCAGATCTGCCGCCCGATGCTGAATGCCGGCAAGCAGGTGATGGTGCTTTCCTGCGGCGCGCTGCTGCCGCGTCCCGACCTTGTCGATCTCGCCAAGCAGAATGGCGGACGCATCATGGTGCCGACCGGCGGGCTGCTCGGCCTCGACGCGGTCGCGGCGGCGGCGGAGGGAACGATCCATTCGGTGCAGATGACGACGCGCAAGCCGCCGAGCGGCCTTGCGGGCGCGCCGCATCTCGTCAAGAACAACATCTCGGTCGAAGGCCTCAACGCGCCGAAGCTCGTGTTCTCCGGAACCGCGCGCGCGGCGGCGGTCGGTTTTCCGGCGAACGTGAATGTGGCGGCGGCGCTCGCGCTTGCCGGCATCGGGCCGGACCGAACCATGATCGACATCTATGCGGATCCGACCAAGACGCGGAACTGCCACACCATCGAGGTCGAGGCGGACTCGGCGCGCTTCACGCTGTCGATCGAGAATGTCCCTTCCGAGAATCCGAAGACCGGCAGGATCGTCGCGCTCTCGGTCATCGCAACCTTGCGCAAGCTCACGGCGCCGCTGCGCGTCGGCACGTGATTCGGAGTCGCGATTGTGACGCTCTGAATTGACTCACAAGCTCCCTGCTTTCGGCCGAAAAGCGCCACGATTCCCCAATCTCATTTGAACGCTGACGCTTAGCCGTTTGCGAGCGGGGTCTTGGCTCGATGTTCTTCAACATCGAGCCCGTCGGAGACGGTTCAAGTGTGGTCGCTGTGGAAGGGCAGCGATCCGGTTCACGCGCAGGTGTCGTGCGAGGCTTGCAGGCTCGGGCGGGCAGTGTGGCTGCCCGCGCGGACGGCGTCGCACATTCGCACAAGGAATTGTGCGCACATATTGTGTGGGGCAACGCACAGCTTGGTCCTTCGATGAGTTTCGGGGCGTCGGAGGATCGCGCGTGGCCAAACGCAAGAAATCCTCCAGCGCACCGAAGCCTAAGAAAACGGGAGCAAGGGCCATGAAGCCAGTGGTTCTCATGGTGGGTGCCGACAAAGGCGGCGTCGGCAAGACCACGGTGACGCGGACGGTGCTGGACTATCTCGCGGCCAAGAACGTGCTGGTGCGCGCGTTCGACGCCGAGCACCCGCGCGGGACGTTGCAGCGATTCCACCCCGACGTGACCGAGGTCGTCGACATCACGACCGCGGCCGACCAGATGAAGATGATCGACACGCTCGCGACCAGCGAGGTGAAGGTGAGCGTGATCGACATCTCGGCCGGGCTGCTGGCCGAGACCTTGAAGGCGTTCACCGACGTCGGCTTCTTCGATCTGGTGCACGAGGGCGAGTTCAACTTCGGCCTGATGCACGTGGTCGGCTCGTCGGTCGCCTCGCTCGACGAGATCGCCGAGGTGCTGCCCTATGCGCGCGGCAAGCACTACTTCATCGTGAAGAATTTCATCAACGACACGAGCTTCTTCGAGTGGAACCCGACGGTCTACCGCAACTATTTCCGCGGCGCAGCCGATGCGGTCGAGGTCAACATCCCGAAGCTCAACGAGATGGCCTACGAGCAGGTCGAGATCGCGGGCGTGCCGTTCTCGGACTTCGTCGGCAACCGCCAATCGAACGGGCAGGTCGCCAACAACTCGCTGGTGCTGCGCGGCTACGTGCGCACCTGGATGCGCAACATCACGGACGAATATGACCGTGTCGGACTTCTCGACCGCCTCTACGATCGCACCGCCGCTGCCGCCTGAGCGGGCGGAACGCGGGTATCCTGCCAACGACGCCGCGCGGCCGAGCTTCGCGGCGATCGTCGCCTCGCTACACGGGCGCACCGGCAAGACGCTGTTTGCGCGCGTGCTGGCGGACTATTTCCTGCTCTCGGGCAACCGGCCGCTGGTGTTCGATACCGACTTCACCGAGCAGACGCTGCGCGCCTCGTTTCCGTTCGACACCATCGTGCTCGACCTCTCGGAGACGCGCGACCAGATGATGCTGTTCGACACGGTCGCGGCGCGCTCGCCCGAGGCCCGCGTGGTCGACGTCTCGCACTATGTGTTCCGCAAGTTCTTCAAGGTGATGCATGACTGCGACTTCGTCAGCGAGGCGCGCGGCAGGCAGGTCGAGCCGGTGATCTTCTATATCGCGGACCGCAATGCGGACGCCTACGAGGAGGGGCGCCAGTTGCGCGAGCGCTTTTCCGATTGCGCGCTGGTGCTGGTCGAGAACGTGTTCCTCGGACCGCTCAAGGAGAAGACGCTGCGCAGCGCCGGCTACCGGGCGTTCGACTCGCACGAGCTGTGCATGATGCTGCCGCTGCTCGATCCGGCGGTCGCGGCCGCGATCCAGGAGGCGGAGATTTCGTTGAGCGAGGTGATCACCCGGCCGCTGTCGCGCAGCGACGGCAATCCGTTCGCGGGTCTCACATTCGACCAGCGCGCCGAGATGCGCGGCTGGCTGATGAAAGTGTTCCGCGACATTCACCGGGTGACGCGCGCGGCGCAGAGCCGCGCGCCGCAGCTCGCGCCGATCGACTATTGAGCCTGCTCCCCGGCAGGCGCGAACACGCGCAGCCGGTGGCCGTCGGGATCGAGCGTCACGAAGGTGCGGCCGAAGTCGAGATCGACCGGCGCGTGCGCGATGCGCAGGCCGCGTTTGCCCCAGTCGGCGTAAGTGCTGCGCACGGCCTCATTGTCGGCGACCGCGAAGGCAAGCTCGCCCGAGGCGGGCGATGCGGCTGGCGCCGGCGTCACGCTGTGACGCGACCACAGGCCGAGCGTCGCCCCGTTCTCGAGCGCGAACATCGCGAAGGTCGGCGAAGCCTCCACCGGCGGCTTGCCGAGCAGGTCGGCATAGAAGCGGGCGCTATGCGCCGGATCGTCGACGTAGAGGATAATGAAGTTCGGGTCTGGCATGACGGGCCTCGTTGGGTTGAGGCTCCGGGTCTAGGCCGTCATGCTGACAGTTCTTGTCAGCATCAGATTTTCAGCTCGATCCCTTCGTCTTCGCGCCACTGCCGCATCAGCGCGCGGCGCCGCGCCGGATAGCGCTTGCCGGTCGCGCGCAGCCGCTCGATGCGGTCGACGCGGAAATGGCGGAAGCCGCGGCGCAGCTCGCACCAGGCGGCGACCACCTGCGCGCGATTGAAGAAGCCGATCGCGATCGGCCAGACGACGCGTTGCGTCGCGTCACCTTCGCGATCGAGATAGTGCAGCGCGAGCTTGTGCTCGTCGCGAATGGCCGCGCGGATGACGGTGAGGTCGACCGGGGGATGGTCATGCTCCGGCCCCGCCAGCAGCCCGATATTGTCGATATTGTCGCGCAGATCCTCCGGCAGCACGGCCGCGATCTTCGCCAGCGCATCCGCGGCGGCGTGCTCCAGCGCCGCGTCGGTGCGCTGCATCACGAAACGCAGGCCGAGCGTCAGCGCCTCGATCTCATCATCGCTGAACATCAAGGGCGGCAGCACGAAGCCCGGCCGCAGCACGAAGCCGACGCCGGCTTCGCCGTCGATCGCCGCGCCCTGGCCGACCAGCGTCTGGATGTCGCGATAGACCGTGCGCAGCGACACGCCGAGCTCGTCGGCGATCGCCTGTCCGCTCACCGGATAGCGGTGGCGGCGCAGCACCTGGATGAGGTCGAGCAGACGTTGGGCGCGGGCCACGGGATGCTCCCTAGGGGCCGCGATTAGCATGACGCGGTTATGTTTCTGTCAGCATGGGAGCGCCGCATGAGCGAGCTTCTCGTACTGCTGCCGCGGTGGCATGACTATCGCGGCATCGCGCGCCAAAGCCGGAAAGGAAATCCTCGTGACCTTCGCGTATTTCGCGACTTTTCATGATCAAGCGCGGCCGGCACTGCGGATCGCGCCGGACGAGCTTGCGCGCGTGCGCGACATCGTGGCGGCGACACCGGGCCTGCGGCGCGGCCTCGTCTTTACGCCCGAGGCGACGCGTGATCCTTATGCCGGCGCGCATGACGGCCCATCGCCGCAGCTCGCCTTCGAGCTCTATTTCGATCGTATCGATCAGCTCGAGAGCGCGCTCGCGCACAACGGTCATCTGCAGGCACTCGCACTGCCGCAGACCTTGCCGAGCCTTGCCGGGATCGAGGTCACGCAGCAGGCGATGCTGGCGCGGCCGTTTCCGGTGCCGGATCCGGTATTTCACACCGCGCCCGGCGGACTGCCATGCACGTACCTGGTGCAATACATGGGCGCGGCCGAGGACCTGAACGCCTGGAACGATTACTATTTGCGCCATCATCCGCCGGTGATGGCGCGCTTCCCCGGCATCCGCGAGATCGAGGTTTGCACGCGGCTCGACTGGTGCGGCTTTCTGCCGTGGCGGCGCGTCGACCACATGCAGCGCAACAAGGTCGTGTTCGACAGCGCCGCGGCGCTGACCGCCGCGCTGAACTCGCCGGTGCGCGAGGAGATGCGCGCGGACTTCCGGCAGTTTCCGCCGTTTAGTGGCGGCAATGCCCATTTCGCGATGGCGACGGAGGAAGTGCGGCTGCCGTAGGGCGGGTCAGCGCGAAAGCGCGTAACCCGCCGCCATCGCGCGATCGGCGGATTACGGCGCTGCGCGCCTGATCCGCCCTACGAACCAATTACGCGTCGACGCGCTCCGCGAAAGCGCGCACCGGCCGGATCTCGCCTTCGAGCCGCTGCGCGAGCCGCTTGGCGAGCATCAGCGCGGCGTCGCGCCGTTCCGCCATCAGATCGCTCGCGATCGCCGGCGCGACCACGCAGGTGATCGTTCCGTCCGGCGTGGTCATCTGGATCTGGAACTGTCCGCGCGTGTTGTCCTTCACCCTGATCTTGTTCACCAACTGCCCCGCTGCTGGCCCCCCAGACGGTGCGGGAAGGAAGATGGTCCCGATTCCCCAGCAAAAAGTTAACGAATTGTGGCAGACGCCCGCGCGTTCGCGGCGCCGAGGCGTGGGGCACGGATCGGGGGAGGAGCCCCGAGCGGCGCGCTTCCTCGCGGTTGCGGCGCATAACTGTGACTAATCACAGTTACATCCGCGTCGCACCGGACTTAAATGCCGGCGCGCTTCGCAGCCGCCAAGCAGGTTCGGTTCCGCGCCGCGCCGCGAGGGTTCCGAAGACTCGATGGTTCGAAAGAGCTGATGACGGTTGCGAAAAAGAAAATTCTCTGCATCGAGGACGACCGCGAGACCTCCGCATTGATCGCGGAGGAGCTGACGGAGCGGGGCTTCGACGTGGTGGTCGCGTATGACGGCGGCGAGGGCTTTGCCGCCGTGTTCAAGACGATGCCCGATCTCGTCCTGTGCGACATCAACATGCCGGTGATGTCCGGCTTCGAGGTGCTCGAGCATCTGACCCGGATCGCGCCGCGCTTCGGACACATGCCGTTCGTGTTCCTGACTGCGCTGACCGATCGCAACAGCGAGCTGAAAGGCCGGCTGCTCGGCGCCGACGACTACATCACCAAGCCGATCGATTTCGACGTGCTGGTCGCGCTGATCAATGCCCGCTTGACGCATGTGGCGCGCACCGACGTCTGGGCGCGGCACATCCAGCTCAATGACTGGGAGATCGAGACGCTCACCTGGGTGGCGCGCGGCAAGACCTCGAGCGAGATCTCGAAGATTCTGCAGCTGAGCAAACGCACGGTCGACTTCCACATCGACAATGCGCGCAACAAGCTCGGGGCCTCGACCCGCACCGAGGCGGCGATCAAGGCGGTCACCGGACGCCTGATCGAGCCGTAACCGTGAACGAGTGGCGAGGAAGGCAATGAGCTTGCGGCGCGCCGCGTCGATTCTCGCTTTGGTCTGCGTCGCGCCGGCGGCCGCGGCGGACGGACCCTCGCGCAAGCCCGGCCTGTGGGAGGTCAAGACCCGCATCGAAACAGCGAATGCGCCCGCCCTGGTGGTGCGGCAATGCATCGATGCCGCAACCGACCCGATGCTGCAATCGATCGCGGGCCCGATCGACCCGGCGGTGTGCGCGGAGCGCAACGTGCGGAGCGCGCCGAACGCGACCACGCTTGACTTCAAATGCACCGTGGCGGGCAAGCCCGCGACCGCGCACGCGGTGATCACCGGCAGCTTCGAGGACGCCTATGAGCTGGCCGTGACGGCACAGGGCGAGGCGATTGCGGGCGGGCAGATGACCATGCTGATGGAAGGCAAGTGGCTCGGCCCCTGCGCGGCCGACCAGAGGCCCGGCGACGTCATCCTGAGCAACGGCATGAAGATCAACCTGCCGGAGATGAAAAAGCGCGCCGCGCCGGCCGATCGGGCGACGCCGCAGTAACGATTCGGGCCGCGCTGGCAACTGTGATTTTTCACATAATTTGGTGTACGTCGTCACAGTGATTTGGTTTTTGCTTGTCGGCATATTGCGGCGCATCGATTGGAGCAGACCGGCTCCAATGGGGCGATCGCTGAAGGTGCAGCCATGCCGAGATCCAGGGTTTTCGCGCTTACGGCGCTCGCGATGATCTGTTTTGCCGCCGGGGCTGTCTCGGTCACTTATTTCGGCTCTTGGCTGCAATCGGGCGTGAGCGCGGTCAGCCCGAACGCCGAGGCCGCGACCGAGCCCGCAAGCAGCAGCAGAACCGCCGTCGGCGAGGTTTCGAGCGTCGAGCTCAACGAGAAGCAGCTCGCATCGGTCAAGGTCGACGAGGTGCGGGAAGCGACCTTCCCGGTCGAGAAGTCGGCCGTCGGCAGCATCGACTTCAACGAGGACATGACGGTGCAGGTTTTCACGCCGTACCAGGGCCGGATCATCGAGCTGTTCGGCAAGGTCGGAGACGAGGTGGCCAAGGGGCAACTCCTGTTCACGATCGACAGCCCTGACCTGCTGAACGCCGATTCCAACCTGATCGCCGCCGCCGGCGTGCTCGAGCTCACGAGCAAGAACCTCGAGCGCCTCAAGGTGCTCTATGTGACCCGCGCGGTTGCACAAAAGGACCTTGAGCAGGGCATCTCGGATCAGCAGACGGCGGAAGGCAACCTGCGCACGGCACGCGACGCCGTGCGCATTTTCGGCAAAACCGACGCCGAGATCGACCAGATCGTCAAGGACCGCAAGGCCGACCCGCGGCTGGTGGTGGAAAGCCCGATCGCCGGCCGGATCACCGCGCGCAACGCGGCGCCCGGACTTTTCGTCCAGCCCGCCAACCCGCCACCGCCTTACGTCGTCGCCGACATCAACACGATGTGGATGCTGGCGAATGTGGCGGAGAGCGACAGTCAAGTGCTGCGTGTCGGGCAACCGTTGAAGGTCAAGCTGATCGCATTTCCCGGCCGGGAGTTCGACGGCAAGATCACCACCATCGGGGCGATGGTCGACCCCTCGACCCGCCGTGTCCTGGTCCGCTCCGAGGTCAGTGATCCGCAGCATGAGCTGCGCGCGGGCATGTTCGCGACTTTCGCCATCAGCACCGCGCAGCCGGTGCGCGCGCCGGCCGTTCCGCTCGCCGGCGTGGTGCGGCAGGCGGACGGCACGCAAACCGTGTGGGTCACTGCCGATCGCCGCCGCTTCACCAAGCGCGTCGTCACCATCGGCGCCGCGCTGCTCAAGCCGGTGCCGCCGGGCAAGAATTCCGATCTTCCCCGCGACGGCTATCGTCAGATCCTTTCAGGTCTGCAGGTTGGTGAGTTCGTCGCCACTGATGGCGCGATCTATCTCGACAACATGGCGAACCTCGCCGCGAAATGAAGTGAACTGCTCGGCGCCCGCGCCAAACGAGCTGGAGATAAATCCGTGCTGAAAGCCATTCTTGCCTTTGGCCTCTCCCGGCGCCCCATGGTTCTGCTCGGGCTCTTGGTCTTCATCGTCGCCGGCATCATCGCCTTCACCCGGCTGAACATCGAAGCCTATCCCCAACCCGCGCCGGTCATTCTCGAAATCACCGCGCAGGCCGCGGGCCTCTCTGCCGAGGAGATGGAGCGCTACTACACCGTACCGATGGAGATCGGTCTCTATCCTACTCCCGGTATCGACAATATTCGCTCCACCTCGTTCTATGGACTGACCTTCGTTCGCGTCACCTTCAAATACGGCGTCGACTTCTTTTTTGCCTACACCCAGGCGGCGTTGAGCCTGCAGCAGAACGTCAGCCTGCCCAACAATCAGACGCCGCAGATTCAGCAATCGAGCCTGGTCGGCGAGGTCGTGCGCTATCAGGTGGTCGGGCCGCCGCATTTCGGTTTGACCAACCTGCGCACGGTGCAGGACTGGCTCGCGCTGCGCGGATTGTTCACCGTGACCGACGGCGTGGTTCAGGTCAATTCATGGGGCGGGACGACGAAGCAATACAACGTCGACGTCGATCTGCACAAGCTCGATGCCTACAGCATCACGATCCCGCAGATCATCACTGCCCTCGGCAACGCCAACATCAATGTCGGCGGTCGCGAGATCACCGTCGGCCACCAGTCCGTCAACATCCGCGGCATCGGGTTGTTCGACAGCGGCGGCAACGACGACCTGACCCAGGGCTGGCACGTCGACGACATCGAGAAGGTCGTCCTCGGCGCGTTCAATGGCGTACCCGTCCAGATCAAGGACGTCGCCACGGTTTCGGCTGATTACGTGCCGCGGCTCGGCATCGCCGGCCTGAATCATGAGAGCGACATCGCCATGTCGATTGTCGTGATGGGCCGAACCTTCCACACCAACGATGTCGTCCCGCGCATCAACGAGGAAATAGAAAAGCTCAACACCGACGGCGAGCTGCCGCCGGGGGTGAAGCTCGTGAAGTTCTACGACCGCATGAAGCTCGTGAACGTCACCACCCATACGGTGCTGCACAACCTGATCTTCGGCTGTGCGCTGGTGTTTCTTATCCAGTGGATCTTCCTCGGCAACCTGCGCAGCGCCATCATCGTTGGCGTCAATATTCCCTTCGCGCTGTTTTTCTCCGTCATCATCATGGTGCTGATGGATCAAGATGCTAATCTGCTTTCGGTGGGCGCGGTTGATTTCGGCATCATCGTCGATTCGGCGGTGATCCTGGTCGAGAACATTTTCAGGAACTTCCAGGCACCGCCGCAAGAACGACAGGGTTTGTTGCAGCAACTTGCCGAAGGACGGTTCGGCCCCGATCCGACGCGCCAGCCGGATGGGGCGACCCGCTGGACTGATCGCTTGCGCATGATCCTGGCCAGTGCCCTTCAAGTTGATAACGCGATCTTCTTTTCGGCGATGATCACGGTGGCGGCCTTCGTGCCCCTGTTCACCATGCAGGGCGTCGAAGGCCAGATTTTCAACCCGATGGCGCGCACCTACGGCTTCGCCCTGGCTGGTGCCTTGATCTCGACGTTCACGGTCACGCCGGTGCTCGCCTCCTATCTCATTCCTGCGCGGGTCGCAGAAACCGAAACCATCGTCGTGCGTCTCTTGCACCGAATCTACGCGCCGGCTTTGCGCTGGTCGCTCGGTCATCGCAAGGTCATGCTCGGGTTGGCCGCCGTGTTCCTCGCCGCGGTAGCCCTGCTGTCGACACGGTTGGGCACGGAGTTCCTGCCGCATCTGGAAGAAGGCAATTACTGGCTTCGGGCCACATTGCCGCCAACCGAGGGACTCTGGGCGGGCGAACCGGCGGTGGCGAAGATACGCGAAATCCTGCTTCGCCACCCCGAAGTGACCACTGTCGTCAGCCAGCATGGCCGGCCCGACAACGGCAGCTGCGCTTCGCCCACCTCCAATGTCGAAATGCTGGTGGACTTGAAGCCGTACGACGAATGGCCGAGAGGCTTCACAAAGGACGACCTGACCAAGCAGTTGGATCAGGAATTAAAGAACGAGGTACCCGGTGTTGACTTCAACTTTTCCCAATACATTCAGGACAATGTCGATGAGGCAATCTCAGGGGTCAAGGGGACCAATGCAGTAAAAATCGTCGGTCGCGATCTGGCGACGATTGAGCGAATCGCGGCTGACATCATGCGCCAGATGGAGCAGGTCCGAGGCATCACCGATCTGGCGATTTTCCACGTGCTTGGACAACCCAACCTCAACATCAAGGTCAATCGCGACAAGGCCGCGCGCTACGGTCTCAATACCGGCGACGTCAACACCGTCATTCAGGCCGCCTTGGGCGGCGTGGTGGCGACCACGCTGCTCGAGGGCGACCGCACCTGGAACGTGCAGGTCCGGCTGCCGGCCGAATATCGCCAGAGCCTCGATGCGATTCCCAACATCAAAGTCGGCTACACGACCCCGGCCGGCGTTAACGCGTACATTCCGCTGAGCGAGCTTGCCGACATTTCCCTCGATACCGGCGCCGCCATCATCTACCACGAGGCGAGAGAGCGCTACGTTCCGGTCAAGTTCAGCATTCGCGGCCGCGATCTCGGCGGTGCCGTCGCCGAGGCGCAGGAACGCATCGCCAAGAACGTCACGCTGCCGGCCGGCTATCGGCTCGTCTGGGCCGGCGAGTTCGATGATCTGCAGAAAGCCAAGAAGCGGCTTGAAGTGATCGTCCCGATCAGCCTCATGCTGATCATGGTCCTGCTCTATGGCCTGTTCAATTCCTTGCGCGACAGCCTGTTGGCGCTTGCCGGCATTCCGTTTGCAGTCAGCGGCGGCGTGCTGGCGCTGTATGTGACCGGCCTCGATCTCAGCGTCTCGTCCGCCGTCGGTTTCGTGTCGCTGTTCGGCATATCGGTCATGGACGGCATCCTGATGATCACTTACTACAATCAGGTCCATCGAACCGGCGCGAGCGCTATCGAATCGATGTACCAGGCCGCGACGCACCGGATGCGCCCGATGCTGATGACGGCGCTGTCGGCGTGCATCGGCCTGCTGCCGGCAGCGATTTCGACCGGTATTGGCAGCCAAGTCCAGCGCCCGCTCGCTGCCGTTGTTGTCGGCGGCATGCTGGTCGGGCCGATCATGCTGCTCGTCGTCGTTCCAGCGCTGCGCATGATGTTTCTGGATCGGGAGCGTGGCTCGGATGCTGCGCCCGAGCAGGGTCACGCCATCCCGGCCGAATAGAGCTGAAACTCCCGCGTGCCACGACCAATGCCTCGCTGCGAAAATCGCCGCCTAAGTCGTGGCATGGACTGGTTGACTCGATCGCCCCATGCGCTCGCGATCTTGACGGCGACGATACTCGGCGCCTTGCTGTTGACCGCCGTCGCGGCAGAAGTCGGCGAGCCGCGGCTTGACGCCTATTGGCGCTTGCCACTCGCGCCGCAAGGGCAGGCGCCAAGCGATTGGACCGAGATTGAGCAGTCACTGGCGCCGCAAGATTGCGGGCAATGCCATGCCGAACAGTTCGCGAAATGGCGCGCCTCGCGGCACGCCCAGTCCTTCTCGCCGGGCGTTGTCGGCATGCTCCTCGACTCCAATTCCGCCGACAGGGCCGACTGCATGAAGTGCCACGCTCCTCTCGACGAGCAGCGCGCGGCGTTCGAGGCGGCGCGCGCGCGCGGCGTTGCGCACCGGACGAATGAGCAGGGCCTCGCCGCCGCTGGCGATCCCTGCGCCGGCTGCCATCTGCGCGGCTATGCGCGCTTTGGCCCGCCCCAGCGCGGCACCGGCTTGACCGGTCCGAGCGTGCTGCCCGCGCCGCACGGCGGCGTGCTCCGCACGCCGCTCTTCGAGTCGTCCGAATTCTGCAGCGCCTGTCATCAAACTCCCGCCAAGTTCGCAGTCGCCGGCAAGCCGCTCCTGAATACCTACCAGGAATGGAAAGCGAGTCCGCAGGCGGCGCAAGGCATGTCGTGTCAGTCCTGTCACATGCCTGATCGCCAGCATCTTTGGCGTGGCATTCACGACCCGGCAATGGTCGCGAGCGGCCTGACCCCGCGCACCAGCGCCGACGCCGACAAGGCGCGGTTCGAGATCACCAATACCGGCGTTGGGCATGCCTTCCCGACCTATGCGACGCCGACCGTTATGATGTTCGCGATTGCGCTCGACAGCAGCGGCACGGCGCGGGCCGAGACGCTGCGTTCGCGGGTGATCGCGCGCCGTTTGCGCTGGGACGGCGAGTGGTGGCACGAATCGGCGGACACCCGCCTGCTGCCGGGACAATCGGCGGCGATCGAGTTGCCGTGGAACGGCAGCGATCGCGTTCGCGTCTGGCTCGAAGTCATGCCCGACGATTACTACGAATCGGAAGTCTATCCCGGCAGGCTCTCGCGGCTCGCG
>Ga0187784_10002759_pt1 | contig 14102 bp, 9 predicted proteins | sample 1015_SJ02_MP15_2_FD_132964 | JGI IMG/M metagenome (GOLD analysis project Ga0187784, IMG submission 132964) | Tropical peat soil microbial communities from peatlands in Department of Meta, Colombia - 1015_SJ02_MP15_20_MG | ecosystem: Environmental > Terrestrial > Soil > Wetlands > Peat | place...
GCCTGCGCGCTGAGCGTCGAAAATAAAGAGAACATGGAGCCTATCGAGCCAGGGTCCGCTTTGTGGATTGCAGCCTGGGTTGCTTCCGGCAAGTGCTTCTCGAAGCTGCCTGCGGCCTTGCCGAAGAACATGTCAATCAGGGCCTGGCGGGCAGTCTGCGGCATGGGTTGAGGCTGAGCCGAAGCGATAACGGCGGCAGCAAGCAGGATGGCTAACATAGAAGTGCGTCGTAACATGATTCGTCTCCGAGCGGACATGGGTGATGATGGCAGGCGTTTGTTCGATGCGCCAGTTACCAAAGTCAGGGCGGGCCATCGGAACTGGCTTCGCAAATACCAGGCGAATCGAACCGTTCGATTCAAGGGGAGCAGGATTGGCGGCGGCCTGTTCTTCGGGCGAGGTTTGGTTATACTAGGAGCTTATGGCCATCGTGAAAGACATCACGGCTATTGCCAAGGGCATGAGCGTTACCCTGCTGGAAGTGTTTCAGCCGACGCAGGTAGAGAACTATCCTGACGGGCGCGGACCGATGAAGGGCGCGCAGTTTCAGGAACGCTTTCGCGGCGCGCATGTGTTGCAGCGCGACGAGAACGGGCTGGAAAAATGCGTGGCCTGCTTCCTTTGCGCTGCAGCTTGCCCGTCGAACTGCATTTACATCGAAGCGGCCGAGAACACCGAGGAGCATCGGGTGAGCGGGGCGGAGCGCTACGCCAAGGTGTACAACATCGACTACAACCGCTGTATTTTCTGCGGCTATTGCGTGGAGGCTTGCCCGACCGACGCCATCACACACGGCCATGGCTTTGAGTTGGCCACGTTCAATGCGACTAACCTGATCTACCGCAAAGAGCAGATGCTGGCTCCCCGGCCAGCGCACATGGGAGCCAATGCGGTTTTCAATCAAGCGACGGTGGAAGTCGGGGCGCCGGCCTTGCCGGTCCAGGGGAGTTGAGTTTCACTCATTGGGTTTTGAAGTGACGCCGGTCCCGAACGGACCGGCGTTTGTGCGTGGGCCGCTCCTAGCTGCCAGCTACTAGCTACCAGCCCCCATGTCGATTAGGTTTAGCTAGAAGCTAGCGGCTAGGAGCTAAGGCGCAGGACGAACGACGAATGACTGATTTCCTCCAAACCGTGAACCAGCGGGTAGTGGTTTACGACGGCGCGATGGGCACGAATCTGCAGAAGCGCAATCCCACTCTCGATGATTTTTGGGGAAAAGAAAACTGCAGCGAAGTTCTGAACCTCAGCCGTCCGGATATAGTTCGCGACATTCACGCTGACTTCCTGCGCGTGGGATGCGACGTGGTGGAGACCAATACGTTTGGCGGTACGCGCATCGTGCTGGGCGAGTTCGATCTGGCGGAACGGGTGCACGAGATCAACCTGGCTGCGGTGAAGCTGGCGCGGGAAGTGGCGCAACAGTTCTCGATCAAAGAGAAGCCCCGCTTCGTCGCAGGATCGATCGGGCCGACCACCAAACTGCCGTCGCTGGGGCACATTCGCTTCGACGACATGGCGGCGGCCTACGAAGAGCAGGCGCTGGCGCTGATCGAAGGCGGCGTCGATGTGCTGCTAATCGAGACCGCGCAGGACCTGCTTCAAGCGAAAGCCGCCGTGGTAGGCGTGTTTGACGCGATGGCCAGGGCAAAGAAACGTTTGCCGGTAACCGCGCAGGTCACTCTGCAGGAAAGCGGCACTATGTTGCTGGGCACGGAGATTGGGGCGGCACTCACCGCGCTGGAGGTGTTCGATGTGGATGTCATCGGGCTGAACTGCGCTACTGGCCCGGTCGAAATGAACGACGCCGTGCAGTACTTGTGCCTGAACTCGACCAAGCACGTTTCTGTGTTGCCCAATGCAGGACTGCCGAAAAACGTCGGCGGACATGCGGTGTACAAGCTGACGCCGCAGGAACTGGCGAAATATCACAAACACTTCGTTTCTGACTACGGGGTTCGCATTGTGGGCGGCTGCTGCGGCACCACGCCGGAACACCTGAAAGCCGTGGTGGACGCGGTTTCTGGAGTTGAACCGGCCAGAAGGGAAGTGAAGCCGACGGCCGCCGCATCCAGTGCGTACACATCGGTTCCGCTCGATCTTGATCCGAAGCCGCTGATCGTCGCCGAAGAGATGAATACGACCACGCGCGTCGAGCACTTCCGCAATCTGGTGCGCGGCAAGAAGTATGACGAAATTCTCGCGCTCGCCAAAAAGCTGGTGCACGACGGCTCGCACATGCTGGACTTGTGTTGCGCCATCGTGGGAGAAGATGAAAAAGGCTACGTTACAGCAATCCTGGAAAAAGTCGCCACGCGCGTGCCGGCGCCGATCCTGGTGGACTCGACCGAAGCGGATGTGATCGAAGAGGCACTGAAGCGGATTCCTGGTAAGGCAATTATCAACTCCATCAATTTGGAAGACGGCGAAAAGCGGACGTCGAGAGTCTTGCCGATGGCCAAGCGGCTGGGTGCGGCCGTGATCGCTCTCACCATTGATGAAGAGGGCATGGCGTTGACCGCCGATAGAAAAGTCGCCATTGCCAAGCGCATCTTCGAACTCGCGGCCCGGAAATATGACATGCGCCCGGTCGATCTCATCTTCGACGCGCTGACGCTGCCGATCTCGACCGGCCAGGAGGAGTACCGTACTGCGGGGATCGAGACGCTGAACGCGATCAGGAAGATCAAGCAAGAATTGCCCGAAGTGAAGACGATCCTTGGGGTCAGCAATATCTCGTTTGGGCTGGATGCCTACTCGCGGCGGGTGCTGAATTCAGTCTTCATGCATGAAGCGGTGGACCACGGGCTTGATATGGCCATCGTCAACTACAGCAAGATTTATCCGCTGTACAAGATTCCGCAGGAAGAAGTTGACCTGGCCCGCAAGCTGATCTTCCGGGATGAGTCGAATGGCGATCCGCTGCAACGCTACATGCGGCACTTCGCCGGCATGAAAGGCAAGACGCCGGCCGTGACCACAGCGCACGTGGAGACGCTTTCCATCGAGGACAAGCTGAAGTTCGCCATCATCAACGGCGAGAAATGGGTGGGCGAAGGCACGCAGAAGAAGTCGCTGGAAGATCTGCTGCAAGAGGCGCTGGCGCAGTATTCACCGCTCGACTTGATCAACACGGTATTACTCGATGGCATGAAGACCGTGGGCGATCTTTTCGGTGCGCGCAAAATGCAATTACCGTCAGTGCTCGATTCCGCCGGGGTGATGAAGCAGGCCGTGGCATACCTTGAGCCGAAGATGGAGAAGAAATCCGGCTCGCAGAAGGGAACGATCGTGCTGGCCACGGTGAAGGGCGATGTGCATGACATCGGCAAGAACCTGGTGGACATCATTCTGTCGAACAACGGTTTCAGAGTAGTCAACCTGGGAATCAAGCAGCCCGGCGATGCGATCATCCGAGCGGCGCAGGAGCATGCGGCGGACGCTATCGGATTGAGTGGCCTGCTGGTCAAGTCCACGCTGGAAATGAAGTATGTGATCCAGGATTTGGAACGGCGGAAGCTGGAATTCCCGGTGATTTGCGGCGGGGCGGCGCTGACCCGTAAATACGTGGAAGACGATTTGCGGCGGGAGTATTCGAACGCGGTTTTTTACGCCGACGACGCCTTCTCCGGCCTGCACGTGATGGAAGACTTGACGACTCCTGATGGCCGACGCGATACACGCTTGCAGGAAGGCCGCACCGTCAAGGAGTACTCGAAGGCTGCTGCAGTGGACGAAGAAACCGGGCCGGTATTCGCTGAGCGCAGCGCGGTGGTGGGCGATGCGCCTAACATTCCGGCGCCTCCGTTTTGGGGCGTGCGGGTGCGCAAAGATTTCGATCTGCGCGACGTGTTTCACTACATCAATGACACGGCGCTGTTCAAGAATCAGTGGCAGTTGAAAACGGCATCGCAGGAAGACTATCCCCGGTTGGTGGAGCAGAAGTTTCGCCCCATCAAGCACCAGATGGAAGAAGAGGCGCTGACGAGCGGGTGGCTCGAGCCCAAGGCGGTGTGGGGATATTTCCCGGCGCAAAGCGAAGGAAATGACGTGATTGTGTACGAGCCGCGCAGCGCAGCGGCGTCCCCGACCGCTTCGCGCGAGCTTCTCCGGTTCCACTTCCCTCGGCAGAAAGAAGGCCGCAAGCTGTGCATCGCGGATTTCTTTTGTCCCAGGGGCTCCGGAAAAATGGATGTGATCGGGGTGTCCCTGGTTACGGTCGGCGACAAAGCGTCGCAGGAAGCGCAGCGGCTTTTCGAGGCGGGCGAGTACACCAAGTATCTTTACCTGCACGGGCTGAGCGTGGAAACGGCCGAGGCGCTGGCGGAGTTTGTCCATAAGAAAATGCGCGAGGAGTTGGGCATTGCCGGCGACGACTCGCCGCATATTCGCGATCTGTTTCATCAAAAGTATCGCGGGTCGAGATACTCCTTCGGGTATCCCGCCTGCCCGAATCTGGAAGATCAGACAAAGTTGTTTGCCTTGCTGCATCCGGAGGAGAATGTCGGCGTTCGTCTAACCTCGGCGTTCCTGCTGGAGCCGGAGCAGTCAACTTCTGCGATCGTGGTGCACCATCCGGCTGCCAAGTATTTCGTGGTATAACGTGCAGGCAGGGAAGTTGGGACTGTTGTCTTGCCTGCGCAAAGATGCTCCAGCGCACTTTCAGCGCAGTTGCACGAACGTGAAACACCAGGTCTCTCCACTTTGCGTTCCTTTTCGCAAGCGGAACGGAACGCTCCGGTCGAGATGACAGCCTGGGCGGGACTGCGCTTGTAGCACCGCCCCAGGATGCGAATGCCCGAGTTTGAAACCGTCAAACGCGTTTTCCTCCGGGTCATCGGCGCAATCCTTCTGCTTTGTGGACTGGTGTATGCGTTTGACTATCTTTCTCTTCGTCTAAAGATTCCGCCTGGCCGCCAGCCATTCGGCAGCGTGACGGTGCAGCCCTACTATGAGATTCACGAGAAGAACGGCAAGACCGAGTACGAGTTCAAAGACCCCGCGGCTGAGACCTGCGTGAACTCGTTGTTCCCTCATCTCGGATACCTGCCCTGCTGGTGGCTGCAACGCCGCCCCGAGCGCAAGATCGAGATCTGAACGTCCGGGTGCCGCGCGGCATTTGCTCTCGGCTAACGACTTACCCTTTTCGCGGGCAGGAATGCCCGCGCCACACAGCCGGGGATCGGCCTAGCCTTTAGCGGTGGAGTAGGCGAAGCGGTGGATCTGGGAGTCGATTTGATTGCGAAGGTCCATCCAAATACCGTCCGGCATGCTTAGGAAAGTCTTGACCACCTCCGGGTCGAACTGGCGGCCGGACCAGCGCCGAATCTCCTCGCGGGCGGCAGCGATTGATTGGGCGGGGCGGTAAGGGCGGTCGGAGGTGATGGCATCGAGCGTGTCGGCCACGCAAAACAAGCGCGAGCCCAAGGGGATTTCATCGCCCTTGAGACCGCGCGGATAGCCCGTGCCATCGTAGCGCTCCTGGTGGGAATAGACGATCTCCGCGGCCTCGGCAAGAAAAGGAATTTTCTTCAACATCTGGTATCCGTGGTAGCAGTGCTCGCGCATGATGGCGACTTCCTCGGGGTTGAGAGCGCCCGGTTTGCGCAGGATGGCGTCAGGGATGGCCATCTTGCCGATGTCGTGCAGGAATGCGCCCCGGGCGATCACCTTGATTTCGTCTTGGGGGACTCCGATGGTGCGCCCCAAAGCGATGGTATAGGTGGTCACACGCTTGGAGTGGCCTTCGGTCTCGGCGTCCTTGAGGTCGAGGGCGTCACCCAAAGCTTCCAGGGTGATGTCGTAGGAGCGCTCCAGATTGGCCATGGCCGTCTCCAGATTCGTCTTGGCCGTCTGCAACTGATAAGTTTTGGCGTCCACCAGGGCTTCCAGACGGGTTTGGTACTCGCGGTTTTCCATCTTGAGGCGGCGGTTTTCCAAGGCGCGGCGGACGGTGGCCAACAACTGCTCGCGCTCGAAGGGTTTGAGCAGGTAATCGTAGGCGCCATTGCGGATGGCGGACAAGGCGACGGAAATGTCGTGCACCGCGGTCACCATGACCACGGGCATGTCGGGAAACTTTTCTTTGGTTCGCTCCAGCAAGGCAATGCCGTCGAGGTTGGCCATCATCAGGTCGGAAAGCATGAGTTCGAATTGGGACCCGGCGGCCAGCAGCTCCAGCGCCGCCATTCCCGAGCTGGCCTTGTCACACTTATAGCCGGCGTTAGTGAGCATGGAGCTGACAATCTCGCGGATCGGCTCCTCGTCGTCAACCACCAGGATGCGCTCGGCCGGCATGATTATCCCCAGTGTATCGCAATCGGGCGCGGTGACCCGGTACCGAAAGTAACCGGTCTGCCCGGAAAGTTCGTGGGAGTTTCGCTGCTGGCGTGCTATGAACAAAGCAGTACAACCCGGTTGTCCCATGAATAGCAATCTTGTGTCCGCGTCGCCCCTGGCAGGACTCGCCGTGCCAAACTGGATGGCGGTCGAATCGGCGACGCTGGTCATCCTGGCCGTCAGCCTGCTGGTTTTTCGCACTTTCCGCGAGCGCTATCTGCTCACCTGGATTTTGGGGTGGGTGGCATACTTTGTGTCCGCCTGGGCGCTGCACATCGCGCCTGGGGCCAGCACCAAGTATTTGGTGGCGGTGGCGCAGGCTCAGTTTGTGCTGGCGGTCTGCTTGTTTGCCGCGGCCATTTTGGTTTATTCGAACGCCCGCAAGCTGTTGCTGCCATTGCTGGTGTTTTGCATCGCTCTGATGACATACGCGGCGCTGCGCGCCATTTGGTGGCCGGATTCCTTTGGGCTGCGCCTGGGGCTGGAAATGGCTTACCGCTTGGTCACGTTGACGGCGGCCATTTCGCTGATTCGATTCCGGCGGGCGCGAAGGCAAATTGGGCCGTGGATGCTGGGTTTGAGCATCCTGCTCATACACTTGAACTGGAATCCGCTAAACTCCCACCTGCCGCCCGACTTCAAGCTGGGCACCGACTTGGTGTTTGGCTTCAGCATGGTGCTGCTGGTGATTGACGATTCGCGGATGCGGATCCGGCGACTGGCAGTGTTGAACGCGCTGACCGACACCATCATGCGGGCGCAGCAGTATGGTCCCATGATGGAGACCGCGCTGGGCGAGCTGAAGAGTTTGATGGGCGCCAAAGCCGCGTGGTTCCGTCTGCTGGACGGTGACCACCTGGTGTTGGTGCAGCAGATCGGCCTTTCGCCGGAGTTTGTGCACGAGCGCTACTCGGTGCCCATGGATGAGATCTGGAAGGGAATCCTGGCGGACAACAAACCCAAGCCGGTGGAGTCTGCGGAAGTGGTGGAGGTGGTGCAGCCCTTGCTCAGGCGCGAGGGGATCGGCCACATCATCACTTTGCCGGTGCTGGGAAAGAAGTCGGTGATTGGGACGCTGTCTTTAGGCAGCCGGCGCCGGTTTTCCCATACCGCGGGCGAGATGGAATTTTTCACCACGGCGGCCCAACAATTGGGTTTGGCGGTGGAAAATCTGCGGCTGGTCGAGCAAATTCTGCGCTCACACCGGCAGTGGGCGAACACCTTTGACTCGATTCAGGACGTGGTGCTACTGCATGACTCCGAGTTCCGGATCATGAAGGCCAATCAGGCGCTGCTGCAGCGCCTCAGGCAAGCACCGGCCGACGTTGCCGGCCAGCGTTGCGAGGACATCCTGCCGCGGACAAAGGATTGGCAAAACTGCCCGTACTGCCGGGGCAAGGCGGCCAGTTTCGAGGAAGTGGCCGACCCCTGTTTTGGGGGGTACGCGATGGTTTCCACCTCTACCTACGCAGAGCAGGGGAGCCAGCAAAAGGGCACCATTCACGTCGTCCATGACAACACCGACCGCCGCTTGGCAGCAGAAAAGTACCGGTTGCTGTTCGAGCAGGCGCAAGAAGGGGTGTTCGTGGCGGCGGATTGCGGGATGCTGGTGGATTGCAATGATGCCTTTGTGCGCATGCTGGGGTTTGACAGCCGGGATGAGCTGATGGCGGTGGATCTGGAGACCCAGATCTACGCCTCTGAGGAACAACGCCGGATTTTCCGCCAGGAGCTTGAGCAGCGCAACTCGGTGCAGAACTTTGAAGTCGCGTTGCGGCGCAAAGACGGGACGGCGATGACGGCCCTGATGAGCAGCTTCGCTAGCCGCGATGCTTCCGGGAAAATCGAGCGCTACCAGGGATTTCTGCTGGATATTACGGAAAAGAAGCGGGCGGAGGATGAAATCCGGCGGCGTAACCGGGAACTCAACGCGCTGAATTCGATGGCGGTGATCGCGGCGCAGTCGTTCGACCTGGACGAGATCCTGAACCTGACGCTGCGGCAGGTGATCTCGCTGTTTCAAGCCGAAGGCGGCGTCATTTATCTCGCCGAGGCTGGCTCGACGGTGTTTCGGCGCCGCGCCGCTTGGGGAGCGCGCAGCACTTCGGGCCGTTTGTCGGAGCTTGACTTGAGCGGCGGTTTCGGCGACTTGGTCATGCGCTCACGGACCGAAGTTCTGACCGCGGAGTATCTGCCGCACTTGCCGGCAAGCGTGGCCGAATTCCTGCAAGGCGAAAACCTGCCGTCGTGGATCTGGGTGCTGCTGTGGAGCGCGGACAAGCCCTTCGGCATGGTGCGAATCAGCAGCCGGGAACAACGCGAGTACAGCAGCACAGACGAGAACTTCCTGGTGGCAGTGGGCCGGCAACTGGCGACGACCATCGAAAAGGCGCGGTTGTATGAGGAAACTTCCCGCGCCTACGAAAACCTGCAGCGCACGCAGGAGCAATTGCTGCAAAGCGAGAAGATGTCGGCCGTGGGCCAACTCATCGCCGGCGTTGCGCATGAACTGAACAATCCCCTGACCGCCATTCTGGGGTACGCGCAACTGTTGGAGAGCGAGGGGCTGAATGAGCGGGCCACCGACTTTGTGGGCAAGCTGTTCAAGCAAGCGCAGAGAACTCACCGGGTGGTGCAGAATCTCCTCTCCTTTGCGCGGCAGCGGAAGCCACAGCGGCAACCCATCGATATCTGCAAAGCGCTCGAGGACACGCTGGTGCTGCGCGAATACGATCTGCGGGTCAACAACATCAAACTGGAGCGCGATGTCGAGCCCGGGCTGCCTGCCATCTTGGCCGATCCGCACCAACTGGAGCAGGTTTTCCTCAATATCATTAACAATGCCGTGGACGCGATGCTGGAGCAAGCCCAGGGCGGGCTGCTGAAACTCCGGGTACACGTAGAAGACGGCCGGGTCCAGGTGAAATTCCATGATTCGGGCCCCGGGATCAAGGAAGCACACCGCATTTTCGAGCCGTTCTACACCACCAAAAGCGCGGGCAAGGGCACCGGTCTGGGGCTGAGCATCTGCTACGGCATCATTCAGGAGCACGGGGGAACCATCACGGCACATAACCACGACCAAGGCGGAGCGGTGATTGCGGTTGCTTTGCCGCCCGCGGAGCAGCAAGCCGCGTCCGAGCCTGCCCCGCCCGCGCCGCGGGCCGATCGGGTCTTAGAGGGAAGGGTTCTTCTACTGGAATCGGAAAATGCGGTGCTGGAATTTGAGCGCGACCTGCTGACGGGAGCGGGGGCAGAGGTGGTGACGGCGACGGATGAAGAAACCATGAAGTCCATGCTGACGTCCCAGTCGTTCGCCGCGATCATCCTGGAGGGCAAGATGTCCAATGGCTGCACGCCGGTCGACCTCTGCCGCTGGATCAGCGAGCACTGTGGGGAGATGGAAAAGCACCTACTGTTCACTTTCTCCACGGTGGCTGAAGCGGAAGTGCGCAGCTTCCTGCACGAGAAGAATATCCCCATGCTGGTGAAGCCGTTTGAGGTGGCCGAGCTGATTGCGCAAGTCCGCCGGCTGACGCAGAAGGCAGAAGCCGCGGCCAGCAGTTAATCCCTGAACGTTCAGCCGTCGGGGCGGCGAGTCCAGTTTTCTCCAGAAAAATGCGCTTGACAATCACGGGCAAGCTATATGAATATGAGTTCATATTCATATATGAAACGGGTTCTCAAAATCGGCGTTTTGTTGTGGGCAGCGGGAACCATTGGCATACGGCTCGCCGGACAGTACCTGCTGCGGCCACGCCAGGTTCTCCCCACAGCGTTTCTTTACCTGGTCAGTTTTGTGTTGATGGCGTGGCTAGTGCGCTGGATTTGCCAGAGGCTGCAACTGGAAAGGGCATTGTGGTTCAAGGCGACGACGCTGCTAATTCTTCCCACGGCGATTCTGGATCCTTTCTCCGGCCTCTTCTTTCCGATCGTTTTCCCAAACGTCGATCCCGCCGCGGCTGGCATCTTCGGCGGGTGGATGCTGATCTGTTGCGGAGGCGCGGTGGCAGGCGCGTGGCTGATGCGGCGGGATTCCCAGTGAAGAAGGAGGCAGCTCAGCGTCCGGATTTGCTCGCCGGGGAAGATCTGCCGCCTGAGCCGCGCCAGGCGCGAAGTCTGGAGAAGCGCACGCGGCTGAAGAGGGCAGGACTCGCCTTGTTCGGCGAAAGAGGATATGAGAAGACTTCGGTGGACGAGATTGCCCGGCGGGCGAACCTGGCCGTGGGAAGCTTCTACCAGCACTTCCGGTCGAAGCGGCAACTGCTGCTGGCGCTGATGGACGAGTTGCTGCAGCATCTCAGCCAGCTTGAGTTTCGTCCGCGCGGGGCCGCTGATGCTGGCGCCATGGTTCGGGACTTGCTGGCGCGCGCCTTTGCGCGCGACCTCCGCTATCTGGGGGCGTACCGCGCTTGGCAGGAAGCAGTGCTTTCTGACCCGGAATTGGCGCGAAAACAACGGCAGATCCACGTTTGGACGACTGCCCGCGTCAAGACGGTGTTCACTCTGCTGCAGCAGTTACCGGGTGCGCGCCCTGGCGTCGACGTCTCCGGATTGGCGCGCGCCATGGACAGTTTCTTTTGGAGCCTGCTCGGGCAAGCCCTGCAACTGCGCGAGGTGGAGCTCAAGCAGTGGATCGATGCGGCCACGCACCTCATTTTCCACGCCCTATTCACCGATCCGCCGAGAAAAGCATAAGCCGGTGAGCCGGCCGGCGCGAGCTGATTCGGCCAGTGGTCGGTGGCAACTAACTCCCGCCTACCTCTTCAAAATCGGATTGTATCCATCGGTGAGCAGCTTGCTCCGCACGCCCTCGGCGTCTTTCACGTCGCCGTAAGGCCCGAGCTGGACGTGAAACAATTTGTCGGCGGAAGCGTTGGCGATCACGGCAGGGTATAGCTTCTTTTTGAGCGCATCGACCAGGGCTTCGGCGTCTTCCTGCTTGCTGACCGCCGCCACCTGCACAAAATAGCCGTTCGTCGGCGAGACAACCGCCGGGGCCGGAGTCGCAGGCTTGGATTCCTCTGCAGGCGGAGGAGCCGCTGGCTCCGGCGGAGCGCTCGAGTCCTTGGTGGCCAGTTGGCTGTCGGCGTTCTTGTCTGCGACCGCTTTATAGAACGTCAGATTGGACGAGGCGTTTTGATTGTCATTGGTCTTCGCGGCAGAGGGGTGTTCCGGAGCCACCACTGCGGCGGGTGGCGCGACATCCAAAGGCAGAGACCTGGCGGAGTTCCTGCCCCAGGAATAACCCAGCCCGAAAAACACCCCGCAGAGGGCCACCAGCGCGAAAAACAAGGCCAGCAGCTTGAAGACATCAAGCGTGATTTCTGTGTCCTCAGACTTGGACGGCATTTTCACCTCAGTTTCGATCACCACATTGCCTTACCCTGCTTTGGCTGCAGTCTCGGCGCTGCCGGGCCCCGCCAGCAACTTCTGAATTCCGGAATAAAAGTCCACTGGCACCGGAAAGACCACGGTGGTGTTCTTCTCCACCCCAATCTCGGTGAGGGTTTGGAGATAACGCAACTGGACGCTGACCGGCTCAGTTGCCAGCAAATGCGCCGCATCCACCAAGCGCTGGGCGGCGGAGAACTCGCCTTCCGCATGGATGATCTTGGAGCGCTTTTCGCGTTCCGCCTCCGCCTGCTTCGCCATGGCGCGCAGCATGGACTCCGGCAGATCAACCTGCTTGACCTCGACATTGACCACTTTTACGCCCCAAGGCGCGGTGTGCGTATCCAGAATGCTTTGCAAGCGTAGGTTGATCTTGTCGCGATGCGCCAGCAATTCGTCCAGTTCCTGCTCACCCAGCACGGAGCGCAGCGTGGTTTGGGCAAATTGCGAGGTCTGATAAACATAGTTGGAAACTTCGACGACGGCCTGCCGCGGGTCAATCACGCGCAGAAAGATGACGGCGTTAACCTTCAGCGTGACGTTGTCGCGAGTGATGATGTCCTGCGGGGGAACTTCCAACGCTTCCTGGCGCAGGGAAACGCGCACCATGCGATCGACCGGCGCGAATACCAGGATGATGCCTGGTCCCTTGGCTGCGGGCAGCAGCCGGCCCAGGCGGAAGATGACGCCCCGCTCGTACTCGGCCAGAATCTTAATCGAACTCAGGATGTACAGAATGACGATGATGATGGCAATCGTCCAGAAACCAATCCCAATGTCCATCTAGGGCCTCCCGTCTTGATTGCAAAATGTCTCTGAGGCGGATTGTACCGCAGTTGGATGGGCGAAGACGGTGATTTACGAGATACTGGAGAGGAAGCGTCTTCCCACTTTGGTGGACCTGAAGCGCCGCGTCCAGGGACTCCGCTTACGCTGGTGCTGACTGGCGCGCCCTACGCGGGAACTGGTGTCATGAACACTTTTTGCGAACCTGCAGTGCCGATCCCAGGGGCTAAAGCCCGCATTATTGCCGGGCCTAATCGGTATGGCTGAAGCCATGCCCTACCCAAAACCGACTTAGGAAGCGGGTTCTACGCCGGTTTAGTTTCTTGTATGACCCAGGCACACCTAGCAGCGAGGATGAGAACTCACTGAAGCGACGCTGGCCGGTTCGAAGGCAATAGGGGTCCTTCGACTTGCCGTCGCGTGCGCTCCGGCGACGCTCAGGAAGACACCGGGGGACGGCGTGAGTCACACAAAAAACTAAACAGCTCTAGTCACCTGCGGGCGGCCGGCTCGACTTGAAGCTCCAGCCCGTCCACCTTGCGGATGACGACGCGCTGGCCAGCGTCCACCGGGGAAGAAGAGGTCGCGTCCCACAGCTCGCCGTGTACGAAAACTTTGCCCTGCGGAGAAAGCGCAGTCTGTGCGGTGCCGAGTTCTCCAATGAGTCCTTGCGCGCCGGTCACCACTTTGTTGGCGCGGGCCTTCCAGGCGATCCGCATCAGAAACGCAGTGATTAGTCCCAAGGGAATGCTCACGGCGAGAGCTGTAGCGAGCCGTACGCGCATCTCGGGGATGGGAGCATCGACCAGCATGAGGCCGCCGAGCGTCAGCGTGGCAATGCCGCCGATAGTGAGCACGCCGTGGGTAGCAAACTTGGCCTCCAGGGCGAAGAGCACGAACGAAGCGAAGATTAGGACCACCGCCGCGAACCGGGTGGGCAGAAGATTCAAGGCGAAGATAGCCAGCAGGATGAACACGACTCCCACGGTGCCGGGAATGACGGCGCCAGGATGGTTGAACTCGGCATAAAGCGCCAGCGCTCCGATGGCCAGCAGAATGAAGGCGACGTTGGGGTCCATGAGGTACGCCAGGATCTCCTGGCGGAGGGTTAAGTGAAACGGGCGGATGGGTTGCCCGACAAGATTCAGAGTTACGGTCGTGCCGTCAAACCGCGTGACCGGCTTGCCTTGCATTTGCTGGAACAATTCTTGTTCGCTGGGTGCGATGTAGTCGATGAGTTTCTGCGAGAGCGCCTCCTGCTCGGTGAAAGACTTCGATTCCCGCACGGCGCTTTCAGCGATTTCCACGTTGCGCCCGCGCTTGGCGACCACGGAGCGCATCAGCGCCGCGGAGTCGTTTTCGATCTTGGTCTTCATGATGTCATCCATCTTGCCGCCGCCCAGCGTCACCGGATGGGCCGCGCCCGTGTTGGTCCCGGGCGCCATCGCGGCCACGTCGGCGCTTTCCAGGATGAAGAATCCAGCCGAGGCGGCGCGGCTCCCGGCGGGCGTCACGTAGATGATCACCGGCACCGGCGAGGCCACGATCTTCTCGATGATGTCGCGGGTCGAGTCGAGAAGCCCCCC
>Ga0187784_10002760_pt1 | contig 14098 bp, 13 predicted proteins | sample 1015_SJ02_MP15_2_FD_132964 | JGI IMG/M metagenome (GOLD analysis project Ga0187784, IMG submission 132964) | Tropical peat soil microbial communities from peatlands in Department of Meta, Colombia - 1015_SJ02_MP15_20_MG | ecosystem: Environmental > Terrestrial > Soil > Wetlands > Peat | place...
CATCGCCTCAGGCCTGCTCAGGACCTTCTCCAACATCGGGATGGTCAGCAGCTTCGCCGTCGCGCTCCTGGTCGCATCGTTATCGATACCCAGGCAGCTCGCCTTCCAAATCTTCCTCGGCACCGGGGGGATAAGCGGTGCGTTGTCTGCCGCTTTCGTGGACGGGCTGCACTCGGCTCTAATGGCGTCGGTCGCGTTGCTAGGGGTGGCCATCCTCCTTTCTGTGCTCAGGGGAAAGGAAGCAAGGACCGCCATGCCCTCCGGCCGGGGCTCGTCGTGAACGGGCTCGTGACGAGCCGTGCCGTGACGCGGGAGACTCTGAAATACCGTTAAAGGTTCCAGCGCAATCGCGTGGCTCGTGTGGGCTTTTCGAATCGACGAGAAGAAGATCATACAGAGGTTCGAGGCACGCACTCCCGGTTCCGCCAAGCTCTTCCTCAGGGCAGAGGGCGTCACCCCCGGCGGCGTGATGGCCGCCATCAAGTTCTTCGACCCATACCCCGTCTACATGAAGCGAGCCCACGGCTCCCGGGTCTGGGACGTGGACGGGAACGAGTACGTCGACTATCTCATGAGCTACGGGGCACTCGCCCTCGGACACGGCGCCAAGGCAGTCCGGGATTCGATCGAATCGGTCATGGATTCTCTCGGGACCACGGTCTTCGGGACGCCGACGGAAGAGGAGATAGCCTACGGGTCCGTCCTGAGAGACCTCTACCACCCTGGCGGCTCCCTGAGGTTCATGAACTCCGGGCTGGAGGCCACGACCCTCGCGGTGAGGCTGGCCAGGGCGCACACAAAGAGGAAGAGGATCGCGAAGTTCGAAGGCCACTATCACGGCGCCGTGGACCGGCTCCTCTTCAGCTACTCCCCAGAGGTCGAGAAGGCCGGGGAGGCGGGGTCCCCCGTCCCCATCGCAGACAGCGCCGATGTCGACAGGGGTCTGCTCAATGACTCCGTCGTTCTGCCATTCAACGACTGGGAGTCGACCGAAAGGATTCTGGAGCGAGAAGCGAGTGACCTGGCTTGCGTCATCATGGAGCCCTTCGAAGAGGGGGTCATCCCCGGCGACTGGGGGTTCATGAAAAGCCTGAGGAAAGCGACCAGAGACCTGAAGATCCCTCTAGTCTTCGACGAAGTGAAGACAGGATTCAGGGTTAGGGTCGGCGGGGCAACCGAATTCTATTCGATTGTTCCAGACATCGTGTGCTTGGGGAAGATCATCGGAGGCGGCCTTCCCATCGGCGCTGTGGTGGGGGAAGAGGAGATCCTCGCACACCTCGATCCGCGGAAAAAGCGTGGGACGAACGTCTTCCATTCCGGGACGTTCAACGGGAATCCCCTCTCCGTCAACGTCGGCAGGGCAACGGTCGATGCGCTCATGAGGCCGGGTGCGTTCGACTCGTTGTGCAGGAGAACCGACAGCCTCAGACGTGGGATTTCAGCTGCACTGGCTGAAAGGGGCATCCGTCATCAGATGGCAGGAGAGGGTGGGATGTTCAACGTCTACTTCACGTCAAAGCCCGTCAGGAGTTACAGGGACGTCAAGGGTTCAGACCTGAGGTTCAGGAGGTTCCTCGACCTGGAGCTCATCACAAACGGGGTCTACCTAAAACCTGAGAACAGATACTGCCTCTCCCTGGCGCACTCAGACGGCGATATCAGCCTGACGAAGGAGAGGTTCGAAAAATCCGTTGACAACCTGACCGCATCGGCCGCGTCCTGACGACTCGATAACTCTCGGAACCCAGAGAAAACAGACGAACTCTTGATCGAACTGGCGGACTGAATTCGCCAACAGATATTAACGAGCACAATTTTCGAACGATACCGGATGAAGTTTCTCTTCGTCACCGACGAAAGTCTGTCAGCGGACCTCGCGTGGCAACTGAAGAAGGAAGGACACGACGTCAAGATGTACTGCCACGGCCAGGGGGAGAAGGACGTAGGACTGGGGTTCTTCGAGAAAGTAGACGAGTGGGACTCGTTGAAGGACTGGGCAGACGTGATAATATTCGATGACATCGGCTTCGGCGCCAAGGCGGAACAGCTCCGCAACGAGGGGAAGTTCGTGGTCGGAGGGAGCAGCTACACAGACAAGCTCGAGCTCGACAGGGAGTTCGGGCAATCGGAGCTCAACTCCGTCGGGGTTGACGTCCTCCCGAGCTGGAACTTCACTTCGTTTGATGAGGCCATAGAGTTCGTGAAGAGCAACCCGGACAGGTACGTGCTCAAACCGAGCGGCAAGGCACAGAACGAAAAGGAGCTGCTCTTCATCGGCCAGGAGGGGGATGGGAAGGACATCATCCAGGTCCTGGAGCACTACAAGGCGAACTGGTCGAAGAAGATCAAGGAGTTCCAGATGCAGAAGTTCGCCGAGGGGGTAGAAATAGCCGTGGGCGCCTTCTTTAACGGAAAGGAGTTCATAATGCCCGTCTGTGTCAATTTCGAGCACAAACGGCTCTTCCCTGGCGAATTGGGGCCTAGTACGGGCGAGATGGGGACAGCGATCTACTATACGAGAAACAACCCTGTCTTCGAGAGGACACTTTTGAAGGCAAAGGACAAGCTCGCAGCCAGCAGGTACGTGGGCTACGTCGATATCAATTGTATAGCAAACGCCAAAGGAATCTGGCCCCTCGAGTGGACATGCTTCGATGCTGAAACTGAGATGTTAACCCAGGAAGGGTGGAAGAAATATGGTGAGATCAAAGTTGGTGACTGGGCTCTCTCTATCAACCCAGAAAATCGCGAGGTGCAGTGGAAGCGTGTAACCAAGAAGTTCGCCAGGGACTACAGAGGGAAGATGATTAAGATCGGCGCAAAGAACAAGAAGCACTCGGCCATTGATGTACTAGTCACTCCTGAGCACAAACTGCTCGTGAACACATACGGTGGGCTCAGAGCGGTAAGAGCAGATTCCATACCAATCCATCAAACGAAAATAATCCGGACTGGGGTCTTCAAAGGCGTACATAGGGAATGTATTGAGGTTCCTGAGTATGTGGGGGAACACAGGTACAAGAACGGAACTATACTAAGGACGATTCAACCTGCTGTTTCGGTCCCGACAAACTCATTCATGGGATTCCTGGGACTCTATTTGGCGGAAGGATATACTTCTGGAGACTTCGTCAAGATCTACCAAGATTCCAAGAATCCTAAGAGGAAAGAGATTGAGAGGCTCCTTGAAGAATTTCCATTCAAGCACACAATCCAAGATGACGGCTATCAGATATCCTCTCTGCAACTGTGCAGGTACCTGAGGGGACTTGGATTGGAGGGGGCACATGCAGGAACAAAGTTCATTCCGTCCCAGTTCAAGAATCTTGAGCCACAAAATCTCGAAGCATTAGTAGATGGTTTCATTCTAGGAGATGGCCATCGACACAGGAGGGACGGTCAACCTTATCTTGGGACCACCTCTAGACAGCTTGCCGATGACCTGCAAGAAGTAATAATCAAAAGTGGCAAGCTGGCTAATCTCCGTACTCAACGACTCAAAGGGACCCCGTGTTTTGGGAAATACCTGAGGAGAAATGACCTGCATGTCTTGTCGATAAGAAGGAGAAAGACGGATTACTCGTTGGATAAGCGGGTGATCGATCAGGTGAAGTATGAGGGAGTGGTCTGGGATGTCGAAGTTGAGGATTGGCATACTCTTCTGGTCAGGAGGCATGGAAAACCATTCTGGAGTCTGAACTGCAGGTTCGGGTACCCTACGATAAGCATCCAGATGGAGGGCATAACGAGCGAGTGGGGCCAGGTCATGTCAGACATCGCCCGCGGGAACGATACTCAGCTCAAGTGCAAGAAAGGGTACCAGATAGGGGTCGTGGTGGCGATCCCGCCCTGGCCCTTTGAGGACGAGAAGGCCTTCAGGAAGTATTCAGAGGGCGCGACCATACTCTTCAAGCGCCAGAGCCTCGATGGCATACACATAGGCGAAGTCAAGCTCGAGGAGGGAGACTGGCACATCGCAGGGAACTCGGGGTACGCGCTTGTGGTCACCGGGTCTGGCGCCACGATGTCGGACGCCATAGAGGAGGCGTACCAGAACGTTCGGAACGTCATGATCCCGAACATGTTCTATCGGAGCGACATAGGACAACGCTGGACCCACGACAGCGACATGCTCCTCAGCTGGGGATACATCTAACCCGCGCACAGATTACCCGCGCCCGCCGCGGTTCTCTCTCTAAATAGCGTCCGCTGAGCTGCGCCAAGTCGACCTAAGCTTGGGGAAGGGGGTGTGGGGGGATGAGGGCTGCCCAGTAGTGACACGGTTAGGCACCTGCGGAGGTGTGGACACGTGAGCGCGCGAAGAGTGCGGAGCGATCTTGGTGACTTGGACACCCATCTTATTGTTCACCTAAGCTATCGGGCAGTTGGCGCCAATACTCCCCGAGAAAGAAATGTCGTATCCATTGCTGAGTAACACATAGGCGGTGTAATATTGACAGGTGGCTGGAGTCGGCCCATAGAGAGTGAAGTAGAGGGAAAGCGAGCCAGAGGGGTCAATGGTGCAACTTTGCACACTCGGGACAGCCGAAGCCAAATACTCAGTCTGATTGGTAGAACCAAGGTAGATTATCAGGTCTCCCACGGCTATGGGTTCATTGCCCGCGTTAGTCAGGGTAATTGTGCCGGAACGAGGGGGTTGTGCGTGTCCACACTGTAAGAGGTTCCCCCCTGTATTGTAGTATGACCATGCCGAGGCCGGGACCGAAACGTTTGCAACCTCGATGCCCATCTGCTCAAGTGTTGTTGTCGTTGTAGTCAAGGTCTGCACCTCGGTTGAGACGTATGTTATTCTGAACGTTGAAGTTGAGACAAGTGTTGAAGCCGAGGTGACTGTGCGGTATTTGGAATAACCGGCGAGATACCCCGCACTTGTGCCGACCAGAATCGCTACCACCAGCAGAACCGCAACCACCCCGTTCTTCATGCCTCAGAGGGTAGTTCCATGAGGCCTAAAGTTCTAGTCATCAGAACGGCTTGGCGATTTTGGTCTCACGCTTGCTTGCTTGTCGTGCCACAGGTCGTTGCAAAGAGGTTGCCAAATTCAGACATTGCATAAACGGTGACATTATTTCCCGTATAGGGAATCCCCAGACTCAGCGTAGAAGAAGCACTTGGTTGAATGACTCTGCCATGGGGGAAAGTCGAGGTAGTCTGGCTTCCGTTCGCATGCCTGACAACCATCTCCGTCAGGTTTACTGATATGACACCTGTGTTAGTCGCAATAATGGTTCCCGTGCTTCCAGCAGGAGAGCAGGATGCGGACAAAATGAACAGTTCTTGTGGGCGAGAGGTCGGGGGAGACGGCGGGAGGGACGTCGTTTGGGTATCCAAGGACTCGACGAAGTAGACCGCTGCTCCACTGAGGAGGATTGACAGAACAATCAGAACGACGACCACCCCGTTTTTCATACCATTCCATTCCTGTTCTGTTGAGGGCTTGTCTTACGGCTTGTGGACTGAATATCCTGAATTGGGTTTCCGCTTCCGTGAGAACGGCCTAGCGATTCTGGCTGGGTCAGCCGACGTCGGTTGAATCACTACTTGTCGAGCTAGTAACATGGACTAGGCGCAGGCATTGTCGTGGTGTTGTTAGCTGCGAGACTACCGTAATAGGCGATGAGCGCTGAGTCTTGCGTTATTTCGTTCTGCAGGGTAGCAATCATTGCTGTGTAGTCTGCAGGACGCGTCGAATTAAGAGTCTGTATGAGCGAATTGTCGGCTTGAATGTCGCTTGGGAGGGTGTAAGCATTTTTGGCTAATAGGCCCGCCATAGAGGACGCTAATGACCTGTTTTGACTGCAGACTGTCGAGATTTGGCTTGACATAGAGGCGAAACTGTAGGTGAATCCGCCTGCGAGAACGGCGATTACTGCCAACAAGACAATGGTCAGATAGGCTATCGGCTTTCCCTTGGTTTCCTTGGTCATATGAGAATCGATGGGATAAGCTGGATTTACGCCTACTCATGAGAAACGGCCTGAAGGGTGGGCGTGCGGGTCGCACCCGTGCGCTAGCACGGTTGCTGCGCGTTGTTGTGCCCAGGTAGGGGAAGTAGTGGGTCTCCCCCGTCAGCTGGACGGACTGGGGCTGGGCGCACCCTTCAGCGCCTCTTCTGGCACACTACTGTCCTTCTGATAGTACTTCGCCCACGCGTTGTTCAAAGGGAAAGCGAGCCTCTTCCCCATGATCTTCTCCAGCCAGATCGGGACCAGGAACCTGCGATTGACGTCGAAGTATCCGAAGTACCTCTCACCCCCGGTTTCCGCCTGAGCTAGGGCCTGGCGTGCTGCGAAGTCTCCGCAGAACGTAGCCCAGGGCAGACCCACGCACCCAAGGACCCTGTAAACCCAGGGAGATGCCGGCTCCCTGAGGACCGTCGGGAGCAGGTCCCTCGTCATGCCGATCCTTCCGGACCAGTACTGGATGAACCTCACGTCCTTCAAGGAAGAGGCTGTCCTGCTCTTGCAGGTCGAAGTCCAAGCCGTCGGCCCCATGAGCGAAATCATCCTGTCGATGCCTCTGGCGGGCACTTTCCAAAGGTCCTTGGCGCCCGTCGGGCCGAAGCGCCTGATCAGCCGAGATAGTTCGAGCTCACTGTCCGGCGTGAGGAAGCCGGCGCTCCCGCCTGTAGAGCTTCCGCCTCAGATGTTCTTCTCGAGCAGCGTCACCTTCTTCTCCGTACCGGCGAACCGCGCTGCCGCAGCGAGCCCCGATGCTCCTCCGCCAACTATGAGCACGTCGCATTTCAGGTCTTCCCTTAGAGGGGGCTCTATCGGGAGCTTTGTTCCGATGAGGGTCGTGAACCACCAGTCCTGAAAGAACAACTCTGGCTAGGCACCTCCCGCATCGTCGCTGTTCTTCTTCGACAGGCCAGCGAGCCAGGCGGCAACAGACAGGTGCCGCTCCCTCACATTCTCTTCCCTGAACCAGACTACACGGGCCCGGAAGGCGTCCTCCCTCGTGAACAGACCGACTACCTTGCCGGTGGTCGGCTCCACCACCGGAAGGCTCTCCGAATCGGTTTCGGCCAGTCTGTCTGCGGCCGCCCTCGTGGGTTCGTCGGGGTACGCAATCACCTTTGGTGGGGCGGCCAGCTCCCCCACGGTCATGCCAGATCCCATCGAGCTCTTGGCAAGCTTCTTCACATCCGAAGGAGTGAGATACCCCACCATGCGGCCCCCCTCGTCGACCACAGGGTACCCACCGGCGTCCGTGTCCGCGACTCTGTGGACCAGCTCGTCAATCGGGGAGGCCCCAGGGAAGATGTCGAAGTTCTTCCTCATCACCTGAGAGACACGGACCAACTCAAGCACGTCCACCTGGTACTCCCGCGAGAGATGGACCCCCCTCCTCGCCACCTTCTCTGTCAGGATGGAACGCCTCATCGTAAAGACTGTTACGAAATCAGCCACGAGTGCTCCCACCAGAAGCAGCGGGAGCGCGTTCAAGTCCCTTGTCAGCTCCAGGGAGAAGACAACGCCGGTGAAAGGCGATCTCATGACCCCGCCTAACATGGCTCCCATGCTTACCACCGCGAATAGCGAAGCGGTCCCAGACGGAAGGAAGAGCGCCTCAAGAGCGCCGAGTGCGCCCCCCATCATAAGGAGCGGTGCCAGCACCCCCCCTGACGTCCCCGACCCGAGGGAGACGGACCAGATCGTTGCCTTCACAATGAGGAGGCCGGCAGCTGCCCCCGCCGCGATGTTCCCTACAAGAAGAAGATCGATCGTGTCGTACCCCACCCCTAGCGCCCTTGGCACGAGCATACCGCCAAGTCCGATAACCAGGCCTCCTATGCAGGGCCACCACGCCCAGTGGATAGGGAGCCGCTTGAAGGCGTCTTCAGACGCATAGACCGCGTAGGTCAAGACGGTCGATGCCAGGCCAGCGATCAGCCCCACGGCCCCGGAGGAAAGTATCGCACTCCAGTCGGGGGTGGGGGTGGGGAGGACGGGGAAGAGTGGCCCGGTTCCCAGAATCGACCAGCGGACCACCGTGGCTACCACGCTGGCGATTCCGACGGGTATGAGACTCCTCGGCCTCCACTCGAAAAGAAGGAGTTCGACTGCAAGCATAACCGCTGCCAGGGGAGTGTTGAAAGTGGCGGCCATACCCGCCGCAGCGCCTGCCACCAGGAGCGTTTTCCTCTCCCAGGAGGAGAGCCTGAGCATCTGGCCCAGGACCGAACCGAAAGAACCACCGGTCATTATGATGGGGCCCTCCGCCCCGAAGGGCCCGCCTGAACCGATGGAAATCGCGGTAGAAATCGGCTTTAGGACGGTGACCTTTGGTTCGATGCGGCTCTTGTTGACCAGGATGGCCTCGAGCGCCTCGGGGATGCCGTGTCCTCGGATCCTCTCTGAGCCGTACTTTGCCATGGCTCCAACAATGAGCCCTCCTGCGACGGGGACCGCGACTGCGAAGTATCCCAGCTGGTTCCCCGCAGGGGATACGAATGTGAAGGCTAACCTGCCGTAGTAGAAGACATTGGTGAAGAAGCCGATCAGGTAAAGGAGGGCTGCGGCGATAAGCGCCCCAACAAACCCGATGCCTATCGCGATGGCGCTCATGTAGAAGATTCGCCGGTCTGCCGTTGGAAAGTCCCCTAGACGGTCGATGCTCTGTTGATCACTCGTTGCGGCAAACCCTCCCGTTTGGAAAACAAGTATGATTCAGGAGAGTATTTACAACTTTTGCTGCATGAATTATATTACTCACTGAATATTTTGTGTTTCAAAGTATTAATCTTCGACGCTCTGGAAACCACCGGGCACGAACTCACAAAAATGACAAGAATGGAGGCAGGTTCGGCGGGGCTGGGATTTCACATCGACATGCTGGGTGAAGATGTCCCACAGGGATGTTCCGCAGGGGGCAGGTCAATCTTCCCCCATTTTTCAGGCTCACCAGGGTTCTTTCTTCAGCCTCAAGGTGTCATGGCCACCGATGCCCATTTGGAAGTTGTACCCGGACTTCGTCCGACGACTGGGCAGGACGCCGTTTGCCATCCTCTGAATGGTTCCTTCCTCGACCGAACTCACGCACAACGTCTAAATACATTCTCCCGGGCGCGGATGAAAGGAAATGGCCCAGTTCGCCAGGATAAAGCTCACGAGTACCAACCTGCCTGAGCTCGAGAAGGTGGCAAACGACATCAGGGAGATAGCGGACAAGACAGGCGTCAAGGTCCGCGGGCCCCAGCCGCTCCCCACCAAGAAGCTCAAGATTACGACGAGGAAGGCTCCGACGGGGGAGGGGAGCCATACCTTCGACCACTGGCAGCTGAGGGTCCACAGGAGGATACTCGATGTTCAGCCTGACGACAGAACAATGAGGCAGATCACAAAGCTCAGGATTCCCGAGGACGTCAAGGTAGAGCTGATTCTTACTTCCTAGGCCTGGGCCTTCACCCAGTCGATGGTTCGAAGCAGGCCCTGTTCAAGCGTCAGTTCGTGCTCATACCCCAGTTCTGATCTTGCCCTCTCCATTGAAGGATAGCTGATCTGAGGCTCGGCCTCCAGCGCTGTGCGGGGAGGGGCGAGATTGAGCTTTGATTTCGAGCCCGTCAATTCCTTTATCGTCTCCGCCAACTCCCTGATGGTGACCGGCCTCTCCCCCCCGAAGTTGTAGGCCCGCCCGACCGCCCTGCCGTCGTTCAGAATCAAGAGGGCGAGCTTCGCGAAATTGTCGGCGTGGGAGGGTGACGTCGTGTCTCGGCCCCCGTTGAACAGTGTCAGAGGTTCGTCCTTCAGGCAGGCCCGGATGAACCGGATGGTTGCCCTGGTGGGCTGGTCATAGTCCCCAAACAGGAGCCAGCTCCTTGTAAGGGACACTGGAAGACTCTTGGTCTTGAAGAAACTCATGGCAAGGTTCTCCAGGACCACCTTGGAGTAGTCGTATGGCACCCTTGGGTCAAAGGGCGTGTCCTCCGTGACAGGGTTCACTTTGGGCGCACCGTAGACGTTCGCCGACGAGGTGCAGAGGATCCTAGCTGCCTTCTTGCGGAGGGCCAGCTCGAGCATGTTCAGGGACCCGAGGCAGTTGACCTCGAAGCAGAGCTTCGGGTCCTCGACTGTCTTCTTGATCTCGGTTATTGCAGCCATGTGAATTATCGCATCGAAATCGAGGGAGGCAAGCTTGCCGAACACGAAATCTTTGTCGAGAAGGTCCCCCGAGACATCCCACCCGGCGAGGTCGGTGGGTATCGTTTCGACCCCCTTCTGTTGGAAGTACCTGACAAGATTCCTCCCGACCATCCCTCCGGCCCCCGTGACCAGGACCTTCAACGGCCCGACCGGCCGACTCCCTTTCTATTTAAGCAGAGGAGACGATTCCCGATTTCCTTGACAGTTCTGAAACTAGCTCAGGGTCGACCACGCCGTACCCCATCGTTTCGGTCCCGTCGGCCATGGTCAATGGAAGCCGCGAGACGTAGTATGGGACTTCGTATTCTCCGACCTTCTCTGGGGATGCCCTGAACACAAGGCTCCAGGTGTGGGACTTCAGTTCGAAACAGGAGACGGCGGACACCCTTCTCTCGCCGAACCCGCCTCCCCTTCCTCCGGCTGCAAGGGAGCCCTCCCCTATGCTGAGCACGAAGAGCGTGTTTTCTCCCGACTGAGGTCTCAGGTCGACATCCCTCCGCGCTATCACTATCGCCCTGGATGGGCCGGTGAGACAGGAGACGAGGTCCTCGAGGGCGTCCAACCTGAAGTGCGGGGAGATTCGGCCCTATAAATCAGTCAGGAAACGGGAGCCCGCTTCCTCCTGGTGCTCCAGATACTCGGTCAGGAGGATCACGGCGTCAGGGGTCATCGAGCCGTCGTTGAACATTCGTCGCAGCTGGTGCGCCGCAACCTCCTTCACCCCCTCGACTTCGCCCCTGTCGATGCTGCAGGGAGTTTCTGTCCGGGTGACATAGAGGGTCACCCACTCCCTTTCGGTCAACCCCCCCGATAGAATCGGAGGCAGGAGACGCTTCCACAGTCGGACCAGTCTGACGGAAATCCCAAGCTCTTCCTTTAGCTCCCTCGCGGCAGCCTCGTCGTAGGCCTCCCCCGCCTTCACGTGCCCCGTGCTTGAAAGGGTCCAGAGTCCCGGGTGCCACGCGTCTCTCAGGCTTCGTTGCTGGAGCAGAAGTTCCCCGTTGCTCCTCACCACCAGGACGGCCACTGCGCGGTGGAGCAACCCCTTCTCCAGGCAGTCCCCGATGGTGGCGGCGCCTATCACGACGTCCTGGTCGTCTACGATGTCGACACCCTCACCCGCCGGCAACTTGCTTCCCGATACCCTCGTGGCGGGTGATGATAAACCGGATTCTCCACAATCCAGGGAGGCAGGTAACGCAAGGAGCGGGCTTGTCTAGGAAGATGCGACTTTCAGACATCGGTTGCCGCCGGAGTACCTCCCCCGGCAGGTGGCGTTGTCGCGGCGCTGTACATCTTCGGGGTCCTTCCGATGTAGACGTTGATGAGAATCAGTGCGACTATCGCTATCAGGATCAGAGCTATGGTGTAGCTGAAGTTGTTGAAGACGTCGAAGGTGGACAGCGCAGCCACGACCACCCCCCACCCAAGGTAGAAGCTCCTCTCACTGTCGTTGAAGAGGGTAAACGCTGCCACCACCGTCCAGAGCCCGCCCAGGAGAAGCATGAGTGATATCATTCTCGGGAAATCGATGATCCCGACCAGCCAGGCGGCTGCAGACAGCAACACCACGATTATGATTCCGGCTCCGTACCCCAGCCTCAAGCGTGATGCACCTTGCCGTCCACCTGAAGGCCTGTATTAAGGGGTCTCGGTTCTCGACATCAGAGAGGGGGGTGGAAACGGCCCGAAACGTTCTTCGTATGCCAGGGCCAGGCGCAGAACAGACGCCTCTTCGAAGAGTTTGCCTATCACCTGCACACCGAGGGGAAGTCCGTCCACCAGCCCCGAGGGAATAGAAGCCGTGGGGAATCCGACGTAGTTGAAGGGCAGGGTGAGGCGGTTCAGAGCGGAATAGACAGTGACTTCTTTGCCTTTGATGGTCGTCGTCGCCTGGCCTATCTTCGGCGCAGGAATCGAAGTTGTGGGAGCGATGAGGAAGTCGAACTTGTCCATCGCCCGGGAGAAGCGCTCTATGATGGTAGGGCGCGAATTGATGGCATTGACGTAGTCTACGGCCCGTATGTCCCTGCCGAGCTCGAGCAGCCTCCTGACGTCCGCCCCATAGAGGTCCGGGACGGAGTCAAGCCACCTCTGGTGGAAGGCGGTCGCCTCGGAGCGGCGGATGACGAGCCATTTGTCATAAGCTTCCTGCACCGGGCCGAGGTCTGCCTCCCCCAGGGTGCAGCCCATCCCCCGTAGGTTGGAAGCGAACCCCTTGAAGTTCTCCTCGACTCTCGGGTCAACGTCGTCATGGAAGTACGGGTGGACCACTCCTATCCGTGCCCCCTGAAAGGGCGCTGACAATAGTTCGAGGTAGTCCGGGACGGGTTCATCGACTGTGGATATGTCAGACTTGTCGTGCCCAGTCACGGCTTGGAGTAAGGCTGCGGCGTCCCAGGCGCTCCGGGCCAGGACACCGACCGTGTCCAGGGACGCAGCGAGGGGGACCACGCCGATTCTGCTCACCCTGCCGTAGGTGGGCTTGAAGCCGATGATCCCGCAGAGGGCGGCAGGGATCCTCACGGAGCCCGCCGTATCGGTACCTATGGCCCCGGCAGCCATCCCGGTCGCCACCGCCACCGCTGAGCCCCCGCTTGACCCGCCGGCCACCCGCCCTCTGTCCCATGGGTTCCTCACGGGCCCGAAGTGGGGGTTGTCGCTCGTGACCCCCGCGGCGAACTCGTGCATGTTGGTAGTCCCGACAAGGACGGCCCCTGCCCCCCTGAGGCGGCGGACGGCCGTCGAGTCGTATCCGGCGACGTTGGCCGCGAGTATCTTAGAGCCCGCAGTGCACAGGACCCCCTCGATGTAGAAGACGTCCTTCACCGCGATCGGAATCCCGTCGAGGGGGCCGAGCGGCGTCCCTGCCCTGTGCCTGCGCTCGGACGCTTCTGCGGCCTTCAATGCAGAATCCCCGAGCACGGTGATAAAGCAGTTGAGCGAGCGCCCGAGTCCCTCGATCCGGCCGAGGCATGCCTTCGTCACAGCCACTGGTGAAAGCTCTCCTGATCGGAACGCCTCAGAAAGGGCCCGGACGGTGGAGGGGTCGTGGAATCGGGAGGGCGCGGGCTCTGATGGGGAGGCCAGCCTAGTGCCACCTGTAGAACGCAGGATGAGACTCGTTGACCGCAACGAAGAGACCCGTCATCGTCGCGGTGACTGTCCCGTCCACCTTCAGTTCCCCTGAAACGTTCACCCTGTCCCCCTCCACCTTCGTCGCTCGGGCGCTGAGCTGCCACTTCTTGTCTATGGGGGACGGGCGGAGGAACTTGACTGTGTATTCCGATGTGACGGTGCCCGGGGGGGACGACAGGTCCCTAGATTTCATGAGCGCATAGGTAGCCGCCCAGTTCCCCTGACAGTCCATCAGGACGGAGATGATCCCTCCGCTCCCGAATTTCCCGAACGCGATGTGATGGGGCTTCGGCTTCCACTCGGCGACCACGGAGTCCCCGAGAGGGACGCTCTTTAGCTTCAGGCCGTACCTGTTCTTCGGTCCGCACCCGAAGCAGACGCCGTTCGGCGCGTATTCGTCCTGTAGGCTCCCAGCCATTGGGCTAGACCCTCACGCTCGAGCCGCTCGAGATCACGAACTCCACGGGGGGGTTTGCAATAAAAAGCGTTTGCGCTAAAAACGGCTCTCTGGCTCCGCAAAGATATTACCATGCGAGCCTAGGTCCCCACGGCGTGCCAGATTCACCAGAGGGGGAGCAGTCGTGGCTTACAATCGGGACAGGAGCGGAGGGCCCTTTCACGGTCGATGCGAACCTTGTGGTGACCGGGAGGACCTGCGTCCTCGGGAGCAGCGGGAGCGGGAAGAGCTACGCTGTGGGGGTGCTCTGCGAGGAGCTGTGCAGGAACGAGGTTCCGTTTGCAATAGTGGACACCGAGGGGGAGCACACCGGGCTCAAAGAGAAGTTCGAGGC
>Ga0187784_10002761_pt1 | contig 14095 bp, 12 predicted proteins | sample 1015_SJ02_MP15_2_FD_132964 | JGI IMG/M metagenome (GOLD analysis project Ga0187784, IMG submission 132964) | Tropical peat soil microbial communities from peatlands in Department of Meta, Colombia - 1015_SJ02_MP15_20_MG | ecosystem: Environmental > Terrestrial > Soil > Wetlands > Peat | place...
AGGCGCCTTCTACGGCCCCAAGCTCGAATACGTGCTGCGCGACGCCATCGGCCGCGACTGGCAATGCGGCACCGTGCAGGTCGACCTCAACATGCCGGGGCGGCTCGGCGCCTTCTACATCGACGAGCATTCCAACAAAGTAACGCCGGTGATGCTGCACCGGGCGATGTTCGGCTCGCTCGAGCGCTTCATCGGCATCGCGCTCGAACATTACGCCGGGCATCTGCCGCTGTGGCTTGCGCCAGTGCAGGCGGTCGTCGCCACCATCACGTCGGACGCCGACGCCTATGCGGGTCAGGTGGTCGCGGCAGCCGAGCGCGTGGGGCTTCGGACCGAGGCCGATCTGCGCAACGAGAAGATCAACTACAAGGTCCGCGAACACTCGCTCGCGAAAATCCCGGTGCTGCTCGTGGTCGGCAAGAAGGAGGCCGCCGACCGCGCGGTGTCGATCCGGCGGCTGGGCAGCCAGCAGCAAACGGTGATGCCGCTCGACCGCGCGCTCGCCATGCTCGCCGACGAAGCAATCGCCCCCGACGTGCGGCGGATGAAAGAGGCGGCGTAGCGCGCCGAATTGTTGAGCGTCGGCGCACGTTGCATTGCGCCGGTTTGTCATTCCCGAAGCCGAGCGAAGCGAGGCTGTCGGGAATCCAGTATTCCAAGGCGGTGGTTACTGCATTCCCGACGCGCCGCTTCGCGGCGCTCGGGAATGACGATCGAGTCATTGAGTTGTTGGCCGGCGCCCATGTGGCTCGCTACCCGCTCCACAGGGGACGGAATTGCGCGGCCACGAGCCGATCGTACGCGATCGGCTCGGCGATGAGACCGTTGGCCTGCGCAAATTTGTTCAAGCCGTCGACCGCTTCCGACGAGATCGCCGCGTCATAGAACGGCGCGTCCCGCTCGATCAGCCCCGCAATGAGCGCAGCCTCGTCGGGCGGGAACAGGCGGTTTCCGATTTGGGTGGCAAGCGACGGATCCGCCTTGAGCGCCTGCTGTGCTCGCACGATCGCGCGCACCGCGCCGGCGGCGATGTCCGGCCGCTCCGCGATCAGCCGCTCGGTCGTCGTCAGCGCGGCGAAATTGTACCAGCGGGCGCCCGGCGGCCCGTCGCCGCGGCGCAGGTCGAGGTGGAGCTTGGCAACGCCGAGCTTCTCGCCGAGCGCGACCCGCATGCCGTTGCCCCAAAAGGCGTCCGCCATGCCTTGCGCGATGGCGTCGATGCCGACGCGCCCGCGCAAGTGCGGGTCGGTATCGGTCGCCGGCGTCGGGACGATGCGGACGCTGTCGCGCTTCAGGTCGATACCGGCTTGCGCCAGCAAATGTCTCAGCGCCACCTCGGGAAACGCCGTCGATGAGGAAATCCGCAGCCCCTTCAGCGCACGGACATCGCCCCGTTTGACGTCGAGGTCGGCGCGAACAGCCATGAACCAGTAGGCGTATTGCGAGAGCGCGCACAGGAGCTTCGCACCCTTCCAGCTGGGGAACGCCCGGGTTGCCGCATAGGCCGGACCAGCAAAGAAGTGCAGGCTCCCGTCGCGCAGTCGTTCCGGCCCGTCCTTGGCGCCGAACGCATGCTCGAACTCGATATCCACGCCTTCCTGCTGAAAGAATCCGAGTTCGGCCGCGGCCGTCGCCACGAAATACGAGGGTGAATCGAGATCAGCGACCGCGAGCCGCAGCATCGGACGCATTCAGTAGCGCCGCGGATTGCGCGCTTCGCGCCATGCAACGGCGCTCATGATCGCGTCCTCACAAGCGCACGTCCATGGCGCTGCGCAACCCGTCGCTCATCAAGTTGAAGCACATCGAAGTCGCAAAAATCATCACGCCGGGCAGCGCCGCGACCAGCGGGTTGGCCCAAATCGCCTGCCGCAGGTTATTGAGCATCAGTCCCCATTCCGCGTCGGGCGGAGTGACGCCGAGGCCGAGGAAGCTCAACCCTGCGGCGAGGATGATGCAAATCGAGATCAGCGACGTCGCGTAGACGAGGATCGGCCCCAACACGTTGTTGAGGATGTGGAAGCGGATGACCGACACCGCCGTTGCCCCGCTCGCCCGCGCCGCCTCGACGAATTCGAACGAGCGCACCTGCGTGGTGATGGTTTCCGAGATGCGCACGATCGGCGGAATGAAGGTGACCGTGAGCGCCAGGATGGTATTGCCGAGGCCCGAGCCCAGCATGCCGCAGATGGCGATGGCGAGCAGGATCGACGGGAAGGCATAAAGCACGTCCATGCTGCGCATGATGACGCTGTTGACGAGGCCGCCGCGATAGCCGGCGGCGAGGCCGAGGCTGCCGCCGATGACGAGCGCGCCGGCGACCGGCGCGACCCCGCACAGAAGCGTCAGGCGCCCGCCGTACAGCATGCGGCTCCACAGGTCGCGCCCGACCTCGTCGGTGCCGAGCCAGTGGCCCGGATAACCGGGGGATTTGAGGCGCGCGAACACGGAGGCCGCGGACGGATCGTAGGTCGCGATCAGCGGCGCCGCGAGCGCCATCACGACGATGACGAGGAGCAGCGCCGTCACCGTCACGGTGGCGGGATCGGACAGGAGCCGCTCGCGCACCCGCGCCCAGTAGCTCTTGCCCGCCCGCGCCCGCCGCAATGCCTCGGCGACCGGGCGGATGGCGATCGTGTCTTGCAGCGACATCGGTGTTCCGCTTCGGGGCGACTAACGGCGCATGCGCGGGTCGATCAGCGCCTGGAGCACGTCGACCGCGATATTGATGGCGACGAAGATCGCGGCGAGCACCAGGATGGTGGCGGACAGCACCGGGATGTCGCGGCGAAAGATCGCGAGGTTCATCAGACTGCCGGAACCCGGCCAGTTGAATACGGTCTCGACCAGGATCGATCCGGCGAGCAGATAGCCGAACTGCAGCCCCATCAGCGCCAACGCGGACGGCGCCGCGTTCTTCATGATGTGGAGGAGCACGCGGCGGCCGGTCAGGCCCTTGGCCGCGAGCGCGGACACGAACTCCATCGATCGGATCTCGAGAACGTTGGCCCGCACCAGCCGGCTCACCACGCCCATGGGAATGAGCGAGAGCGTCACGACGGGGAGAATGAGGTGCTTGATCTGCTCCCAGGTCGAAGGAAAGCCTTCAGGCCCCATGCCCTGGCCCGGCAGCACGTTGAGCACGACCGCAAAGATCGCCACGAGCACCATGCCGACCCAGTAGTGCGGCAGGCTCACCCCGGTGATGGCGAACGCGGAGAACAGCTTGTCGAGCCACGTCCCGTGATAATAGGCGGCGAGCGCGCCGAACAGTACGCCGAGCGAGACGCCGAGGAAGACGGCGGGCAAAGCGAGCTTGAGCGTATTGGCGAGCGCGCCGAACAGTTCCTCGGCGACCGGCTGGTTGGTGAAAATCGAGACGCCGAAATCGCCGCTCGCCATCGCCTGCAGCCAGCGCAGGTACTGGATATGGAGCGGCTGGTCGAGGCCGAAGCGCGCGCGGATCATCGCCGCGACTTCCTTCGGCGCCTCGGGCGGGATCAGGACGTCGGCGGCGTCCCCCGGCACCATTTTCATCAGCACGAAAACGACGAGCGAGGCGCCAAGCAGAATCGGCACGGCGTAGAGCACGCGGCGCGCGATGAAGAACCACATGGGAGCCTCGCGGCTCAGTGATCAGTAATCAGTGATCAGTTACCAGAAAATCCATTCTGGCACTGGTCACTGGTCACCGATCGCTGGTCACTGATCACTGCTTCATCCACACGCGCGTCAGGTCCTGGAACCAGCTCTGAGCGCTGACGAAACCTTGGACCTGTTTGGTCATGGCGCGCGGGTTGCGGTCGTGGACGATCCACGCCCAGGGCGCGTCATCGACCAGGATTTCGTGCATGGCGGCAAGCGCCTGGTGGAATTCCTCCTGGTTGCTCGCGCCTTCCATCTTGCGCAGCAGCGCGTCGAACGCGGGGTTCTTCCAGTGGCCCCAGTTCGAGCCCTTGGGCGTTGCGTTGTCGCCGTAAAACCAGCGCACCACCATCGATACGTCGGAAGAAACCAGGCTGATGTTCATGGCGTCCGAGTTGACCGCCTGCGGCGCCGTCGGCTCGGCGCGGAAGGCCACCAGCATGGTGCCCCATTCCACCACCTCGAAGCTGATGTCGAAGCCGCACTGCTTCATCGACTGCTGCAAAAACTCGTTCATCGGCAGCGGCAGCATCTGGCCCGACCCCGAGGTCGAAATCATGATCTTGCCCTTGGCCGGCTTGCCGGGGCCGTAGCCGGCCTCGGCGAGAAGCTTCTTCGCCGTCGGCGGATCGAATTTGTATTCGTTCTTCGGGTGGCCGAAGCGCGGGTCGCCCTTCTTGAAGAAGCCGACCGAGGGCTCGGCGGTGCCGGCGAGCAACGTCACGAGCCCATCGCGATCGATGCAGTAGTTGATCGCCTGGCGGACTCTCGCGTCGCGGAACGGCGAGTCGGCCTTGGCGGTATTGAGCACCCAGGGCCACACGTGCGGGTAGCTGTTTGTCACGACTTCGTAACCGGCCTGTTTGAGACCGTCGATCGAGTCGGGCGGCGGCACCTCGATCCAATCCACCTGACCCGAGCGCAGCGCGGCGAGCCGCGTGTTCGCCTCCGGCATCGGAAACAGCACGACCTTGTCGAGCTTGGGGACGCGGGCCTTGTCCCAATAGTTCGCATTCCTGACGAGATCGACGCTGATGCGCGGCTTGAAGTTCTGCACTTTGAAGGGGCCGGTGCCGGCCGGCGCCTTGGCGAACTCGGTCCAGTTGCCCGCCTTCTCGAACGCCGTCGGGCTCACGTAGAAGATCGTGGTGAGCACATAGGGGAAGTAGGAGATCGGGCGCGTCGTCGTGAACTCGATCGTGTCGTCGTCGACCTTGCGATAGCCGTTCTCCGCCAGATAGGTGGGCCGGCCGCGATTGATGGCGGAGCCCTGCGCGTCGAACTGCTTGGCGTCCTGTTTGAAGGTGCGGTCGAGATTCCACATGACCGCATCGGCGTTGAACGGGGTGCCGTCGTGGAAGCTCACGCCCTTGCGCAGCTTGAACGTCCACTTGGTGGGATTTTCGGCACTCTGCTGCCAGCTCTCGGCGAGTCCCGGCACGATGTCGGCGGGGACATCCGCCTTGGTCAGGTCCCAGTTGACGAGCGCGTCGAAGGCGGTGAAGCCCATGAAGCGCACGCCCTCGAAGCCGTTGTTGGGCACGCCGGTCGTGGTCGGCACGTCGGTCGCCGTCATCGCGATCCGCAGCGTGCCTTGCGCCAGCGCGGGAACGGCCGCGACGAGGCACGCCACGGTCGTCAGCGCCGCCAAGCGAAAGCCCGTCCGGTCCTGCCAAGTCATGATGCGAACTCCCTGACCTGTGCCCGCAGGCGGCGAGCGTGCAAATCGCCCACGCCGGGACAGGCGCCGATGGCCGGCCAGTGTAAGGCGCTCAAACTATCAAGGGAAGTTCCAGGACTTGGGCACGGTGCTCGAAATATCATCGCGCCGGCCGAGATTTCCTCTTGCTATGACGCGAGCTTGCCGAATTGCGGCGGGCGTCGCTCGGCGAACGCCCGAAATGCCTCGCGCGCCTCCTCGGTCTGCAGGCGTTGCCCGAACACCGCGCTCTCCTCCGCCATGCGCGCGAGGATCCGCTCCCGCTCGCGCATCAATTTTTTCGTCGCGACGACCGCGCCGGGCGGCTGCGCCGCGAGCTTGCGGGCCGCCGCGCGGGCGGCGGGCAGCACGTCGTCCCGGGGCAGCACCTTGTTGGCAAGTCCGAGCGTGAAAGCCTCGGGACCCGAGAGGCTCTCGCCGAGCGCGAACATCGCGAACGCGCGCGCGTGACCGATGCGGCCCGGCAGCAGCATGGTCGACGCCGCCTCGGGCACGAGCGCGAGATTGACGAACGGCGTCGTCAGCGTCGCGGTCTCGGCCACGTAGACCAGATCGCAATGGAGCAGCATCGTCGTGCCGACCCCGACGGCGAGGCCGGTGACCGCAGCCACGATCGGCTTCTCCGCGCGCCCCAGCGCGGTGATGAAGCCGAAGGCGGCAAGCTCGTCGCGGCGACCCGCGGCGGCACTGGCAAATTCGGCGATATCGTTGCCGGCCGTGAATGCGTCGCCCTCGGCGCCAAACAGCACGACGCGAATGGCCGGATCATTGTGAGCGCGCTCCAGTGCCTCGGTCATGGCCCGATACATGGCGTTCGACAGCGCATTCTTCTTCTCGGGCCGCGCAAAGATGATTTCCAGCACGGCGCCATCCTGCCTGAGCTTGATGTGCTCGGTCATTTGCACCTCCTTCGGTCCGCGGCCGCGGCATTATGCCCGTCGGTGGCCGGATTTGGACAGCGCCGGACTGCGCCTCAACCTTCCGCGATCGGGTATTTCGCCAGGATGGCGGCGATCCGGCCGAGCGCCTTTTCCGCCGCGGCCTGGGGCGTCATCCCCTCGCGGATCACGTCCGCCTCGGCCGTCCCCCAGATCTGCTGGGCATTCGCCTCCGCGTAGCCGGGATTGAAAGCAGGATAATTCGGCACCGTCGGCCCCAGCACGCCCTGCCCGACGTAGGCGGAGCGGTGCGGATCACCGGGGTCGAGCCAGAACGGATCGCTCTTTGCGAGATCCGCTATCGGCGGCAGCCAGCGGCCCAATCCTGCCTTCAGGTATTCGTTCGAGACCTCCGGCTGGATCAAGTATTTGAGGAAGTCCTTGGCGAGTTCGATGTTCTTCGCGTTCTTGGGAACGAAGGCGCCGCCGACCAGCAGCTGCGACGCCACCGGTTGCCCGGCGTTGTCGAGCGGCAGGCCCATGGTGACGATGTCGTCGTATTGCTCCCGCTTGTGATAGAGGGCGAGTTCGATCGAGATCGTGCCGTCCAGCGCGATGAGTATCTGTTTGGCGTGAAATGCGTTGTTGTCGTCGGCGTCATTCCAGCTCAAGGCACCGGGCGGTACGTAACCTTCCCTGTAGGCGGTGGTGATGTAGGTGAGCGCTTTGATCACCGCCTCTTTGACCCGCGGGTCATCAAGGTGCGGCACGCCGTCCGGGGTGACGATCCCGTTGCCGCCGTAGGCGATCAAAAAGTGATGAAACAGATTGTTGCCGTCGGCCGGCCCGGTGGTGGTCGGCTGCAATCCGAGAGCATAGAACCCGCGCATGCCTTTGCCGCGCAGCTCCTTCTGCATCGGCTTGAAGAAGTCCCAGAACGCGTCCCAGGTCTTGGGCGCGTCCGACATTTTGAAGCCGGCTTTCTCGACCAGCGAGTTCCAGATGTGGAACGGCAAGACCGACGACCGGTCGGGGACGAGGTAGAAGCTGCGCTTCTTGGTGACGTTGTTGTAATACTGAGCGGACAGAAGCGCCGTGGGATGGAAGCGCGACTTCTGGGTTTCCATCACGTCGGTCACGTCGACGAGCTTGTCGTTCCAGGCGTTCTGCGGGACGATCGTCACGGCGGCGGTGAAGTTCTGCATCACGTCCGCCACCTCGCCGCTGGTCAGCGCCGAAACGATCTTCTGCATCATCGGTCCGAACGGAATGATGCTGACGTCAAGGATGTTTCCGCTGGCCTTCTCGTACTCGGCGACCACGTGCTTGAAGGCGGCATCTTCGTCGGCAATGAAACCCTGGGTCCACCACACGTGGGCGGTCCTGGCCGCCGCGTTGCCAATGAAGGGACATGCGAGGCTGCCGGCCGCGACGGCGACGGACCCGCGAAGCAGCGAACGCCGGTTGAGTTTGCGCATGACGAACCTCCCTGCTCTCCCCTGGCCGGTGCGCTTCGTTTCGCAACGCACGGCACGCGCGGCTTACGCGGCCGGCGACGCGGGTACGAACTGGCCGCGAACGCGCAATTGTTATCAACAAAAGACCAAAAGAGCCGGTCCCAACCGGCTGCCGGCCGGCGGCAAGGCAATCGCTGCCATCCGTCCGCGAAGGCTGGGGGCGCGTCTCGCTCCAGGCCGGCTGATAGCAGGGTACACAATGGCGGCCGGAGTGGAAACGGCCGGCCGGCACGCTACTGCGCGACCACCGCGATCTCGCGGTCGACGCCGGGCTCGACCTTGAAGTTCTGATTGTAGACCTTGCCCTCGTTGCGGGCGATGGCGACGTAGTCGCCTTCGGCGAGGACCACGCGCGGAAAGGCGCCGATCGCTTCCTTGATCACGTCGCCGCCCGGGGTGAGCACGGTCCACGAGGTATTGGCGAGCGCTTCGCCGCCGCGGTCGGCCACGAGCTTGAGCGTGATCACCGCGGCGCGGTGGTTCACCGTCACGTCGATCAGCTTGCCTGCCTGCACGCGGATGTCCGAGCGTACCACCGCGTTACCGTCGCCGTAGTTCGAGACGACGTAGTAGGCGCCCTCGGGCAACAGCACCACGTCGCCAGTGGCGACGTCCTGGGCGACGCGGCGCTTCTCGCCCGGCTCGAACTGGCTGCCGGGATAAACGTCGAAGGAAATCTGCCCGGCCGGAATCTTGCTGTCGCCGACGCGCCCTTCGAAGCGGATCCCGCCCGCTGCGATTTCGAAGACTTCGCGCACCGGTTCGGCGCGCAGCTGCACGCGCTTGACCGCGTTGGCCAGCCCGAAGGTGACGTGCACGACGTAGCCGCCCGGCGGCAGCATGAAGGTCGGGCTCGCGTTGCGCTCCTCTTTGATGAGCCGGAAGCCGCCGCCCGGGTCGGCCTTGTCGGAATAGACCCGCCACAACAGGCCGCCGTTGATCGGGGGCGGATCGCGCCCGAAGCGCGCGCTCACCGCAAGCGCGACCTGGGTGGGCGCGGCCGGAGCGGCCGGAGGCGGCGCGGGCGCGGTCGCCACCGGCGGCGCCGACGGCGCGGGCGAGAGCGGCGCTGTGGGCAGCAGCGGGGTGGGCGGACCTACGTTGATGGCCGGCGGGTTTGCCGCGGGCGGCACGCTGGGAATGTCAGCGGGCGGCCGCGGCGGCGAAAAGGCATCGCCGGCGGACTGGGCGAGAGCTTGCTGCGGCGCAGCCGCCAGAGCGGCGGCGAAAGCCGCCGCCAGCGCCGCTATCGCGAGCCGGCGAAAGCCTTGGCCCCGGCCTGCTGCCCACGTCCCCATGCACGCCGTTAAGCGGGCGAAATTGGGCGATTTCAAGCCGCGCGTTCGTTATACATCGGTTTGTCAGCGGCGTGCGTGCCGTGTTAGAGCGCGCTAGCGCCGCGAACCCGAAGTTCGCACCATAATTGCCGCGAGTCCGGCTGCGAACTTCGGGTTCGAAGCGGCACTAGAATCAGAGGTTTGCTAGTGTCCTTCGATTCCGAAGTTCGCATCGGAACGTGCCGCAAGACCAGGCGAACTTCGGAATCGGGACACTAGCTGGAGCCCATGAATGCCCGACGCCCTCGACCTGCTCAAAACGCGCCGCTCGGTGAAGCCGATCGATCTCGCCGGCCCGGGTCCGTCCGCGGCGGAACTTGAGACCCTACTGACCATCGCCGCGCGCGTGCCCGATCACGGCAAGCTCGTTCCCTGGCGTTTCGTGGTGTTCCAAGGCGACGCGCGCCTGACCGCCGGCGCCGCCATCGCCGCCGCGTTTACGGCCAATCATCCCGCGGCGACCGCCGACCAAGTCGAGTTCGAGCGCCGACGGCTGGCGCGCGCGCCGCTCGTCGTTGCGGTGGTGAGCCGCGCCGCACCGCACGTGAAAATCCCCGAGTGGGAGCAGGTGCTCTCCGCCGGCGCTACGGCCATGAACCTGGTGCATGCGGCCCACGCGCTCGGGTTTGCGGCGAGTTGGATCACCGAATGGTATGCTTACGACCGGCGCGTGCTCGACGCGCTCGGCCTTGCGCCGCACGAGCGCATCGTCGGTTTCGTCCACATCGGCCGCCCGGCGCGCGGCAGCGAGGACCGCAACCGCCCCCCGCTCTCGGATATCGTCAAACACTATCCCGCGTGATGAGGAGATCATGTTCTACGCAACCGACGCCAACGCTCACGGCCTGCCGTACGACCCGCTCAAAGCCATCGTGGCGCCGCGGCCGATCGGATGGATCACGTCGATCAGCGCGCGCGGCGAGGTCAACCTCGCGCCCTATTCCTTTTTCAACGCGGTTTCCACCCGGCCGCCGATCGTGTGTTTTTCCAGCGAGGGACGGAAAGACTCGGTCGCGTTGGTCGAGGAGACCGGCGAGTTCGTCTGCAATCTTGCGACCTGGGATCTGCGCGAGGCCATGAACCTCACGGCGGCGCCGTTCCCGCGCGGCGTCGACGAGTTGCGCGAAGCCGGATTGACCGCGGCGCCATCGCGACTGGTCAAGCCGCCGCGCGTCGCCGAGGCCCCGTGCGCGCTCGAATGCAAATGGCTGCACACCCTGACGCTGCGCGATCTCGCAGGCCGGCCGCTCGACCGCCACGTGGCGTTCGGCCAGGTGGTCGGCGTGCACATCGACGACCGCTTCATCGCGGGCGGCTTGCTTGACACCGCGGCGATGAAGCCGATCGCGCGCTGCGGCTACGATCAATATGCGGTGGTCGAGGCGGTGTTCTCGATGACGCGGCCCGAAGTGCCCGACGTAACCCCGGCGCGCGTCGCCGCCGGGGGGCGCCGGACCGCATGACGCCGGGCGGCTCCCCCCCGCTTTCTGGTAGTTCTTGCTGCCGGCAAAATTCTCCATAAATCCAATCCAGCCCGCGAACCGAAAGCTCGCATGTGCGTTGCAGCATGCGCGCTGCGCATTTCGGTTTGAAAACGCCGGAAATCGGAGTTGCGGGCGTCCCTTTGACTAGGGTCTGCATTGGCGGGGCCGCAAGGGAGGGCAACCTGCGGAGTTGAGACGCCGGCAGGAGGAAGCACGTTGCTCGAGTTCCTCAAGTCGAATGGGCGGCCCCAGGACCGCGCCGCCAATGCCGATAACGATGCGCCCGCGAAGGGCCGCCCCACCATAGGCCTCGCCCTCGGGGGCGGCGCCGCCCGCGGCTTCGCCCATATCGGCGTCATCCGCACCTTGACCGCCAAGGGATTAAAGCCCGACGTCATCTGCGGCACCTCGATCGGCGCCGTGGTCGGCGGGGCACTCGCGACCGACCGGCTCGACGTATTGGAAGCCTGGGCGCGCTCCCTCTCGAGACGGCGCGTGCTCGGGTATCTCGACGTGAGCCTGGGCGGTTCGGGCCTGATCGCCGGCGCGCGGCTTGCCGCGCGCCTCGACGACGCGCTCGGCAACATGGCGATCGAGGATTTGCCGGTGCGCTTTGCCGCCATCGCGACCGAGATCGGAACCGGTCACGAGATCTGGCTCACGCGCGGGCGGCTCGCCGACGCGTTGCGCGCCTCCTACACCTTGCCCGGTATTTTTGCCCCGGCCCGCGTAGGTGGGCGCTGGCTCGTCGACGGCGCGCTCGTCAATCCGGTGCCGGTGGCGGCGGCGCGCGCGCTCGGCGCGCGGCTCGTGGTTGCGGTCAACCTCAACGCCGAATTGTTCGGCCGCGGCACCACGATTCCGAGCCACGGGTCGGACGAGAGCGACACGCTGCGCCAGGCGCTCGGGCAGCGGCGCGGGCTGCGCCGTATGCTCGGCTCGGAGCGCGAGATGAAGCGTCAGGTGCTCGGCACGCCGGGCAGCCCAGGCCTTATGACCGTCATGAGCGAGGCGTTCAACATCATGCAGGACCGCATCACCCGGGCGCGGCTTGCCGGGGACCCGCCCGACGTCCTGATTCAGCCGCGCCTCGGTTCGGTCGGCCTGTTCGACTTTCATCGTGCCGATGAAACGATCGCGCTCGGCGCGGAGGCCGCCGAGCGCGCGATCGGGCCGCTCGTCGAGGCCGTCGCGGCGCTCACCGGGTAGTAGAAATCGGAAATCAGATCACGGAGCTCCGACTTCTGACTTCTGACTTCTGACTTCCGACTACGCCGTCAGAATGTACTCGCGCAGCGCCGACGATTCCTTTTCCATCTCTTCGAGACGGTATTTGACCACATCGCCGATCGACACGATGCCGGCGAGACGGCCGCGTTCGACCACCGGCAAATGGCGGAACTTGCCTTGGGTCATGCGCTCCATCAGGCTCGAAATGGTTTCCGCCGCTTCGCACGTTATGACCTTGCGGGTCATCACCTGCCCGACTTGCTGATCGAGCGCGGCGGGGCCGTCCGCCGCAAACGCGCGCACGATGTCCCGCTCGGAGAGGATTCCGATCACCTGCCGGTCCGCACCGGTGATGACGACCGCCCCGATCCTGCGGTCGGCGAGCAGCTTGACCGCAGCCGCGATCGTGGCGGTCGGTTCGATGGTGAGGACGTCCGTGCCTTTACGCGACAATATGGCCTTCACGGTCATGGCACCCTCCGTTGCTACGGACGGTCCATGTACCGGCGTGCGAACTGGATGCGTCGCCCAAGTACGTCGGAGCGCCGCTCGAACCCGCGCGTTCGGTACAGGCGCCGATTGCCCTGATGATGAGACTCAATTGCGCCCGCCGCAAGAGTGGAGTTGCATCATGCATGCTGCATCGCAGTATGGCGAATAGTGAGTAGCGAATAGAGCAGCCGCAATTCCAACTATTCGCCATTCGCTACTCGCTGTTCGCCGTTCCTTGTTCGCTACCCGCTGCTGCAGCCTTCGGTACCGGATCGAACGCCGCAAACGCGATCAATCCGGCGAGGAAGCCGCCGATGTGGGCCTGCCAAGCCACGACCTGGCCGGTCCCGATGATCGGCGCGGCGGTGAAAGCGAACAGCGCATTGATCGCAAACCAGGCGATCAGGAAGACGAGGATGCGCCGATCGCGCAGCGCCGTCGCAAGCGGCAGCGCGGGAACGCGATAAGCGTCCGCGTCGCTCTCTCGCAACAGATGGAGTGGGCCCCCACGCTGGAACACGAAGCGTATCGCCGCCGCCATGCATCCCGAGATCGCGGCAGACGCGCCGATCATCGGCTGCAAATCCCCCAGATGCGTCACGAGATGCGCAAGGGCGCCGGCGGCTGCCGTGACGAGGAAAAAGACCAGGAACCGCAAAGTCCCGAACCGGCGTGCGATCGGCGACCCGAAAGCCAGCAGCCACACGCCGTTGACCGAAAGATGAATGAGGTCGCCGTGGATGAGCGCGTAGGTGACGAAAGTCCATATTTGCGCGCCGAGCCCGCCGGGCAGCGAGCCCATGGCAAGCACGGTCGGGTCGTAACGGACCGGGATGAAGGCGAACAGCAGAAGAAACTCGATGTTCTCGTCATCCGAGAGCACGAGTTCGCGCACCGCATGAACGGCGATGAGGAGCGCCAAGGTCGCGGTAATGACGCGTGGGACGTTGAAGACAGGTTCCGATCCGGCACGCACGCGCTGCCTCGTTGTGCAGGGGGTGATGCGGGGCGAGTTGTTTCGCCTCGCACTGAATCATGGAGTTGCTAGCGTCCTTCGATGCCGAAGTTCGCAACGGAACGTGCTGCAAGCTCGGGCGAACGTCGGAATCGGGGCACTAGCGCACGAAGGTCATCCGGTGTGGCGTTGCGTGGAGGAGCCGGATTGCGCCGCCCTGAGATAGGCCGCGGGCCAGCCGGCGGGCAAGCCGTCAATCGACCCCGATCGGCAAAAATGAAGCCGGGGCGTGCAGCTGCACGCCCCACCCCTCCCCGTCGAACGTCTCGGCTGGCATCCCGAAAATCGGCCGCGACCCTACCGGGGGCTGACGGCCGCGCCAACGGCAACGTTCGCTTAACTTTAACGCCCGGTTTGCGCTCTCGCTGCGCCCCGCCGCGGCAGCCCGGCATGGCCCGTGCTGCGCCTCATGCGCCGTGTTCGCTTGGCGACGTTCCTGTCCCGATTGGAGACAGGCGCGCACGCGGCGGTCGCGAAGGGGCTGAGCATGAAACATTCGGCGAGCCGCGAGCTGTTCGCCCATTGGAACGAGCGGCGCGGCGCGCGCGCGCTGCCGGAGCGCGGCGACATCGAGCCGGCGGCAATCCGCGCCGCGCTCGGCGACACCTTCATCCTCGGGGCGGAGACCGGCGAGGACCCGCGCTTCCGCCTCGCAGGCACGCGCGTGTGCGCGTTGTTCGGGCGCGAACTCAAGGACGAAGCCTTCGCGGCATTGTGGGACGGCGCGCAGCAATCGGCGATGCGCCAGCTGCTGGCCATCGTCGCCGAGGAAGAAAT
>Ga0187784_10002762_pt1 | contig 14094 bp, 13 predicted proteins | sample 1015_SJ02_MP15_2_FD_132964 | JGI IMG/M metagenome (GOLD analysis project Ga0187784, IMG submission 132964) | Tropical peat soil microbial communities from peatlands in Department of Meta, Colombia - 1015_SJ02_MP15_20_MG | ecosystem: Environmental > Terrestrial > Soil > Wetlands > Peat | place...
CGAGGCTTCGCCGGACGAATTACTCCGTCTCACGCTCGCTCGGCTACCTGTCGAATGGGCAATTACAGGGTAAGCTCCTTTCAGCTTACGAGATCAGCCAGGTTTTCCTGGCACACCCCCGCAAGGGGCGGAATAATCTAGCCCAGGGCGTAGCCCTGGGAATAACTTCCGAGCCGTCTCGTGATACGGGCTTTGTTCAATGAACTTCGGCGGGTGGCGCAGTTCCCCGACGAGGAAGAAAAGGTACCTGACACCTTTTTGCCTTCCTCGAAAATCAACTGCCCTCTGTCGCCGCGGCGACAGAGGGTGGCCCGCTGTCCCGATGCACTTCATCGGGGAGCGGGCCGGGCCTCCGCCCGCCGAAGAGTTATGGACGCTCAGGGCGCACAGCCCGCTCCGGCCCGCAGGCGGGTGAGGGGGTCCACATTGCCGAGGATTTTCATCCGAATGGATGGGCCGCAGTACGAAACGGTACCTGGCACCTCTTTCCCTTTTGCGTGTGCCTGCTGCGGGGGCGAGAGAAATTCACCGGCAAAGAAAAGGTACCTGACACGTTTTCTCCGACACTTTTTCTCCGGGAATAAGTGACATACTGTGGTTTGAGCAAATGAATACTAAAGAAAAGGAGAGGCAATGATGTCTCGTCCAAGCGTGCAGGAATTCATCGCGGATTTCCCAGACTTTTGGGAGATAGCTTATTCAAGAAATCCAGAAGCCTATCGCGCCATGACTAAGTTATGCGCGATGCAAAATGCATTATACAAAAAACCCGTTAGCAAGCCGGTTCTCAGAATTATGCGTTTCATCACTAAAGTTGTCGGGAACTCCGCTGGCTCGGTGGTTTTGCTTACTCTGAACGGCTACGGTAGCGATGCTATGCGGATTGCCCGAAGTATGTTTGAGGGTGTCGTGATTGTAGGTTACTTGAGAATTCATCCCGACGAATAGATGGATTTTCGAGACTTCCTATGGGTGAAACAAAAGAGGCTCTTCGACTACATGGTCAAGTATGACCCGGCACAACTGAGCAGGCTCCGCCCCAATCACGTCCGACGGATGAAGAGGAAATACGCCAGAGTTGTCGCTCGTTTTACAGACAGGAACGGGCGCGTTCGTGGCTCATGGTGCAAGAAGCCCTTTTCAAATGGCGGGGGAAGTTGGTCTGGGCCAGTTATATCTGACGTTCTATTCTTTCGCATCATCGATGCACCATTTGGACGTTACCGGATTGAGTGCACAACTTGAAAGCAAAGAGGTTCCAGACGCCGATGTTGCCCCATCTGAGAACTGGCTGGACGACTCACTGATTATGGCGCACAATGCGCTCTTGAATTGCCTTGTCAACTACAACCGTGCCGCCCGCCTGGGCATGAGGAGGGAACTCCGACAGGCCATTAGGGATTTCATGAAGGCGTGGAAGAAGTAGTAAAGTCCGCAATTTAGTCTCTGGAAATTCCCTTATCCAACCCCGGACAGGACTTGCCATCGAGGGAAAAGGGTGTCAGGTACCTTTTCCGGCCTTTTCCTGGTCGCCCCTAGTTCCGCCGGGTGCTTTCCAATCCGAATTGCGCCACCCCTCTCGATACCCATTGCTTCGAGCCATACGGAAGGAAAGGTACCTGGCACCTTTTGGCCCCAGGAATCAGAGCATTCAGACCCAAGACCGACGCCCGCTGGCAGTGGCGTCGCAAGCCTACAGCGGGCGCAGAGTCTCGTCGTTTGAGACTCTGCGGTCCTTCCCAATTCCCCTGCGTCGTGTCACCCCAGGGTATTAACCCCACATGGATATTTATCAAGTTAAGAGCCGCAGAGTTCAAACGGCACAAACTCTGCGCTACATGGACGCCTTTTGCTCCCGGACTCTCACGCCGCGCTCACCGTGTAGCCGAGTTCCGGCATTGCGAGACTGCGCGCCACGCGCTCGCTTCGCCCGCCAATGAAAAGCACACTACAATTCCTCGTTTCGCTCGCGATTACGAGCGGGGCGCGTATCACGTGGGTGGCACAGACATTGCCCTTTATGTCTGCGCCACTCAGCCACCTGATACAGACTGGCCGCATGCCAGGTCTGATCCATTTCTACGGCCGAGACCATTTCCGCGACTGGCGCAGACACACAAACCAATGTCTGCGCTACCCCCAGGTGTGCGTCATGGTCCGAGTTGACGCCATTATCCGGGGCAAGAGCCGTATGCGGTAGTGCCCCCCGTACGGATCTGCGCGGGGGGCGGTCAGCAATGACCGTCCCTACCGCGCCCCTTTTTTGCCCCCCCGGTACCCGCCTGCTAGGTGGGCGTCACCACGATTAATTCCGCAAAGACTTGAAAGTCGTCAGGATTGAAGGTGTAGATGCGTTGAATGCCATTCGCCAACATCGTGGCGACGATTTGCAGATCGAATACTCCCGCGCCTTCGACGGCACGCCGTCCCAGCAAGTGAATCCACCCGGCTACCACCTGCGAAGGCATCGGCAGGATTTGCAGGCCCGGTAATGCCAAAATGGTAGAAAGGATCCGCACCGCCTCCGCCGGCGAAACCGCCTTGGGAAAGCGGTGGACGTTGGTGATAATCGAGTAAAACTCGCAAAGTATCTGCGAGGTGACATACAGGCTTGTCGAAGGATCACGTGCCGCTTCCAGGAGGCTGCGGGCGGCCACATGCTGAGCCGCGTCGGCGTTTACGGCATACGCCAGAACGTTGGCATCGAGAACTCCCGGTTCAACGGACGTCATCGTAGATGTCGCGGCGATGGAGAGGCCCCATGGGACCAAGATGGAGGACTGGCAACTCGGGGGCTTGGTTAGCCCGGACGGCAGTGCCGTCGGCCTGGTCGTTCATGAGGCGCTCCAGCAGAGCATCAACCGATATGCCTAGCCGCCGCGCTTCCTGCCGGATTCGCGCTTCGGTTTGCGGCGAGATGTCGAGGCCCATGCCAAGAGCTCCCTTCTCGGGACTACTTTTTTATCTTACGCCCCTCTCGCAGCTTTGTCACGGTTACCTCGCAGGCTTTTCGATCTTTCCACACGTTCAAGGCCCTGGGTTGCATAGCCCCCTCACCGCCTTGAGCACCCCTCTCCAGGTCGCCGCGGCGACAGAGGGGCGGTGGTGAGGGAGGCCTCGCCAACCCACGGCTCAGAAGCCGTGACAAAATCGCGTGGTCGGGGCGGCCCTTGTGGCCGCCCTAGGGCAACCACGAGGGTTGCCCCTACGGCGCGCCGCCAAGACAGGATTTTTCCACACCTTCTCACGCCGTGGGCTAAACTCTGCCGCCCCTGAAGGGGCTTCCGAGCCGTCTCGTGATACGGGACTTATTCAATGAACTTCGGCCGGGGGCGCGGTTCCCTGACGAGGAAGAAAAATACCTGGCACCTTTTTCCCCAGACACTTTTTTGCCCTCCTCGAAAATCAACCGCCCTCTGTCGCCACGGCGACGCAGGGTGGCCCGCTGCCGGCGCTTTGACGAGCCGAAGCGGGCCGGGCGAGGGGGCCCACATTGCCGAAGGATTTCACCCGAATGGTTGGGCCGCAGTGCGAAAAGGTACCTGGCACCTTTTTCCCCTGGCTGCGCCACCGCGCTCGAAAGCCATTGTTCCGCGCCATACGGAAGAAAAGGCACCTGACCCCTTTTCCTCCCAGAAACAACAGCATTCAGATCCAAGATCGACGCCCGCAGGCAGTAGCGTAGCAAGCCTACAGGGGGGAGGTCACACATCGCCCATAGATTTGAAACGATTCTAATTAGAGCTTTTGGTCACCAAAGCTTCTTTCCGCTCGAAACTTGGTCCTCTTCCCCTTGGTCGATATTCCCCTTTGGGCATGCCAACTCTGGAACGGGCCGTTATAGATTAGAAATGAAACCCCTGCTGCTGGAAGCGCTTATATGCCGCTCGGAACGGTTCAATTTTTGTGGCTAATATTGGATGGCCCTCGAAAAAATCCACTCGTTTCGAATGCGCTTCTGGTAAACTGCCGTTTGCAAGGGGGTGGTCTACCTTGACAACAATTCGTGATGTAGCACGTCTGGCGCGCGTTTCGGTGGCAACAGCCTCGGCAGTGATGAACAACAAGGGTACCGTCAGCGCCAAGCTCACGCAGCGCGTTCTTAACGCCATGGAGTCGCTTGATTATCACCCTAACCAAATAGCGCGCAGCCTTAAGGTCCGGCAAACTCGAACCATCGGGATGGTCATACCCGATGTCACCAACCCGTTTTTCACCGATGTCATAAGAGGGGTTGAAAACGAGGCTCGGGCCCAACACTATTCACTAATCCTCTGTGACTCCGAGGAAGACCCTGCACTGGAGCAGACCAATCTCAACACGCTCTTCTCCCGCCGCGTGGACGGCGTACTGCTTGCTCCCACGCGAGCGAATGTTGCCCAGGACCGCCTCACTCGTCGGCGCTCCCCGCTGGTTTTCTTCGATCGCATTTGGCCGGGCTTCACCGGCTCTGCCGTGGTTGCGGACAACCTCGGGGCGGCTTGTGAGGCAACCCGCTATCTAATTGGATTGGGGCACCGGCGACTCGCCATTATTACGGGCCGGCTAAACCTATCAAATGGTCTGGACCGGCTGGAAGGTTTCAGGAGGGCCTTGCAGCAGGCAGATCTCCCTCTTCACGACGACTATTTGCAGATGGGTGATTTTCAGTTGGCGAGTGGGTACAGTTGCGGGTTGAAACTGCTGCGGCTTCCTGTCCCTCCCACGGCGATTTTTTCCTGCAACAACCAAATGACCCTCGGCCTGATGCGCGCCCTAGGCGAAATGGGCGTCCCTTGTCCCGGCCGCGTCAGCGTGCTGGGGTTTGACGATTTTGATTGGGCGGCCAATTTCAGCCCTCGGCTGACCACCGTCTCCCAGCCCAGCCTGGAAATGGGCAGGCGGGCGGCGCTTATGCTGCTGCGCAAAATAGAATCCGTCAACAAAGGGGATAAGCAAGAAGAAGAGGAAGTGGTGGTGCTCGAGGCCGAAGTGCGCGTGCGCGACTCCACGGCCCCGCCTTTTCTGATCGAGGGTGGAGCGTGAGGGAACCAAGCTTGTCCAAATTACGATTCGCGCAATGGAATACAACCTGCGGCTCCGCCGCTCGCTATGCGGAAAGGCTCGGCCTTTCCGATGGTGCCATTTTCTATACAACCTGTTTTCGGCCGGAAAGGCGGAGCCTTTCCGCAAAGCAAGGGGCGAAGCCCCCAGGAGACTCCGCTAATTTGGACAGCCTTGTGAGGGAAGCCTACCTCTTGATCCGCGTTGTTATGGCTTCCGTCTTGGAATCGAGCAAGCGAAGTAGAGCGGCCAATCCAGGGCAACTATCTATTGGCCCGCCCTTTGTACCCGCATGATGTGCAAAACCTGGCGCGATCAGGGGCGATAGGCCTTGATCTCATCGTGCAGGGCCAGTGCGTTCTCCACTGTCACATCGTCCATAAGGTAGTGGGTAGTACAGAAGATATAGCGGCCACCTTTGCCAAAGATCCGGATCAACCGCCGCGCCTCCCGCCGCACGTCCTCGGGACTGCCCAAAGGCAAAACCTCCTGCGTGTCCATGCCACCGTAAAAAGTAAGATGCTGGCCGAATTCCCGCTTCAGTTCTGTAGGATCCATGCCCACTGCCATCACCTGGACGTTCTCGAGAATATCGAGCCCGGCGTCCACCAAGTCACCCAGCACAGCGCGTGTCGACCCACAGGAGTGTAGTGCCGCCTTCATGCCGTTTTCGTGGGCAATGGCAAATAGGCGCTTCCAGATGGGCAAACACCACTTTCGCCACAGCTCCGGCCTCAACAGGAGACCTTGTTGGCTGGCAAAATCATCGCCCCAAGCCAGGATTTCATAGTACCCTCGGCCCGCCCGCGCAAAGCGCCGGTAGTACTCCTCCAGGAAGTCTCCGACGTGCACGATGGCGGCTTCAATCACTTTGGGGCTGCTGGCAATGTTCGCAAGCCCAGTTTCTATGCCGAACAAGTCCATCACCTTGGCAAGCAGCGGACTCCAGCCGCCGGCCAGTCGCGCGTACTGCTTGTTCCGTTCCGCCCATTCCGCGACCGGAAGGTAGTCTTCGGGCGCATCCAAAATCCACGCCACCCGGCCGTAGTCAAACCAGCCGGGGCTGGGCCAAGGATGCCTATCGACATCCGCCACGGTCTCCGCATCGCGCAACGGACGAGGAAGGCCGTCGTAATAAGTTGCGGCGCCTTCCCCCCAGGTTCCCCAGATGTCTTTTACGATCTTCAACGCGGGGTAGATGGGGGTGTGCTTGCCGGAGGTGTCTTCCTCCAGCGGCGGGCCGGTATACAGCGGCCGGCACCAGCGAAGATGGGCGTCGAGGGCCTTGAGTAATCCTTCATTATCGTTTTCCGCTAGCCCAAAATGGCGCAGCAGCTTTGCGCGCAGTTCCGGGTGAACTCCGTTCTCGAACACATCACTCGGTATGGGAAAGAGCTCCTCGCCGTTCATGGAAGCTATTACACGGTCTCTGGGCGTCATCACTCCTCCTTTTTGTAGCGGTTCACCAGGGCCTCCTGCCCCTCCACGGCCTTGATGTAATCCTGGTAATGGAGTGCCCGGAAGGCCTTGTTGGCATCGACGGTCAGGGTCTGGAACAGTTTCTGGTCCCCTGCGCTGAAGTGCACCTTCCCGCGAGAGATCATCCCTTGCAATTCCAGCCAGACCTTCTGCTCCTTTTGCAGGGTCTCAACCACTTCCTTGGGCCACCCCGGCAGGCGGTCCTGGGCGCTGGGCAAGGGCGGAAATGCTTTGTGGGGTTCCTTCTGATACCAGAAAGCTGTGGAGGTGTAGTCATTATCAAAGTTATTGTCGTGACCGTGTTCCACCGTGACTCGAATCGATTTTTTAAAACGCACAGGATCATTCACATAAAACCGGTACATTAAATTCTTGCCACCAAAATCCGCCTTGTAGTTCTCGATCAGATAAAAGCCGGTATAAGGCCCCCAAAACTCCGTATCTGGACAGCAGCCGCTATTGAAGATTTCCTCGTGCCCTGTACCCGGAAAGGTGGGCGGCCACTTGGCACCATCGACAAAGATCATGTCATCACCTTCACCGTACCACCCTCCCTGGACGTTATCCACAATGAGGAAGAACCCCACGTAGCTTCCCTGGCCCACCGCATCCAGGATGACGAAGTTGTCGTCCCCCGTCAGGTTCTTGGCGTCCTTGTTGCCTACCACCCCTGCCGGGATAGAAGGGTGAATCGAACGCCTCCACTGAGCATGCAGGCGCCCTACGTTTTCCGGCAGTGCGCCGCTGGGATACTTCTCATAATCGATGTGGTACCAAAGGCGGAAACCGGGAACCTTCCCGTCATTCTCGACGGTAATGCGCGCGCTCGTCTTGAAGGGCATGGGAAAGTAGTTGACCATCCCGTCGAAATCCCACCCTTGGTAGCCGGGATTAACGTTCACTACCAGCGATTTGAAATACCGCAACGTGCCCAAGCCCGAGCCGAAAAAGTCGCCGAGCGGGACCTCCACGCTGGGATCTTTCTCGCCGTCCCAGTACATCCGCAGGGTAAGTTTGCGGTAGCGCATCCGATCCGTGGCGTACGGCGCCATGTAAAAGCGGCGAATCACTCCCGCACCGGAAATCTCTGCCAGCACCTTGGTTTCTCCCGGCGCGATATCGACCCAGTCGTGGTTGCCGCCCGATCTGTCGTAGGAGGAAATGCGCGCTGTCTGGGCGTCTTTGAGAACGAATAAGGTATCCAGAGGTCCCTCAGGGTGCGTGAATCCTTCTTGCCCCCACAGCCACGAGTTCAAGAGAAATGCCAAAAGGGACATTAAGATTTTTGCGCCACGCAGCGTGGCGGCGCTCTCCTGAAAGTCACTCCCACGCTGGTCATTCCCGCGAAAGCGGGGATCCACCTGACGTGGGCCCTCGCTTCCGCGGGGGCGACGAGGATGGGGATTCTCATCAAATTGGGTGGGCCACAGGTCCATGGTAACTCCGCCGCGAATTCTTGGTTTCATGATTTGTCATTAGACCTCCACTACGGGAACGCCCAGAGTCGACTTCATCCCTTGATCGGGGGTAATCAATTGGGGATGAAGCCTCTGGATCAACTCTTCCATGATGAGCACGTTTCGAACCTTCTGCCGCGCAAGGTCCGCCAGCATTGGCTCGCTCGACCACGGCTTGCAGAGTTCCGCCACCGACGGCCCCGGCTCTTGCTTCAAATAGCAGGGAGCGCAAACGCGGCAGATTTCAGGAACTTCCCACACCCGATACCATCCACCTTGCGAGTCGAAAATCGAGATATGCAGGTCCATAGGGATGTCGATCGATTGGCGAATGGCGCCCATCATGGGCAGCGTGAGGTCCGGCAGTGGGTTCAGCGTATCCGCCCCCAGGCTTTGGATCACTTTCGCGCCTGCGCCGTTAGCGTGTCCGGTGAAGACCGAGACCTTGAGGGCTGTCTCGAGTGGGATCTTTCCCTGGCGGCGCATCTCGCTCAGGATCATCAGCAAGCCTTCATCCCAGACCAGGAAACCTCGGATTCCCGCTTCCAGGCAGCGGAACAAGTCCCCAAGCGTGTAAGAAAGATAATCGGATCCCCGCACCCGGATGCCGCTGTAAGCGCCCTCAGGCGTTGATGACATCCTTCCAATGTCCCACATCACGCGTGGCCCCGGAAGCACGACCAGTTCAGTTCCCTCGCCCGCCGCCATGCGAGCTAATTCTCTTAGCTCCTCCATGGTGAGTAAGGTCGCGCCCATCGTCGCCGCGATAACCCGGTGAACCTTGACCTTCAACTTGCGAGCCTCGTCCTGCATCGCTCGCATGGTTGAGGGCCTTTCGATGCTGGAAATTTCGTTGCGGTAGAAAGCTCCGTCCGGGAATCGCTTGGGTGAGGTCGGGAGGTCATACGCGTCCCGTCCGGGGACCCCCAGCTTCTCCATGAATTCCCGAATGGCGGTGAACTTGAATTCGAACCCCATGGCCTCTCCATTTCCTGATTTCACTAGGGATTACGACGGCGCCTTACCCATTACGTGCCTGTTCCAGAATATAGAATCAAGTACCATATCGCGGGATAGATGCTAATTTTGCGAAGTTCCCATGTCAAGGATATTTTCGGGATATTCTGAGGGGAGGCGACCTGGAAATGGCCCGCGGCAGGCTTTCTTCCTTGTGGCCTCTCCCGACTACGCAACGTGCACCTCAGCGTTTGTCCGGGAGAGATTAGGCGGCAAGTTCTACTCCTTCAGCCGTGACACGATGGAGCGCGCCCCCGAGAGAAAGATGTAAGCGTCGATACTGACGGTCAAGTAGGAGACCCCGATGGCCCGGTATTCGAGGGCCATCTCCGCGTCGTCACAATAGGTACCAATACACTTGCCGGTCTTCCGGGCTTTTTGAATGGCGTCTGCCATGGTCTGCTTCACTGAAGGGTGCCTCACTTGCCCGGGAAAGCCCAGCGACTGCGAAAGATCGTAAGGGCCGATGAAAGCCACATCGATGCCTTCTACTTTGAGGATGGCGTCGAGGTTGGATACTCCTCTTTCTCCTTCCACCTGAAGCACAACGAGCGAATCGTGGTCAGCCGTCGCAAGATAATCAGCCGTGCCACGGGCGCCATAACTTGCCGAGCGGACGTAAACCTGAAGCCCCCGGTCTCCGAGAGGGTGGTGCTTGCTCGAATTCACAGCCAGTTGCGCCATTTCGGCAGTTTCGATCTGGGGCACATGGATTCCGGCAGCTCCCATGTCCAGGGACTGGGAAATGGTGACGGGTTCACACGCCGGCACGCGCACCAGGACACTGATATCCGTGGAAAGGCTCGCCCTGATCAAGTTCTCCGTGGCTTTCAGATCTATAGGGCCGTGCTCACGGTCAACCACCACAAAGTCAAAGCCTGCCAGCCCCAGCAATTCCACCAACTCCGGAGAAGGGATTTCCAGGAAGGTTCCCACCACGAACTCGCAGGATTGGAGTTTGGCCTTGAGCGAGTTTTTTCGCAGGCGTGCCTGCTGAGGACTACTTCCCATGTTGTCCAACGGTTTCCTCTGTGGCGGATGCTGCCTGATAACCCAATTGGCGAGAGAACTCTCCGGCACAGTCGAGGAGTTGTGATTTGGATCTCTCCAGGGTCTCAGGGTCTACCCGGTGCTTTGGAAAAGCAATGCTGATGGCAGCCACGACTTTACCGTTCTGATTCCGTATGGGAGTGCCCACGCATACGACACCCTTGTAGAGTTCTTCATTATCCATCGCCAATCCCGTCTTTCGAACCTTGTCGATGTAATGACAAAGCTCGGAGAGCGTGGAAATGCTCCTGGGGGTCGGCGTCTCGAGGTTTTGTTTCCTGCCGTACAGCCGCATTATTTCTTCCCGGGAAAGGCCGGACAGAAGAGCTTTGCCTATCGCCGTGCAGTGAGCGAGCAACCTCTTTCCAACCTGGCCGCTGACTTGCAAGGGGTGCGAGGACTGTTTCATAATTAGATACAGGACCTCTTTACCATCCAGAACGCCTAGATTACAGGTCTCATCAGTGGCCTGGGAAAGCCGAGAAAGAATCGGCGCCCCGCAGCGGATGAGAATGCTATTACGCGACAATTGCTCGCTGAGCTGGAGAATCCTCGTACCCAGGACATAGCGAGAAGTGTTCGGATCAAACCACACGAAATCGTGATCCTTAAGAGTAGCGAGAAGCCGGTGAACCGTGCTCTTGCCGATCCGCAACTTTGCGCTGATCTGGGTCAGTGTGCCCCCGCCTTCCGTGGTCCCAAGATACTCCACGATATTCAACGCCTTGACCAGTGACTTAACAGGGTATTTGTTGGCCCCTGACACCTTTATTCCCTCGCTGTTTTTATTCTTAGAACCCCCAATAATATTTCAGGTTGACCGCCAAGGCAACCTCAATAAAGGCGCTCGGTTCTGTCCTAATCTGATCCGAGTCCCAGATTGGGGCCTTAAAATGCCATGGCCACTCCAACCACTCCGGCGACATAGCAAGCCAAGCTAACCGTAATCAAGACCTTGGCGCTGCGCCCCGAATTCGCGAACTCCTTCCAGAGGAAGATTCCCCAAAGAGCTGCCACCATGGAGGCTGAGCTGCCGATCCCCCAACTGATGGCCACCCCAACCAGCTTCGCTGACACGAAATTGGCGACTGTTCCGAAGCACCAGATGCCGCCGCCGGCCATCCCCAAGGCGTGCCAGGCGAGATTCCCTTGCCCGTACCCCCTCAGCGTCCCTTTGCCTCCGAACAGGGGATGCGCAAGAAGGATCGGAACGGCCAGGAATGTCGCCACCATGGCGCCAACTATGAAGTAGAAGGAAACCGTGTAAGAGTCCAACGCGGCAGGGCCGCTGATGGCGCGCGCCACGAAAGGAGGGAAAAACCCGACCAGCGTGCCGGCAACGATCGCTAGCGCGATGCCCCCTTTGGGCTTACGGGTATCGGAGGATTGGCGGAGGCGCCGATAGGCCGAGGCGTTCGTGATCACCGCGCCCACCAGGACGACTACGCCTGCCGCCAGCCAGGCAGGGTTGCCGATGGGTTGCGCCCAAAAGCTGAGTCCGACTCCCAAAAGCATCGCGATGACGGACATGACTGGAAATGCGACGGCCAAACCGGCGATCATAATGCTGACCAGTGTCAACACATTGCCGACGTTCCAGAGGAATCCGCCCAAAAAGGCGAAAGTGGCTTGCGACCCGGAAGCATTTGAAAGGCGAGTGAAGAATCCGAACCCCGGCGAGCCCACTGAACCTAACGTGGCTCCCAAAACTGTCACGAGGAGCAGAGCCCCGAATGTGAAATCCAGATAGAAATACTCGAGTCTCCACTTGGGAAGAGCTTTGGAAAGGTTAGCCCATGACCCCCAGCACAACATGGAGATGATCACCAAGGTCAGCGCAGCAAAATAGGTTTGTGGTATGTACATCGTCTTATGCCACCCGGTATCTTTCGAACATTCCTCGGACGAAATCTATGGACGCGCGGTGCGTTTCGGGCATATGAGGAATGCCTTCGCGAAACACTACAGCCGCGTTGAATGAATCGGCGATCGTCCGCCCGAGGGACACGCGCAGGGCAAAAGCATCAATGTGCGTGATCTTCATCTCCAAACGCTCCTCGAACTAGGGGCTCTGGGTCGATCCCCAGAATGGCCACCTCCTGCGGTCCCATCTCCACTGAAACCCGCGGCGACAGTCCGATCTCTTGCTTTTGCGCTGTCAGGCGATACAAGTGTCCTCTCGGCGGCAGATTGGGGAGGTTGAACTCCAGAGAGGCGTTTCTCTTCTGATTAGAAAGATTGGCTAGGGTTAGCCCGAATTGTCTGCTGGCCAGGTTCTCAAAGACGGCGACGACGACGTCAGTGTCTGCCTCGAGGTTCCTCAGGTGTTCGTGATCGCGAAACTCCGCGCCTGCGTAGTAGGGGACGGTCGCCTCCTTTAAAGCCTGAAGGGCTTTCAGGTGACGGGCGAAGTCCACGTAACGCCCAACGGAGCCGTCTCCCCCATCTACAATCAGGTTAATGAGAATCTTACGCGCGAAAGAAGCGTTAGCTTGGTCGTAGTCAAGCGCCTCCACGTCATTCGAAAAGGGAACCCAGGGAATGCTCAAAGCCAGAATCTCGGCATCCTCCATTTGGCTCCAGGTGTATCCCACACTCGCATACGGATTCACCAGGTCGTTGAGGCCTTCCATCATCAGGATCCCCTGGGGATAGAGCTTCCTCAGCCCTCCTAAGAACCGCGCATAGCCTGCCTCATAGACCTTTTGAGGTGGAACTGCATCGTCATGGTTATAGGAAAGAAGCGACTGCAAACCCACGCCGCGCAGAAAGAGGTTTCGAAATCCGTACTCCTCCTTTAAGCGTTTGGCCTCTTGCAAAAGATAATCGGTCGCCGGAGAATCCGGGTCGATTTGTGCCCAGTAATGGGCTGCATAATCCTCATAGGGATAATCCGCAGAAATGTAAGTGTAAGAGGGTGATATCTGATTGCCCTGCCGGCGCGACTTTATGGTCCAACGCAGCACATCCTTCTGGTACTGTTCCGCGGCAGTATTGAGCAGGGTCGGGTGAATGGCTAGCAGCAGCTCGGTCCCTTGGCGGTGGAGATTCTCGATCAGACCCTTGAGGCGGGCTCCTCCTCCCATCCGTGGGTCCGCAACTTCCCCGAAGGGAGTGGGGTTGCCTGGCCCCTCACGCTCACGCCAACCTTCGATCACCAAGTCATGAATCCCCGCGGCCCGCGCTTCCTCGGCGAGCTTGGGGATCTCTTCGTAAGTCCAGTTGACCGTGCCGTCACCACGCTTGAGCCGGTAGGTGGCGAACCCAATAGCATGGTCAAAGGCCTTGCTATAATTAGGAGAGAAATGTCGGCGGTACCATTCCCGGTGCTCGCTGGCGATGGCGTGCCAATCCGAGCTGTGGACGTGAATGAGCACGTCGGGTGAAACCCAGTGACTCTGTCCAGGGATGTGGGGGTATAGATCCCAGCCGATGTACGGCTTTCCCGAGGCGCCGAAATACGCGGAGCCTGCTGAAAATACGCTACGGTTCAAACAAAAAATGGCATTCTGGGTTTCCGGCGGGGACCGGACTTCGATCCCGATGCCCTCTTCCTTGAACTCATAATCGATCCAACTCGTCGCCAGCAGGGCAGGATAGGTTTGAGCGTGGTCGGGGAGGATGAAATCCGTGGTGTTCGCGAAGACTTTCTGGGAAAGAGAAGGAAGCACGAGCTTGGCCTGCTGACCTCCCGATGTGTTTGCCAATCCCCCCAGCCAGGGGAACACGACGTCTGTGATCTCCTCCAGGGAATGGTTGTCAACCTGCACTCCCGCCAGAATATGCTCGCTCTCCAACCGGAACGTCACGTCCACATCAATATCCAATTGCGGTTCGGGATCAAACACGGTGCCGACTTGAAAGATGTCTTTGTGCTGAGAGATCTGTAGTTTATGAAAATGAATCTTGAGGCTACCACCCTCGACGGAAATCGAATCGACTTTCTGGTCCGTTGAGTCGATGCGGCGAGCCAGGTAATCCGGAAGCGGTACGAGTAGCCGGAAAAGCCTGGTCTGTTTTTGGTCGGTGATGTAGTCGGTCTGAGTCC
>Ga0187784_10002763_pt1 | contig 14094 bp, 11 predicted proteins | sample 1015_SJ02_MP15_2_FD_132964 | JGI IMG/M metagenome (GOLD analysis project Ga0187784, IMG submission 132964) | Tropical peat soil microbial communities from peatlands in Department of Meta, Colombia - 1015_SJ02_MP15_20_MG | ecosystem: Environmental > Terrestrial > Soil > Wetlands > Peat | place...
AGGAGCCATTTGGTAGATTTGCGAGCCGCTTTTGACGTCCTCAAGCGTTAAGCTTGAAGTTCGGGCGGCATAGGCGGCTACCGTCCGGCGATTGAAGAAATAGAGGTGGCGGGGGATGTCCTCGCGGAAAAGATAGCGTGAGGAAATACTGTCCAAATTCGTCGTGAGAGCTATGAAAACGCCGCCCTTCTTGAGCAGGCGCGCAGTAGCGGCGAACACCGACATCGGATCGTGCACATGCTCCATGACCGCCCAGGCCGTCACGGCGTCATAGCGCGGAGCGTCGGCCGGAATGTCCTCGAGCGATCGATAACAGGGGAAATCATCGATCAGCTCGGCATTGTCAGCCGTTTCGACGCCATCGACATCCCACCCGAGCGCGCGCATGAATCGCGGGAAATCGCCGTTGGCGCAGCCGATATCCAACAGCCGCGGCCTTGCCTTGCCCGCCGCCGCAGCGGCCGCCTTTAGATAAGCCGCTTGGCGCCGATATCGCAGCGACAAGCGTGCGGTGTCGGTTTTAAAGCGGTAGGTAAAGTAGTCACTTGGGTAATAGCGTTGAATCGCCGCCGCAGTCGGCCGCGGATTGACGAATCCCAAACCGCACGTTTTGCAGGCGACAACCTGAAACCAATTTTCGCGATGATAGACCTCATCCGGCCTGCGGTAGAGCGGCACAAATTCCCATCCGCCGCACAGATTGCAGGGAACCGTCTCCAGCTCCGCTGGTGCCGTTTCCGTCATGTGCGCACCCCCTGCAATCGCCGATCGAAGCGCGGCATGACGATCACGTTTAAACACCTTCGGCATTAATGCGATGCGAACACGGAATACATCAGCGCCTCGGTATTCGAGGCCAATGAGTCCGTCGAGAAGTTCTCAACAATGTGCCGGCGGCATCCCGCGGCGATTTTTTCGGCTTCCACAGCGAGCCGCGCCAGCTGTCGCTTGATCGCATCGGCCAATGCGTTCAGGTCATGAGGCGGCACCACCTGGCCCCAGGGGCCGACGGCAAGCCCGTTGTCTCCTGCCTCCGTCACCACGGCGGAAGTGCCGCAGGCCATGGCCTGCACCAGCGCATAAGACGTTCCCTCGGCCGAGGCCGAAATCACCATCAAATCAAATGCGTTATAGATCGCTTCTATGTCGGGGCGCGCCGGTATCCACAAAGTGAGCCGTGAAATTCCCAACTGTTCGCACTCACGCACCAGGAACTCCCGATATTCCGGCTGTCCACTGCCGACGATGACAAATCGCAGGCGATCTGTGGTCGAAGCCACGTTCGCCGCGGCTTTAAGAAAGTTGGGAATGTCCTTCTGCGGGTCGAGGCGGCCTATCAGGCCGACGAGACGATCACTTTCGGCTATCCCCCATTCAGTCCGAATCCGACCGCGCGCAACCGGATCGCGACGATATCGGTCCGTATCGACCCCGTTCGGCACCACTCGCAAAAGCGCCCTCGGGAAGCCGCGCTGAACCGCGTCCTCGACACCGGCGCTCGAATTGGAGATGACAAGGTCGGCGAACCGCGCGAAGCGGGCCTCCAGCCAATACGACATCCTGGTCACAAAATCATAGGGTGTCAGATCGAGAAATGCCACGCTCACGCCCCATATCACTTTCAAATCCCACTTAACGAACCGTGCCGTCAAAGCAACCAAATTGGAAACCTGCAAAACCGTATAAAGAACGTCGGGCTGAAACCGCCGCACAGTCGTCAGGAAGTGCCACCAGAAACTAACGACATCCCAGCGGCCGCGTTTGTACAGGCATTCAAGCGCGACGCCTTTGTCGTGCAACAGCGGCGCCAACGGATTTTTGTCGTAGAATGTGACCACCAAGATCTCATGACCGCGCTTTCGCAGTCCCGTAGCGGCTTCGATGATCAGCATCTCCGCGCCGCCAAAGGAAAGATTCTGATGCAAGAGCATTATCCGCATGAAGATGGAGGTCTTAACGATTTGAGAAAACAAGAAGCGGCGCGGCCGGTGATACAAGTTTCCGTCATTTGACGTTCGAAGGCGCGCGGTCGCGGGTGAACAGGCCCCAAACGTACAATGCCGTCCAAATCGGCAGCGTCGCGAGAACAAGCGCCTTCGCTGGCATTCGGTTCAAACTCTGCAAAACGCGCCAAGGCGAGCGTTTCGCGGCATATGCCGCGATCGGCAGCACCACCGCGGCCTTCAGAAACGGCATTGGCGAATAAAAGAAATACTCCAGGTCGTTGTTGAGGAGCCAAATATTGTAGTGCAGGCGACCCGCTGCATTCTCACTCAGCGCTTTCGTCTTGGTCAGCGTCGTGCCCGTGACTTGATCGTCGACGTAATAAACCCGCAAGACCTCGTTCACGTACCGACTCTTGTAGCTTTTAGCGATATCCAGCCAAACCAAACCCTCCGGCACAAAATGCGTTCCCTCCACTTCCGGATAGGGGTACCGCCGCACCACCTCGGTCAGCGCCGCGCCGCTCTTCTCGCCGCGCAGTCGATGAACGTAGCGATTCTCCCGAAGACTGCTGTCGAATGGATTTGACGGGAACGTATCGCCAATAATTTTTCCATGCTGGTCGCAACACAATCCGTTCACGGCCGCGAACGACGGCCGTTCGGATAGTGGGATGGCATTCCAGTGGTAGACGATCGTCTCCAGCGCCTTTGGCACCAAAGCGTCGTCGGAGGCAAGCAGCAAGAAAAACTGCCCCTGAGCTTTCCGCACCGCCAAATTTTGTGCGATATGTTTGCCCAAATGCTCCTGTCTGAAGTAACGGATTGGAAAATCGGCGATCTTGGCCCAGTCCGCGATGAGTTTCGACGTGTTGTCGGTCGAGCCGTCGTCGACCACCAGCCATTCGAAATCGCGCAGCGTCTGCGCGCACAGGCTGTCGAACGCGCGACCGATGGTGTGCGCGCGATTATAGGTCGGCGTAAAAATCGTGAATGCGCAACTATCTGGCACGAGACTGAATGGAGACTTGCGTAGTGACGCGGTTTCTCCGGTCACGTCCGTTGATAGTAGCGGCGGATCGATTCCACCACGCGATCGACGTCGGTATCGCTCAAACCGGGATAGATTGGCAGCGAAAGAATTCGTCCGACGATTTTTTCGGTTACCGGTAGGCCGTTCTCCGGCACGATTACGCGCTCGGCGTAACCACGCTGGTGATGCACCGGAACCGGGTAATGCACGGCAGTGCCGATTCCATCCGCTGCAAGGTGGGCCCGCAAACGATCGCGCTGTTCGCACGCCACGACATAGAGATGATAGACGTGGTCGCCCCCGCAGGACGCTGGCGGCAAGACCAGCGGCAAGTCGGCAAGCGCGGACCCGTAGCGAGCCGCGATCGCGATACGACGTGAGTTATCAGTCTCGAGATGCGGCAGTTTGCTGGCGAGAATAGCCGCTTGCAGCGGATCAAGCCGCGAATTGAGTCCGGCTTCGTGCGTGTCGCGTGCGTCATCCCAGCCGTATTGGCGTAACCGCTTGACGTGCGCGGCAATTTTTGCATCCGCGCTGAGAACCAGCCCGCCGTCGCCGATCGCGCCGAGATTCTTGGTCGGATAGAAGCTGAAGCAGCCAACATCGCCGATGCTACCGAGCCGCCTGCCCCGATAACGGCCGCCGACCGCCTGGGCGCAGTCCTCGATGAGCGCGAGCTTGTGCTGCCGCACGATGCCGACAATGGCATCGAGATCGGCCGCCCGGCCGTAAAGGTGAACGGCGATCAGCGCCTTGGTACGCGGCGTGAGCGCCACCTCGACGGCGTTCGCATCGAGCGTCATGGTCGTTTCGTCGACATCGATCAAAGCCGGCACGGCACCGGTCGCCAAGATCGCCGCGATTGTCGCCACGGCTGTGTGCGACACAGTGATAACCTCATCGCCGCGGCCGATATCGAGCGCCCGCAGCGCCAGAATCAGCGCATCGGTGCCGCTGGCGACACCGACCGCCTGACCGCCTCCGCAATAGTCCGCGAACGCGCGTTCGAAGGATTCCACTTCTTCGCCGAGGATATAGTTGCCGCTGTTGAGCACGCGTGCGATCGCAGCACGAATCGAATCTTCGTGCGCGCGATATTGCGCAAGTGGCGAAGCCCAAGGAATCATGAGACGATTTTCACTTCGGGAACGTACACGATCCATCGCCCGCCCGCCGCAACGAACGCCTGCTCCTTCTCACGAATCTCAGCCGCATGATTCCAAGCAAAGAGCAGCGCGTAGTCCGGATAGCGTTTGACGAATTCGTCGTACGGCTTCACCGGAATATGCGCGCCCGGCGACAGCCGGCCTTGTTTGATAGGCGTGGTGTCCGAAATAAATTCAACTTGCGCTGTGGTTATACCGCAATAATTGGTGACTGTCGTGCTCTTGGATGTCGCACCGTAGCCGACGACGCGCTTACCCTGCGCCTTCACGGCCTCGAGGGTTTGCAACAGCGCGGCCCGAGAATTTTCACAATTCGCCTTGAACCGCAGATAGGTCTCCTGCCTATCGAGCCCAAGCGCCCGTTCGCGTGCAAGCTGCTCGTCGAGTTTCGCCGAAATGTGGCGACTGCCCCTGGGCGCGAACACATAACGCATTGAGCCGCCGTGGGTAACCTGCGGAATGACATCCACGAGTTCAAGCCCGTAGGACGCAAATGCGGCTCGCACCGAGGTCGCCGAAAAGATGAATACGTGTTCGTCGTAAATCTGATCGTATGACGTCTTGGCGACCATATCGCCCAAATAGGGATCTTCGAAAATGAATACGCCGTCGGGCTTGAGCAGGCGCTGCACGCCGACAGCCACGCCCGGCAGGTCGGGAATGTGGCACATCACGTTCGCCGCCAGAACCGCGTCGGCGCGGCCATGCTCGGCGACGATGGCGTCGGCGAGCTTACGGTCGAAGAACGCGCTGATGGTCTGTATGCCCTGGCTGCGGGCGACGTCGGCGACGTTCGAGGACGGTTCGATGCCGAGGTGACGCAGGCCCCGTTGGTGGAAGTGGCGAAGCATGATGCCGTCATTACTGCCGAGCTCCACCACGAACGGGTCGATACGTCCTGCAAGAAAATTCTTGGCCACAAAATTTGCGAACGATTCGAAATGGGCCTGCATGTAACGCGACGTGCTGGAATAGAAGGCATAGTTGGCATGGAACATTTTGTCCGGTTGCGGCTGCTCCACGATTTGGAACATTCCACATCGTTCGCAAAATGCCGGCGCCAGCTCGAAAAAATATTCGTTCGCAATCTCGCTTTCGGTCAGAAATCCGTTGGCAACCGGCATGCGGCCAAACGACATGAAAGCCGCAATCGGCGAGCCGCAGATGCGGCAGCGATTCGACGCGCCACGGTTTACATTCGGCATCGTCTAAATACCCTCGTGCGCCAGAATGCGGCGCAGGTAGTCGCCGTATTCATTGCTGGCGATCGATCTAATCAGTTTTTCGAGCGCGGCATCGTCGATGAATCCCATACGATAGGCAATTTCTTCGGGACAACCGATCTTTAAGCCTTGCCGCTCTTCGATGGTGTGGATGAAGTCGGACGCTTGCAGCAGCGACTGGTGCGTCCCGGCATCGAACCAGGCAAAGCCGCGACCGAGCCGCTCGACATTCAGGCACCCGTTCTCGAGATAAACACGGTTGGCGTCGGTGATTTCCAGTTCGCCGCGAGCGGACGGCCTGAGCTTGCGCGCCACATCAACGATGGATGCATCGTAGAAATACAATCCGGTTACCGCCCAGTTCGATTTGGGCTGCTTCGGCTTTTCTTCGATGCGAATCGGCTTGTTCTGCGCGTCCATTTCCAGGACGCCGTAACGGCTGGGAGTGTTGACCCAGTGGCAGAACACGGTGGCGCCGCTCGTTCGCCGCGCGGCGCGCTGCACCATGTCGCCGAGCCCCGCGCCATAATAGACATTGTCGCCCAAGATGAGCGCACACGGCTCGCCGCCGATGAATTTCTCGCCGATGATAAATGCTTTAGCGATGCCGTCGGGCGCGGGTTGCACCGCGTAGCTGATGCGTATGCCCCATTGGCTGCCGTCGCCGAGAAGCGCCTCAAAGCGCGGCACTTCCGGCTCGGCGGTGATGATCAGAACGTCGCGGATCCCTGCCAGCATCAGCGTGGTCAAGGGGTAATAGATCATCGGCTTATCGAAGACCGGCAGCAGTTGCTTGGTGCTGACGATGGTCAGAGGCCATAGGCGCGTGCCGGCGCCACCCGCCAGAACAATCCCCTTTTTCACAGTCGACTCGGGTAGCGCCATGGCTCGTTACAGCACCGCTCTCGATCGATCGTCGGCCAGTGATTGAGCTTCGGACAGCGCGAAGAACCGCGTGCCGCGCGTCATCAGTTCATTCCATGTCCCGACTTCGCCAATTCGACCGCCCTCAAAAACGCAGATATTGTCGGCGGCCCGCGCCGCGGTAAGCCGATGCGCGACAAGTAAGATTCCCATTTGTTTGCGCAGCTCCTCAAGTGTGCGCAGCAATTGGGCTTCCGATTGGCTGTCGAGCGCGCTCATCGGCTCGTCCATGATCAGCAGCACCGGGTTGGTCAAAAGCGCGCGGGCGATGCCGAGACGTTGCCGCTGCCCACCGGAGAGCTTGACGCCTTGATCGCCGATGACGGTGTCGAAACCTTCGGGCAGAGAATTGATGAAATCGAGCGCATGCGCCCGCTTGCTTGCCGTTTCGATGGCGGCCTCGGACACATCGGGGTTGGTCAGCGTCAAGTTGTCCCTAATCGAGGCATGGAACAGGATCGTTTCCTGGGGCACGTAACCGATCGTACGACGCCAGGCCCGAAGCGACGTCGATGCGAAATCGTAATTGCCTAGCTGAATGCAACCGGCACTCGGCTCTACCAGTCCGAGCAACGCGTGCACCAGCGTTGATTTCCCAGCGCCGGATCTGCCGACAACTGCAAGCAGGCCGGGAATCGGCAGAGTGAGGTTGATTTGATCCAGCACGACGCGCTCGCCGAACTTGACCTGAAGGTTGCGCACAGTAAGCGTCGCGGGCCGGCCGATCTGTAATGGCGCATCGGTGCCGTCCTGCCGATCCGCTTCGGCTTGGCTTTCTGCGGCCGCCTGCAGTCTGTTAACGGCCTGGACGGCCGGCATATGCCAATTGAGAAGATGCAGATTGGCTTGTAACGCGCTGATGCGGGGGAACAGACGCCCGAACAGGGCAAGTACAACGAGAGCGTTGCCCGTCGCCACGCCCATCCACTTGCTGTCGACCACGAGTATCACCGCGAGCCCGACCACTCCCAGGGCTTCCAGCAGGCTACGGACCGTCCCCGGCAAGGAATTCGCGAATGCGTTGGCCTTTTCGAGCTTGCGCACAAAATACTCGATCCGCGTTATTGCACGATCGATGCCCGCGCTCGCCTTGATGTATTTTGCTCCCGCAAAATGTTCGGAAAGCGCGGACTGCAATTCCGCATTCAGCGGAGTGAGGGTCTGTCCGACCGCGTGGGTCTTTCGGTAGAGGTGCGTCGTGCCAAGGCCAACGACGACCGCAAACGCAACCAGGCTGACCGTCACTTCCCAGGCGATGATAAGCGACAGGGCGACATAGATGACCGTCACCACGATGCTGGCGAACATCAAGAGGCAGATCGTGAAAGCCTGGCTGAGACGTTCACCTTCCGTGATGACCGCATTTGTCATCTCGCCGGCTTTTTTGTCGGCCAGGAAGCGCCACTTCGCGCGCATGAAGGCCCCGAACATTTCAAGCTGGCGCTGACTCTGATAACGCCGCGCCAGCGTCGACGTCCACCAGACCAGTGCGATGGACAGCGTCATTTGCACGGCCGTAATGGCGATGATGATGGCGAGGATAGTCAAAGGGCCGCTCGCGCCGACCAGCGCCAAGCCCCGGTCAAGCAGCTTGATGGCAACGCCCTGGTTGCTTGAGGCGGCAACGCCCAGCCGGCTGAGGAGTGGCAGGAGCAAAACTACCGCAACGCCCTCGCCGAGACCGACCAACGCCGTCCAGGCGATAAGCACTGGAAAGCGCCAGCCAAGGCGCTCCATGATATCGCGAAAAAAGATGCGGTAGGTGTTCACTTGACCGCGCGCAGAGTCGCCGAACTCCGGCAAAGGCTGAGCTGATCGACCAGCCTGCCAGTGCGCTGGTTGCTCGCAGCGTAGAGGCCGCGCAGGAGGCGGCTATCACGAGGCGACAACAGCATCCCACGCCGACCGGGCAGACGCGCCGCATACGGCCTGAGTGCAGCTTTAATCCCGGTCGGCAATCGGTCGATGATCGGAAGATATCTTCTCAATTTCGCAACCTGGCTGCTGCTTTCGTTTTCCCGCCCTTGTGGGATCGGCTGCACTGCAATTCCGATGAAAGCGCAAAGCTCGGCCGCAAACCGTGTTGGCGCGCCGACGATGTCCTCGAAGCGCAGAACCTGAACCCGGTCGCTTCCGAATTCGTCAACATAGGCGCGGATGGTTTGATCAAAATAGCCGGCTTGCAGGCATGCAATTCCCTGCGGCGTGGCGCAAAAATCGGCAAACGAGCGCCGCGCGGCCGGAAGATAGCGCATGTAATGCTTGTACGAAGAGTTCAACCAATCGACTTGCTCTCTGATCAACAACAGAACCCTGGCGCGGGGGTGAACTTCGTGTAGACGCTGCGCCGACAGGAACGGATCCAGGATGACATGTTCTTTGACTTTGTCCCACGCATCGGGGACGAACCGGTAAGTGTTCCACTCCTTTTCGCCGCTCACGCCTTCGCCGGTCATGCAGACCGATTCGGCAACCTTCTCATCGATTATCACATGGATCTTGTCAGGACGCGGTTTCTCGGTAATTGGAGTAGAGGCATTTGCAATCGAAGGCGCATATAAAAAAGGAATCAGAATATCACGGTCGCTCGTAATCTCCGGATGATTGGCCAGGAAACGACCGACAAAGGTCGATGCGGCCTTCGGATAGCCAATATAGATTACGTCCGCGTTGCCAGCGGTCGTGGGAACGAGTCCGGCGTATTGTGTCATGCTTCGTCCGCGGAATTTTCCCGCGTCACCGCGCTGTCGACGCGCTCGGGGTCGCGGCGCGGTGCGAAACGGCACCTGTCATCACCGCGGCAGCCGGTTCAGACGCTTGCGAATGCGAAAACTCAGAAAGCCCGCCACCTGAAAAGAAATTTTCTCCCGGATACCGCGCAACCATGATCCGATGGTCTGGAACTCGCGTTTCGAATCGCCGATGCTGAGGCCCTGCCGCGCGAGCTTTCGCGGCGCCCGATAACTCCATTTACCTTTGGTAACGATCTGATCTTGATTAAATACCTTTTTCCAAACCGCATAGTGAGGTTCGTCAGTGACGATATGCTCGAATTCCCAGATGGAGCCGGGCCGTCGTAGTAACAATCGAAGATAGCCGCGCTTCCAGATGGCCACTGCGACCGAAGAATAATATGGCTCGGAGAATTCAATTCGACGCAGCGGCGTCTTATTCCGCTTTCTCCTGATATATTCGACGATGTTGCCGACGAAGTTTCGTTTAACCGGAACCAGGCTGACGTAGGACAAATCCTCGCGTACCATTCGATCGGCGATCGCATTGAGCTCCGACCCGTCGACGGGCGAAAGGAACAGCGCGTCTTCGTCGATCCGCAACACATATTCGATCGCGTCGGGGAGACAGTCGAGCTGATCGCCAAATTCCCCACGCCAGTCGGACGGCCGCTTTGCCGCCACCGCGGTGAAGCCGTACATGTCGGGGTGCTTGCTGGTGAAGCCGACATAGCGCGGCCATTTGCAATCGCGCCAAATTGTCTCTGAATTTCGAAACACTACTCCAAAAACGTCGCGAGCACGGTCGGAGCTGCTGACGAACACGCAAAAGCGGCCCGCGGCTGCCCGTGTCTGCTGCTTTTTCGGATGGTCTTGGACATCAGCCGCCGGCATCGTCACGTGCATGTGCCTGCGTTCAAAGGACCTTAGGGCCTGAAATTCCCACGCTACCGCACTCCGGGTGAGCCGAAGTCACCCGAACGCGCCAACGCAAAACTGATTAGGGCAGCAGTCCCGCGCGTTACGACGTACCGCCATGGGGCATCGTAAAACTTCCCCGTTGGGGCTATGAGTAGCTTGTTCATGGCGTGAACGTCAAGCTCATTTGGCGAACACCAAATGCATTAAGCTATTGTATATTAACGATAATCCATATTGATTCCATGCCCAAGCCACGGCGGACAAAAAGCGCGAAGCCCTATAGTTTAGGGACCCCAGCACAGGTCATGCCATGAACCAAACGCTCTCCGCAGTCATCCAATCCGTCACGCCGCCAATCCTATGGAATGCGCTCCAGCGCCTGCGCGGAAGGACACAAAAATTTCCTTGGCGGGAATTCGGCAGCGTCATCACTTCCACCAACTGCAAACCGCTGTTCGAGGGCAAATTTGCCGAGCTTTATACGAAATATCAGCCGCTCGATCCGTTTATCCCGATCGATGCGTGGCGCTACCGCCTCTACAATGTTTGCTTTTTCGCCAATCGCTGCCGCCAAATTCCCGGTGACTTCGTCTGTGCCGGAGTTTCATGGGGCGTCGGACCAAGGATTGTTTTTGATTTCGTCGATTTCCCATCGCTCGGCAAAACGCTGCATCTTATCGACCCCTTCGAAGGCATTGTTTCGAACGACGGCAGCAGAGTTTCGGACCGCTTCAACCGTGATCCGGACTACGTGCTCCGGCAATATCCGCCGGGGGCTCCGATTATACTGCATCGCCAGCGCATCCCGCTTCGCTTGCCCGGTCCTTTCGCTTTTGTCTTTACCGACACGGGCAATCCAGCCGCCGACGCCGAGGCGCTGCCAATCTTCTATGAAGCGTTAAGCCCGGGCGGCATATTTATTACCGAACAATACGCCGACAATATTCAATATTACGAGCCGGTTCTCAGCCGCCTAGGTGTAACGCCGCTTTGGCTCCCCTCCGGTCAGGGGGTAATAGTCAAGCAATGACCTCAAACGCTTTCCCGAGGATCGCCAGCCGGATCGGAAATATATAACCAATCGCGATTACCGCCGGCGGGCACCATGGGCAGAAAGGGGCCGGCAAAATCAGCGAACGCCGGCGGCGACAATGCACGCTCAATCTCCGCGAGCTCCCCGCGAATACGTTCGATATCCTTCGGGCTGGCGCCGGCATCCGTCAGTTTGCCAAGCGCCGCGGCAATTTCGCGGTCAAGGAAAAAACGCGGTCGATTTCGAAGATAGCGGACCAAGCGCGGCCATCTTTTGCGCATGGCGCGTTTGATCTGCGCCAGCGCCCCATAATTGGAGGACAATAAGTTTTCATAATAGTTTTCAAGGATCGTGCTTGCCTCCTTGGCAATCGCGGCGCGGTCGGCGCCATCCGCTTGCGCGCCGGCCACAGCAATGCGCTCGACCATGGCGTGAAGCTCCGAGGTGAAACGGCTGCGCAGAAGCTGGCGAGCCCATTGACGCAAAGGCTGATAGCTGATCCCCGTACCGGCTTGGCTGTAGTACGTGATCGTCTGCTCATCGGTGTGGACCTTACCGAGCGTCAATGCCCGCAAGGCAACGAAATTCTCCTGCAGAGTCAAATCCGAAAAATCCATCTCCGCAATTTCCCGCCAGATGCAGACGAGCGCGTCGGTGCGGCAAACGGCGTAATACAACGCCTGATCTAATCCGCACTCGCGCAGTCGTTCAATCGCAGTAGAGGCGGTCGCGTTTTTAAAGTCCCGGTAAAGGTAATAGCCGTTGAATTTGCCGCAAATGCCGCCGTGCGAACTGCCAAGTCCGGAGTAGACGGAGAACGTCAGATAGTGGCCGCGAGAGCAAACATAGTCTTTGTGCGCATCCAAGAAATCGAGCGTTCGTTCGATGCCGTCGAAAGCGAGAAAATCGTCATTGTCCGCGTGCATGACATATGGCGTCCGCACGCGCTGCATTGCATCGTACATTTTGGCGAAATACCGGCTGTAATCCACGTCATCTGGATAACGAATGTATTCAATGTCGAGCTCTGGAAAGATTTTTCGGCTATCCCCGAGATGTCGCGCCACCGCCTCGTTGACTTGTCCATCCGCGATCAAGAACCGATAGGGCAGCCGCATTCTGTTGGCATGCCACAGAAATCGAAAGGTAAATAGATGCCGCCCCTTCAGCGGCATGACAATCGTGAGACGGGGCGTCATGCTTTGCAACCCGACAGTGATCCGCAAACGGCTTCGTTCGATTGTGGCCGCGTCGGTCCCGCAGCGTTCTTATGAGTCAATGGAAGATCATGCATCGCGGTTGTGGCCGCAAGTTTACCGGAGTAGGACTTCTTGCGTGAGTTTCACGCTGCGAGGGCACGATGGAGACAACGCTTTCAGCACAGCACCAAAGTGGCTACCTGTCCGAGGCGTTCCTTGATCGGGTGCGGCGCAGCTATAAAATTGCACTGGCCGCCGCGAAGACGACGCGCCACGGCAGTATTTGGGATAACATCGACAGGCATCGGGCGTCCGTGCACGCCGCACTTTTCGCCGACGGCAACGACGAGCTGCGCAACATTTTTGCGGATCCGGTCGCGAGCGATCTTTTTTACGGTATTGATTATTTTTGGGCCGGTACGGGAATAACTGAGGTGATCGACGCCCGAAGCAGGGCGCCGAATCGGGCCGACCGGCCGTCTCCGGATCGCGCTACGACTGCCGTCGCAGACAGCACGCCAGGCAACAATTTTGATCGTTGGCTTAGCGATCATTTCAGCGGCGTAGCGCGCACGGAACTGTGCCTGCTGGCGCGAACCCTCTCGCATTACGAAGGGGATTTGGCGTCGTTTGATCATGAGAGCGTCTTGCGGGGTGCCGACCGGTTGCTCAACCAGACCATCCAATTCCCAACTTTTTTTCAGGGCGCGTTGGGACTGCGTACGACGAGGGGTGTTGCGAGCTTTGCGGCAATTCAGGCCGTCTACCAAGCTTGGCGTACTGTGTCGCTGACCGCCACATGCGAGCGAAAATCCGTCATCGAGATCGGACCGGGAATGGGGCGAGCGGCTTATTACGCCTACTGCGCCGGACTTAAGAATTACACCACCGTAGATTTGCCGATGGGGGTCGTCGCACAGGCCTGCTTTCTTGGCGCCGCGCTGGGGCCCGACAAGATCTGGATGCTGGGCGACGATGAGCGATTAGCGGAAGGCCGCATCAAGCTGCTTGTTGCCGGAAATCAACCGAACCAGATATATGGCCTTGCCGTAAACGTCGATTCGATGACGGAAATGCCGCTTCAAGCGGCGCTGCATTACATGAACTGGATTTATAAACATTCCCGGCTGTTCCTTTCCATCAATCACGACGGCAACTTGTTCACTGTGGCGGAAATCTCAACGAAATGGTTCAAACCCGCCGAGCGACGCCGATATCCCATGGCAGACCGCTATATCGAGGAAATTTATATTCCCAGAGACGTTCCTCGGGCGACCAGTTGGCATCGAATTGCTTGGCACGCTACAAAAACTTTTACGCGGCGTAACTATTACCGCGCGCTCGGGCGCATACGCGCCAATTTGTCGAAACTTCGAGCGAGGTCCAATTAAGCTTTAAGCCGGAACTCCTGTCCGCCGAGGCTCCGACGGGGCCGCCAATGGATGAACGCGCTGTGCAGCCCGACCGGCACTGGGGTTGCACCAGACAGGATTTTTTCACGAGGGTTTTCCCCCTCCTCTTGCAAAAGGCACAAACGGCTCAAGTTCCGATTGACAGCCTAAGGAATCACCTTCGCCAATATCTTTTCCGATACAAAAGCGGCGCCGGATTGGGTCAGATGCCCGCCGTCGAAGACAATGAGGTCTTTGCTGACCACTGGCCCTACTTTTACGAGGCATCCGGAGTCGTCGCATAGGTTGTCTTTAAGAGAAACATATTTCACATTATCGGGATAGTCTTGCCTCTTTAGGATATCGTCCATCTGCAACGAATCTTGCATAACGCCTTCATACGTCCTTTCAGGCACCGGCCGACCCCACCGGATAAATCTTCGCAATAAAACCTTGGGTAACGCGGCCTCCCAACGAGGCATCTGACCTACCAAAACAATCTTGCCGACGCCTAAGTCTTTCAGTTCGC